>Ga0181600_10004448_pt1 | contig 10630 bp, 8 predicted proteins | sample 041ome_2_FD_132982 | JGI IMG/M metagenome (GOLD analysis project Ga0181600, IMG submission 132982) | Coastal salt marsh microbial communities from the Groves Creek Marsh, Skidaway Island, Georgia - 041406US metaG (megahit assembly) | ecosystem: Environmental > Aquatic > Marine > Intertidal zone... | reverse complement strand
CGACATCAGCCATGCCGGCGCGGTGCCTGCGCGCGCTTGCGTCAGCGCCTCTAGCTTTTGAAACAGCGATTTCTGCGGCGCGGTCCCAAAGCCTGCCTTCACCATCAAGGCCGATGCATATTCATCGGCCTCGTATTCATCATTGCGCGACAGCCGTGCCGCCACCAGCGTGGTCAGCGCGTTGGCGATCCACACCCCCAGCCCCGGAATGAACCGCGACAAGACCATCGCCAAGGCCGCGCGCAGCGCGTTTTGACCTGAAAAATCAATCATGCGCTTGCGCGTGTGCCCCAGCGCCACATGGCCCAGCTCATGCGCGATGACGCTGGCCATTTCCTCGGCGCTGACGATGCCTTCGTTGAATTTGCGCAAAAAACCGCGGGTCAAAAAAATGCGCCCGTCGGGGGCTGCAAGGCCATTGACCGGCTCGATCTCGTAGACATGCACGGTGATGGCGGGCATCTCTAGGGCGGCGGCCAGCCTGTCGGTGATGCTTAACAGCGCCGGGTCGCGCAACAGCGTCGACTTGGCCGACAGTTCGGCCTTGGTGCGCCAGACGGAAAACCGCCATGTGACCAAACCATAAATCAGCGCAAGCAAGATGGGGGCAAGTTTCAACATATGCCTGATATGGGGCATCTGCCCGCGCCCGGCAAGCGGCAAGGCCCCTCTATTGCCCGGCGCGCCGCATCATGCGGGGCAGCCGGCGATACAGCCACGCCCCCAAGCCCAATGCCAAGATCCCTGCGCTTAAAAGGCCAGTGGTGTCTTGGGCCAGTTCTGCCGCCAAGGTGATGTTGCTGGCAAACCCGATCCCAAGCCCCACATAGGCCGCCACCCAAACCATTTCGCCCAAAACGGCCCATAGGGTAAAGCGCAGCGGCGCCATTGCCAGCGCGCCTGCCGCAATATTCACATAAGGCCCAAGCGGGCTAAACAGCCAGCGGCTGAAAAATACGCCCATGTCCCCGCGTTTTTGCAAAATGGCCCGGGCGCGGCGCAGGGCTGTGCCGCTATTTTTGCTGCCACCTTTGCCACTACGTTTGCCACTGCGCCCGTGCAGTTGGGTTTGCCCTAGCCGCCCCAGCCAATAGCCCAGTTGATCGCCCGCAATAGACCCAAAAAGCGCGGCCAGACACACCCCGCTGGCGGGCAGATCGCCGCTGGCCACAAAGGCGCCCGCCGCAAGCATCATCAAAGACGCGGGCACAGGCAGCGCCAGACACGAGGCAAAAGTTGTGGCAAATAACAGCGGCAAGCCCCATGTGGCCAAGCTTTGCAGCAGCCACGCGCTCAATTTTCCAACCCGCCTTGCAGGGCATTGAGCGTGGCTTGCAACTGCGCCAGCAGCACATCAACCGGCAGATCGCGGGCTTTGGCAATGTCTTGCAGCGTTGGGCGGGCGGGCAGGCCGGCGGGAATTTGCAGCGCCTCGGCCACCTGCTGGGGGGGCACCTGCCAAGAATGGGCCACATAGCGCGGCGTCATCCAAGCGGCGGGGGGCTGATGCAAATGCACCGGGTTCGACCAGTAAAACACCGCCCATAAAAACCGCAGGCCAAAAAACACCATCACGGCCAAAGCGGAAAGAAACAGCAGCAAGGTGGGGCGGTGGAATTGCCAAAGATGGGCGATGATCTGGCGCATGGGCAGCCCCCCGAAATGGCCTAGCGTGTCAGCTCTTTCATCCCGGTTTCTAGCCCGCTCAACGTCATGGGCACCATGCGGTTTTCAAAGATCTCTTTGATCATGGCGATCGACTGGGTATAGCCCCAGTATTTTTCTGGAACCGGGTTGATCCAAAGGTGGTTTGGCCATTGCTCGCGCGCGCGCTGCAGCCATGTTTGGCCAGCCTCGGCGTTCCAATGTTCATTGGCGCCACCGGGATAGGCAATTTCATAGGGGCTCATGCTGGCATCGCCCACGAAGATGCACTTGTAGTCGCTGCCATAGGTGCGCAGCACCTCTGATGTGGGGGTTTGGGCATCCCACCGGCGGCGATTGTCGCGCCATACGCCTTCGTACAGGCAATTATGGAAGTAAAAATACTCCATATGTTTGAATTCACTGCGCGCGGCTGAAAACAGCTCTTCGACGATTTTCACATGCGGGTCCATCGACCCGCCCACATCTAAAAACAGCAGCACCTTGACGGCATTGCGCCGCTCGGGGCGGGTTTTGACATCGAGATAGCCATGTTCGGCGGTGGCGCGGATGGTGCCATCCAGATCCAGCTCGTCATGCGCCCCATCGCGCGCCCAGCGGCGCAGGCGTTTCAGCGCCACTTTGATGTTGCGCGTGCCCAGTTCCACCGTGTCATCAAGGTTTTTGAATTCGCGCTTGTCCCACACTTTGACGGCGCGTTGATGGCGGCTTTCGTTTTGGCCGATGCGCACGCCTTCGGGGTTATATCCATGGGCGCCAAACGGGCTGGTGCCAGCGGTGCCGATCCATTTGTTGCCGCCCTGATGGCGCTCTTTTTGCTCTTCAAGGCGCTGCTTTAGGGTTTCCATCAGCTTTTCAAAGCCACCCAGCGCCTCGATCTCGCGCTTTTCCTCGTCGCTCAGGTGCTTTTCGGCCATCTTGCGCAGCCAATCGGCGGGGATTTCAACGGCCTTCATCACATCATCGAAGCTGATGTTTTCCAGCCCCTTGAACGTGGCGGCAAAAGCGCGGTCGAATTTGTCTAAATTGCGCTCGTCTTTGACCATGGCGGTGCGGGCCAAAAAGTAAAAGCCTTCCACGTCATAGGTGACAAGGCCGCGCTTCATGCCTTCCAAAAAAGACAAATATTCCCGCAATGATACCGGAATACCCACCTGCCTGAGCGTGTCGAAGAAGGGCAAAAACATGGGGCTACAGCGCCGCGCGATGCACAAACAGCGTGGCGAACAGGCCAATAATCATGAACAAAATGGCAAAGCCAGCCGCATATTGCGCGATATCCAACGCGCGGCCTTTACGCTTTGACGCCAATAGCGCGCCCACAATGGCGCCAATCAGCGCCCCCGACAATACGATCATTTCTTCCGCCTCAGCTGCGATCTTTGAGCGGATTAAGCGCTGCCACCTCGCGAAGTTTCGCGCGCACCGCCCAATCTGCGCCAAATCCGTAACGTGCCCAGCCAAGGCTGTCCAGCCTCACGGCTTCAGCCTCGGCGCTACGTCCCGTCAAATCTAGCGCCTCGGCGCGCAGCATCAAAAGCTGGGCTAAAAGGGCTGCGTTTTCGTGTTGGGCGGCGCTGGCCTCGGCGGGGGCAATCAGCGCAAGGGCTGCGGTGGCATCGCCATCGGCTATGGCATAGGCGGCAAGGGCTGCGCTGACATAGGCCATATGCAGGTCGCATTCAGGCAATTGTGAATAGATGTGATAGGCCGCCTGAAATTGCAGCCGCGCCTCGGCAGGGTGATCAGCTTGCAAAATGCGCCCCATCGCGTAATGCGAAAACCCCATGCGGTGATCATACCACCCCATGACGCGGGCGATGTTCAGCGCGCTGCGCGCGGCGGACAAACGCCCTTGGGGCGGGGTGCCGGGGCCAAGCGCCTGTTGCACCGTGGCCACCCAGCTGAGCGGGGTGGCATCGCGGCGCTGGGGCACGCGCGATTGGCCTGCCGGGTTTAGCTGTGCCAAAATGGCGGGCAGGCGCGCGGCCACTTCGGCGCGGGTCATGCCGCTGCGCAATGCGGGGCTGTAGAATACCCGCAATATCAGCATGTCAAACCCTGTCAGCACCGTGTGCATGTTGTCATCGTTGAACACGCTGTCAGACAGGCGATAAAGGTCGTTCAAGGGGCCAAGCGCCTGCGCCAATTCCTCGTGCAGGCAATCGCGCACCTCTTGCGGGCTGGTATCGTTGGGCAGAAAAATTGCCAGCTTTTGGCGCTGGGTTATGCGCGCCCAATCGGTGCGTTGGGTGCGCCTTGCGCCGGCGTATTCGGAAAGGTTGCTGATGTTTGGCACCACACAACAGGCGGCTTGCGGCAAGTTTTTTTGTATCTCGGCGCGGCTGACCGCCTGAATGGTGATATTGGCATTTTCCGCGTCTGTCCGGGCAATGGCAATGCCCGCCTCGGTGCGCAGCCGGTGCAACACCGCATCCAGATCTGCGCCCAGATGGGCGGGTGCGGCGCCCGTAACGCGCAAGGAAACCGGCCCCTCGAAACGCGAGAAGAACGGCAAGCGGCGCCCTGATTCCAAGGTAAAGGCCAGATCCAGAAAATCGCGCGCAATGTCGGAATTGGCCGCGAGGGGCGGTTTGGGCTGGGCGCGCGCAAAACTTTTGATCGGGGGCAGCGCGGCGTCGCTGGCGGGCGCTGCGCGGCTGACGGTATCATGGGGCGCCACCGGCATACAGGCGCCCAACACCACGCATAAAGGCAAAAGCAAACGGCGCATTACATCTGCCCCCCATTGTGCCAAACCCGCGTGTAGGGCGGGCTGGGGGGAAGGTGGGGTGCGCCAAAATAGCCAGTCATCTTTTGCCTCTGTGCTGCGGGTTTTTGGCAGATTTACCCCGAGTCATGACGCAGATATGGGCGCAATGCGGCGCCATTAAGATACCGTGCATACGCGCTGGGCCATCGGTTTGGGTGTCTTTGTTTTTCACGTTAAACCAATGGCTTGAGCAACTATTCGCAGTTTGGAAACAACGCGTTTCTGGTGCTTTGCCCCTGAAATCTGCGCCTTAAAGCTGTTTTTTCGGCCAAATGTGGCAAAATTAAGGCGCAAGCGGCCTCAAAGGGCGCCTGATGGGGGCATAAAAAAGGGCAGCGCTGCGGCTGCCCTTGTCTTTTTGGGTGTGAAACGGCCTAGCCGCCGCGCCGTGCCATGAATGCCAAGCGTTCAAACAAATGCACGTCTTGTTCATTTTTCAGCAGCGCACCATGCAGTTTGGGCAGCGCATTCGCGCCATCGCGGCGCAGGTCTTCGGCGGTGAGATCCTCGGCCAAAAGCAGTTTCAGCCAATCCAGAACCTCTGATGTCGAGGGCTTTTTCTTTAGCCCCGCCATATCGCGGATTTCGTAGAACTGGGTCAGCGCGGTGGTCAGCAGCGCCTCTTTCATGCCGGGGTGGTGCACCTCGACGATTTTGCGCATCGTGTCTGCGTCGGGAAAGCGGATGTAGTGGAAAAAGCAGCGGCGCAAAAATGCGTCGGGCAGTTCTTTTTCGTTGTTCGACGTGATAATCACGATCGGGCGCTGGCGTGCGCGGATGGTTTCACCCGTCTCGTAGACGTGAAATTCCATCTTATCCAATTCCTGCAGCAGGTCGTTTGGAAATTCGATATCGGCTTTGTCCACTTCGTCGATCAACAAAACCACTTTTTCGTCGGCTTCAAACGCCTGCCACAGCTTGCCCTTGCGGATGTAATTTTTCACATCATGCACGCGTTCTTCGCCCAGTTGGCTGTCGCGTAGGCGGCTGACGGCATCGTATTCGTAAAGACCTTGCTGCGCCTTGGTGGTGGATTTGATGTTCCATTCGATCATCGTTAGGTCCAGCGCATTGGCCACTTGGCGCGCCAGTTCGGTTTTGCCTGTGCCCGGCTCGCCCTTGACCAGCAAGGGGCGTTCTAAGGTGACAGCGGCGTTCACCGCAACGGTCAGATCTTCGGTTGCAACATATGCCTCTGTGCCCTGAAATTTCATGTCTTGCGCAATCCTATGCTTGGCTGTGTTGCCCGCAAACTAGCCATAACTTTGCCTATGGGCAATGCAGGTGGCTTTATTCCGACGTAGGGTAGTGACAATCGCCCAAGTGGCGTGTAATGCACCGCCCAAGGGGGTGCCTATGACTGAAGTGAACATGACAGTTAATGGCCTGCACGAGGGAGCGGATATGAAGGCAGAAGTCTTTCTTCCCAACGATTATCGTCCTGCGGAAGATGAACCATTCATGAATGATCGCCAGCTGGAATACTTCCGTAGGAAGCTGCTGGCGTGGAAATACGAGATTTTGGAAGATAGCCGAGAAACCATCGAGGGGCTGCAGGGCAATACCCGCAATATCCCCGATGTGGCCGATCGTGCATCCGAAGAAACCGATCGCGCGCTTGAGCTGCGCACGCGCGACCGCCAGCGCAAATTGGTGTCGAAAATCGATGCGGCCCTGCGCCGGATTGACGATGGCGAATATGGGTATTGCGAAGTAACCGGCGAGCCGATCAGCCTGAAACGTCTGGATGCCCGCCCCATCGCCACCATGAGCCTTGAGGCCCAAGAACGCCACGAGCGCCGCGAGAAAGTGCACCGCGACGATTAAGGGCGCACCTACCGCCCATCTGTTCGAACAAAAATGCGCCGGGGCTTTCGCCTCGGCGTTTTTCGTTGCAAAAACGCGCATGGATTTGGCCCGACTCAGAACATATGTGATTGGCGGCGGCATCGGTGGGCTGGCCACGGCCTTGGCCCTTGCGCAGCGTGGCGCCGATGTGACGGTTCTGGAACAAGCCCCCGAAATCACCGAGGTGGGGGCCGGCCTGCAAATCAGCCCAAATGGGTTTGCCGTGCTGGCCGCGCTGGGGCTGGGGGGGCAGCTGGCGCAGGCCAGCGTGCAGGCCCAAGGTGTCAGCCTGCGCGATTACCGCAGGGGGCAGGTGGTGGCGCTGGATTTGCAGCGCTTGGCGCGGCGGGAGTATTATTTCGTTCACCGCGCCGATTTGATCGACATTTTAGCGCAGGCCGTGCGCGCGGCGGGGGTGCGGTTGCGCCTGTTGCAGCGGGTGGAACAGGTGGATGTGCAAGCCGGCACGCCGGTGCTGATCTTGCGCGATGGCACCAAACTATCTGCAGATTTGGTGGTGGGGGCCGACGGCGTGCATTCGGTGCTGCGCCCTGCCATTTTGGGCCCGGCCAAGCCCCGCTTTACCGGCCAAGTGGCATGGCGCGCGGTTGTGCCCAACACCCAAGGGCGCGGCCCTGTTGCGCATGTGCATATGGGGCCGGGGCGGCATGTGGTCAGCTATCCGCTGCGCGGGGGCGAGTGGCTGAATGTGGTGGCGGTGCGCGAACAGGCTGAGTGGGCCGATGAAAGCTGGACTGCGGCCGACGACCCGGACAACCTGCGCGCCCATTTTGCCGATTTCGGCCCCGAGGTGCAGGGCCTGTTGGCGCAGATCACCGAGGTGCGGCGCTGGGGGCTGTTTCGCCACCCCGTGGCGCCGCGCTGGCATATGGGCCAAGCCGCATTGCTGGGCGATGCCGCCCACCCCACGCTGCCTTTCTTGGCGCAAGGGGCAAATATGGCGCTAGAGGATGCATGGGCTTTGGCCATGATGGTGGGGCGCCATGATACGCTGGCCCAGGCGTTGGCGGGCTATCAGGCCTTGCGCCATGAGCGCGCCTGCAAGGTCATCAACGCCGCCAGCGCCAATGCGTGGAAATACCACCTGTCGGTGCCGCCCCTGCGCTGGGCCGCCCATGGCGCGCTGCGCTTGGGCGGGCTGTTGGCGCCAGACAAAATGGTGCAGCAATTTGGCTGGCTTTACGGCTACGATATCACCCGGATTTAGCGCCGCTTGGGGGCAAGCCCGCGGCGCTTTGCCCGTTATTCCAGCTCGATCAGCAGATCTTTGGCATCAATCTGGCCACCGGCGCTGACATGCACGGCCTTGACCTTGCCATCGCGTTCGGCGTGCAGGCCGGTTTCCATTTTCATCGCCTCGATCGTCAGCAGCAGGTCGCCGGTTTTCACCTCTTGGCCCGCGCTGATGGTAACCGAGGCCACAACCCCCGGCATCGGGGCGCCGATATGGTTGGGGTTTGCGGCGTCCATTTTGGGCCGTGCAAGGGTGCTTGATTTCACCAAGCGGTTGGGCACCCGAATGCTGCGCGGCTGGCCGTTGAGTTCGAAAAATACCTTAACCTCGCCCTTTTCGTCGGTTTCCCCCACGGCTTGCAGGCGGATTTCCAGCGTTTTCCCGGGGTCGATTTCGGCGCTGATTTCTTCGCCGGGCTGCATGCCATAGAAAAAGGTTTTCGTGGGCAGGGTGCGCACCGGGCCATATTGGCGGTGGCGGCCCATGTAATCCAAAAACACCTTGGGATACATCAGATAGCCGTTCAGGTCTTCGTCATCTACGGCCTTACCTTCAAGCTGCGCGCGCAGCTCGGCGCGGCTGGTCTCGATATCGACGGGGGGCAGATGGGCGCCGGGGCGGTCGGTGTTGGGGGCCTCGCCTTTCAACACTTTGGCCACGATGCCCGCGGGAAAGCCGCCGGGAGGCTGGCCCAGATTGCCGCGCATCATATCGATCACCGAATCGGGAAAGGCCACATCGCGGGCCGGGTCTTCGACATCGGCGCGGCTTAGGCCTTGGGCCACCATCATCAGCGCCATGTCCCCCACCACCTTGGACGATGGCGTGACCTTGACGATATCGCCAAACATCTGGTTCACATCCGCATAGGTGCGCGCAATATCGGGCCATTTTTCTTCCAGCCCCATCGATCGCGCCTGCGCCTTGAGGTTGGTGAATTGCCCGCCGGGCATTTCGTGCAAATACACCTCGGATGCAGGCGCGGCCAACCCCGATTCAAAGGCTGCGTATTGTGCCCGCACCTGTTCCCAATAATCGCTGATTTCGCGGATGTGGTTGATATCCAGCCCCGTGTCGCGGGGGCTGTGGCGCAGCGCCTCGACGATCGAGCCCAAGCAGGCCTGCGAGGTTCCACCCGAAAACGCATCCATCGCCGCATCCACCGCGTCTACCCCGGCTTCGGCGGCGGCCAAGATCGTGGCGCCTGCCATGCCGCTGGTGTCATGGGTGTGGAAATGTACAGGGATTGTCAGCTCGTCCTTCAGGGCGGCCACAAGCGCCTTGGCGGCGGCGGGTTTTAGCAGCCCCGCCATATCTTTTAGCCCCAGCACATGGGCGCCAGCGGCCTCTAGCTCTTTGGCCATGGCGACATAATATTTCAGGTCATATTTGGCGCGCGACGGATCCAAGATATCGCCGGTATAGCACATCGTGCCTTCGCAGATTTTGCCTGTGTCAATCACCGCATCCATCGCGACGCGCATGTTTTCTACCCAGTTCAGGCTGTCAAACACGCGGAAGATATCCACCCCGGTGGCCGCCGCTTGGCGCACGAATTCCTGCACCACGTTATCGGGGTAATTGGTATAGCCCACCCCGTTCGAGGCGCGCAGCAGCATTTGCGTCAGCAGGTTGGGCATGGCGGCGCGCAGGTCGCGCAGGCGTTGCCATGGGCATTCTTGCAAAAAGCGATAGGCCACATCAAACGTGGCCCCGCCCCAGCATTCCACCGAGAATAGCTGTGGCAGGTTTGCGGCATAGGCGGGCGCCACGCGGATCATATCGATCGAGCGCATGCGCGTGGCCAGCAGCGATTGGTGCCCGTCGCGCATGGTGGTGTCGGTCAACAGCAGCCGCTGTTGCGCCAGCATCCAATCGGCCACGGCGCGGGCACCTTTGGTTTCCAACAAGGTTTTGCTGCCCGCCACCGGGGCCCCCTGCGGGGCAGGCGCGCGCGGGTCTTTCAAATCAAGGGCAGGGCGTGGGCGGCCAGCGGTTTCGGGGTGCCCGTTTACCGTGATATCGGCGATATAGCTAAGCACCTTGGTGCCGCGGTCGCGGCGCTTTTTGAAATCGAACAGATCAGCCGTTTCGTCGATAAACTTGGTTGTATATTGGTTCGACAAAAATGTCGGGTGTTTGAGCAGGTTTTCCACAAAGGCGATATTGGTGCTGACGCCGCGAATTCGGAATTCGCGCAAGGCGCGGTCCATGCGGGCGATGGCCTTTTCGGGGGTTGGGGCCCATGCGGTGATTTTGGTCAGCAAACTGTCGTAATAGCGGGTGATCACCCCGCCCGCATAGGCGGTGCCGCCATCTAGGCGGATGCCCATGCCCGTGGCGCTGCGATAGGCGGTAATGCGGCCATAATCGGGGATGAAATTGTTTTGCGGGTCTTCGGTGGTGACCCGGCATTGCAGCGCATGGCCGTTGAGGCGGATATCATATTGGCTGGCTTTACCCGTGGCCTCGGCCAGCGATTTGCCCTCGGCAATCATGATCTGCGCCTGCACGATGTCGATGCCTGTCACCTCTTCGGTGACGGTGTGTTCCACCTGCACGCGGGGGTTGACCTCGATGAAATAGAATTTGCCGGTTTCCATATCCATCAAGAATTCAACGGTGCCGGCGCATTCGTAATTCACATGGGCGCAAATTTTGCGGCCCAATTCGCATAATTCTTCGCGCTGGGCCTCGCTGAGGTAGGGGGCCGGGGCGCGTTCAACCACTTTTTGGTTGCGCCGCTGGACCGAGCAATCGCGCTCGTAGAGGTGATAAATGGTGCCGTGGCTGTCGCCCAAGATCTGCACTTCTACGTGGCGGGCGCGGGTGATCATCTTTTCCAGATACCCCTCGCCATTGCCAAAGGCGGCTTCGGCTTCGCGCCGGCCCTCTAGCACCTTTTCGCGCAGCTCGGCTGGGCCCATGATGGGGCGCATGCCGCGCCCACCGCCGCCCCAGCTGGCCTTTAGCATCAGCGGATAGCCAATGGCCTGAGCCTCGGCTGTGATGGCGTCGAAATCATCGCCCAGCACCTCGGTTGCGGGAATAACCGGCACGCCCGCGGCAATGGCCACTTTGCGCGCGCT
>Ga0181600_10004440_pt1 | contig 10636 bp, 5 predicted proteins | sample 041ome_2_FD_132982 | JGI IMG/M metagenome (GOLD analysis project Ga0181600, IMG submission 132982) | Coastal salt marsh microbial communities from the Groves Creek Marsh, Skidaway Island, Georgia - 041406US metaG (megahit assembly) | ecosystem: Environmental > Aquatic > Marine > Intertidal zone... | reverse complement strand
GTCATGTGGGTGTACCGCATGTGCTTGTTGGTGTTGCCCGACGCCACCACAGGTCCCAACAGGAGGCTACGCTCCAGGTCGAACCGCACGGGCAGGTCTCCCACCACGGTAATGTACGCAGTTTTCTTCATATCGTCCTGGTATTTAACACCGTGTAAAACGGCATTTCAAATAAATATCATTAGTTTTGCAAGACAACAATTATCGATAAGGGGATAAACAAATGGCAATAGGACGAATAACAGGACAGATGCTGTCAGCCAACTTGGCTAGATCAGGCACTGACCTTACTTTTGAAACAAATTTATTAGCATTAGACGTTACCAACAGCAGGATTGGTATAGGTACGGCCTCACCGGCAGTGACACTACACGTGTCTGCCACGGACGCACTGAGATTACCATCAGGTGGCACAGGTCAGAGACCGGGATCACCCGCAAATGGTGACCTAAGATACAACTCAGACACATCACAGATAGAGGGTTACGCGGGCAGTGCCTGGGCAGTACTATCAGGTGGTACGAGACTATTTGACGCGGACGGTGACACAGAGGTTGAAGTTGAGAGAACGGCGGACGAAGATCAAATACACTTCTCAACCGCTGGCACAGACAGGATGCACATCAGGGCAGACGGGACCATCGAACTGAACAACCTTTCAGTATCGGACCAGACAATCACGGGCATCAACACGAACGGTAACATAGCCATCACCCCTAATGGCACAGGTAACACCGTAATCACAAACTTACAGGTTGCTGGTTCATTTGACCTAGGTGACTTGGACGCACTGAACGTGGGCGACATCAACGTGGACTCGGTCAGCTCAGACAACGGCACTGACTTCGACCTATTGTTGGATGACAACTCGGCCACTGCTTTGGAGATCAAAGAGGGCTCAAATGCGTACATGACGTTCGTCACAACTGATTCGGGTGAACAGATCACTGTTGACAAGAAGATGGTGGTTTCGACTGGTGTAACATTTGAAACAGACACAGCAGACATCAATGGTGGTGCCATAGACGGCACAACGATCGGTGGTGCAAGTGCGGCGGCAGGTACATTCACTACCGCTACTGCCACTAACGTACAGGCCACGAACTTCAAGGCCAATGACGGCACGGCGGCGATGACAATCGCTGACTCAACAGGTGATGTTAACGTATCGACTAACTTCTCAGTTGACGGAAACTTGACTGTAAATGGTACAACGACAACAATCGACAGTGCCACTTTGACAGTTGAAGATCCGCTTATCCAATTAGCAAAAAACAACTCAGGTGGTGACGCCAACACTTTTGACCAAGGTCTATTCTTCAACAGAGGATCACTGGACAACGTTTCGTTCATCTGGGATGAATCTACAGACCAATTCGCTTTTGCTGTAACGGCATCAGAGGATGGTACAACAGCAGGTAACATCACAATCGACAGTTACGCGAACGTGAGAGCGAACGTTATCACTGGTGCAGACGTTGAGACCGGCACAGTTTCAGCCGCAGATGGCACATTGGCAATGACAATGGCCAACTCAACTGGTATTGTGACTTTCAATGCCGCTCCTAGTTTTGGTGACAACAACATCACCAACGTGGGTGACATCGCACTAGACACAATCAGTGCTGACGGAACAACTGTAGGTATAACATTAACTGACAACACAGCGGCGGCTTTGGACATCAAGGAAGCGTCTAACTCATACTTGAAGTTTGACACCACAAACGGTTCAGAGTTGATCACAGCAAGTAAGGCCTTCACAGTGGCAAGTGGTATTACTTTCACCACTGACACAGCGGACATCAATGGCGGTGCAATAGATGGCACGACTATTGGTGGTAACAGTGCCGCGGCGGGTACTTTCACAACTGCTACTGCTACATCAGTAAACGCTACAAACGTTAGAGCAAACGACGGCACAGCGGCCATAGTCATCACTGACTCAACTGGTGCTGTTGCGGTATCGACCGCTTTGACTGCCACAGGCAACGTGAGCGTGGACGGTGGAACTTTCATATTCAACGAATCAGGTGCAGACCTGGACTTCAGATTTGAGGGTGACAACAACGCCAACTTGCTATTCGGTGACGCGGGCAACGACAGGATCGGTATATTGACGGCGACCCCGGGCTACAGCCTGGACGTTGGAACTGCCACTGACGCCATCGCACTACCGGCCGGTAACACGGCGGCCAGACCTACACCAGTTCCTGGTGTGATCAGGTTCAACAACCAAAGCGGTAAGTACGAGGGATCACAGGATGGTTCAACTTGGGTTGACTTCGCAACATCAGGTGACGCTCCGACTTTCACTAAAGAAACAGCCACAGGTGATGGTTCGACTACCACGTTCACAGGATTCTTCAGCACTGAGCCAGAATCAGCCAACAACGTGTTCGTGTACATCGACAACGTTTACCAAGAACCAACCGAAAACTACACAGTATCAGGCACGAACATCACGTTTACTTCTGCTCCTCACTCAGGCGCTAGAATATTCGCGATCACAGGTGCTGACAACTCAGCATTGGTTACGGGTGGTGTTGCCAGATCAGAAGGAACTGCTACGGAAGTATCAGGTTCGAGTGCTGTGACAGTGTTCAGTTTCAACGCTAACACATACAGATCGGCGGAGATCTACATACAGATCGCTGACTCAGGCAACACAGAGTACTCTGCGATGAAGGGCATAGTGGTACATGACGGTTCGACCGCTTATGGAACGATCTTTGGTATAACCAACTCAGGGGCAAACGATCAAGCAGACATCTCGTTCGTTCACGATGGCTCTAACACGGTGAGTGTACAGGCTACACCTACTGACTCGGGTACTAAGAATATCAAGGTACAGTACTCTCTGGCTTCGTAATAGTCGAACTTAACGATAATTCTAAACGCCCTAACATCACGTTAGGGCGTTTTTTTACGACTCCACATTCTTAAAGTGTAGTTGTTAAAATTACCAAAAATCGCATAAATACCATACATTAACAACAATCATGCGGGAGAAATGGAACCATGACAACAAGAAACTTCAGAGTAAAGAACGGTTTAAGCGTTGGTGATATCACGATATCAGCATCGGCTAACACCATAACAGGCCTAGCAACATCGGCACCAAGCGATGATGGTGACGTGGCCAACAAGAAATACGTTGACGATTCAATAAACGCGATCTCAACAGTAAGTATTACAACAGACAGCAATGCCACGAACGCAACTGTGTCAGGCACGGGTGCTTCAGGCGTATTGACTGTAACAGCCAACAGCAACACAGAGTTGACAGTTAACGATTCTGGTATGCAGTTAGGTGGTTCAGGTGCTAGAGTGAACAGCATCCTAGACGAGGACACCCTTTCATCTAATTCTGATACGGCTCTGGCCACACAGCAATCGATCAAGGCATACATTGACAACGGCTTATCAAGTCTTTCATCAACCACTATCACAGAGGGTAACTCATCGGTTGACGTGGATGACGGAGCAGGCGGAGCCGGCCAGGTCATAATCAATGTTGACGGTAACAACGAATTAGTGGTCAACGACACTTCAGCCACTTTCAGTGGTAACGTGATCGTGTCAGGTGATTTCACGGTCAACGGTACGACCACAACATTGGCCTCGACCAACAAAGTAATCACTGACGCATTGATCGAACTTGCGAACGGAACAACTGGTACCCCGGGCAACGACGCGGGTATCGTGATCGAGCGTGGTGATCAAAACAACGCGTTCATCGGGTACGATGAGTCGGAAGACAAGTTCAAAATGGGTACAGGTACGTTCACTGGTGCTTCAACAGGTAACTTGACCATCACGGCAGGTACTTTGATTGCCAACCTAGAAGGTACAGCGACAGCGGCACAGTATTCTGACGTAGCTGAAAGATTCGCATCTGACAGTATGTACGAGCCAGGCACAGTGGTAGCATTGGGCGGAGCCGAAGAGATCACGGCTGTGAACGAAGAAGCATCGGATGAAGTGTTTGGTGTTGTTTCCAGTCTGGATCAAGCGGCGTTTAAGATGAACGGCGGTGCTGGATCAGATGAGACACACCCATACATCGCGATGACGGGTAGGGTGAACGTGAAAGTGATCGGCACTGTGAACAAGGGTGACAGATTGATTTCTGCATCAGTTCCAGGATATGCTAGAGCGGCTACCAAAGCAGAATGTACAGCATTCAACGTGATCGGTAGAGCACTTACCAACAAAGACGTTGCTGGTCCAGGATCAGTATTAGCGGCTGTGAGGGTGAGTCACTAGTAAATACTCATACTTTTTAGTAGTACAAAAGGGCGGCTTTAGGGTCGCCCTTTTTTTTTAGGCGCATAAATACCAGTACTGCTGTCGGTCGGCAATGATAGGGAGACCGTGCGTGGCGTTTGCCACACTAACATTATTATAAGGAGTACTGAAGTATGGCCATAGGTCGTATATCAGGGTCGGTACTGAAGTCAAACCTAACCAGGAATGGCGTCGACCTTGCGTTTGAAACAAACCTACTGTATCTCGACGTCACCAACAGTCGCGTAGGTATCGGTACTTCAGAACCCACAACAGCATTACAGGTAGCAGGAACAGTAACAGCCACAGCGTTCGCTGGGGATGGATCACAACTCACAGGAATAAACGTAGACACCAACATACAGTTGGTAGGTGATGACTCAACGGGTGCCACGCTGGGCACAGGAGAGACATTCAAGATAGCGGGCGGAACCAACATCACCACCGCGGTGAGCGGTGACACACTGACCGTGACGGGACCAGATCTCAGCAGTTACATCACGGCAACAAGCACAGACACCCTACAAAATAAAACACTGAGAGCACCGGTATTCGAGTCAGGTTCCAACAGTCCACAGTTTATTGAACAGAGATTCGTAAATGCTAATCAATTGAATTTTGTTCAAGTGTACAGTGGTGCCGCCAGTGGATCATATTTCACACAAGGAGAATACCAAAAAATAGCGACCATCATTCCAGATGGTGACAGTCAGAACTACACTTGTAAAGTCACGATGACCGCCACTAGTGCGTCAAACTTTCACGTTGTGACGTTCTACGCCGCACTGCGTAGCAACACACTTCCAGACCTTGACTGGACAGTGACTTACGAAGAACAACACAATGGCACAAGATTCATCGAACCCATGTTGTGGACCAAAGAAACCACCACAGCCGGATTCATACTGGCCTTCGAATACATTCATGGCTCGAATTTATATGGCAATGTCAACTGTGATGTGGAGATCATTCCACGGTCAGCGGCACAACGAGACAATGTCACCATTAACACTACTGCAAACAGCGAACAGACCAGCATTGATGCGGGCTACACAGAACGTAACCCAACACTGATACAGTCAAATGTAAGCGGTACACCGGTGTTCAACCAAACCATCAGTTTCGAGGGAGCGACTGACGACGGCAATGAGACCAGCATCACAGTAACTGATCCCACGGCAGACAGAACAATCACCATACCAGATGCCACAGGCACTATTGTGCTACAGGATAGTACCGACACTTTAACAAACAAAACAATTGACAGCGCCTCTAATACTTTAACATTAGATTTAGGTGAGGGTACTTTAACAGGTACAACTGCTGAATTTAATACGGCATTACAGGATGGCTCATTTGCTACATTGGCAGGTACAGAAACATTAACAAATAAAACACTAGATGTTCCTATAGTAACAGGAAATCTTACAGTTGATACAAACACACTTTTTGTCAATGCTTCGAATAACAGAGTTGGTATTGGAACAACAAGTCCAGCATACCAAGTAGAAATAGAAAACACTGGCGCAAACGCACTATTGGTGTTAGATAGAACAGACGGTGCTTCTACTTTCATCGAAGGAGGTGCCACTGATTCGGTGCTTGGTTCTGTTGGCGCCAATGATGTAAAAATAGCCTACAATAGTGTTCCAGTAGTCACAATTGGATCAGGTGGTGCTATTACAACATCAGGTAATATCACAGGTGGTTCTCTACGGGCTGATAACTTTACCACACAAAACGCTTTTGCGATTGTGGGCAGTGACAATAATTTAATACAAGATACGACACTATCAGTAGACCCTGTCAGTAACTATCTAGGTATTAACCAAACCTCACCTGAAGTGACCCTACACATGACGGGCGAAGGTGCCCAGACCGCGCAGATCAGGATGGAGCAGTACAATGATAGTGCTGACGCTCCAGATGTAAGAACAAGAAGATACAGAGGCACGATTGCCTCACCAAGTGCTGTGCAGGCAGGTGACTACCTATTCAGGAGTAACCACGAATACTACAATGGTACATCACTACTTGTGGGTGGTGCGTTTGCTTTTGACAACACCAACAATGCCAACAGGACACAGTTTTCGGTTGCTGTTGATACTGATGGTACAGGTGCAGATCCTCAAGGCAATAACGGGCAGTTTAAGATTGATGGTAACGACGGTGGTGCGATCACGTTCAACAACGCATACAAGTTTCCTACCGCAGATGGTTCTGCTGACCAGTTCCTCAAGACGGACGGTTCAGGAAACCTAAGTTTCGCCACAGTATCTACAAATTCAATATCACAACTTAACTCTAATGTTACGGTAACAGATTCAGGCACAGGTTCAATCACCATAGACGCGGACGGAAGCACCATAATCACCATGAACGCAACAACGGTGCTGGACGCCTCCACAACAACCAACGCAGTGAGACTGCCCAACGGAACCACGGCACAGAGACCAAGCGGATCCGCGGGTATGATACGTTACAACAGTAGCACAGACACAATAGAGGGCTACACCACGGCGGGCGGATGGGCACAACTAGGTGCTACGACGGCCACAGCAGAGAACACCAACGACACATCAACGGGATCTGCCACTGCGATCAGCACCACCGCATCGATCATAGACCAGTTCGCCACTTCAAGTTTCGACTCAGCGTGGTACCTGGCAGTGACCAGGGACGAGATCAACGACGAGGTCTCAACCGCCAAGTACAGCCTGGTGCACAATGACACGGACGCGTTCGTGGCAGAATCACACATCACACAGTCCAACGTCAGCAACACCTACGTCACAGTGACGGCGGACGTGGCGGGCGGTAACGCCAGACTGCTGGGCACGGGCGGATCGGTCGTGAACTCAGTGAGCTTCTACAGGATAGCCACAGGAGACAACACAACAGCGGCCACCACAGGTAATGTTGTGACCAACATCAACACCGATGTAGATTCAGCATCGGAGGTGATAGATTCATGGGCACACGCCAGTTACAGGGGAGCCAAGTACTACATCTCTGTGAACAACGCCACCAAGACAGAGCTGTCAAACGTGGAGGCCATGGTGGTACACGATGGCACAACAGCATACATCACGTCATATGGAAACGTCAACACGGGATCGAATGATCTAATCGAACTGACAGCGGCCATCAATGGGTCAAACGTTGAACTGAGTGCTTCAGGAAATGAGCCAAACCTGCGTGTGACCATATACAAGATATTACTGGCAGACGATGAATCATCATCGACCGGGGACAACGTCAACGTCGTAGAAGCAACCACAGTGGACTCGGGAGCGACCACCGTGGACAGTTTCGCCACATCGGTATACACTGGTGCATTCTACGTGTTCACAGGATATAACGCCACAGAAGGTGCGGCCAGCATATCAGAAGTGATGGTGGTGGCCAACGATGAGGCCTACGTCACACAGGGACCTCTGGTCAGCACGAAAGGTTCTGATCAACTCACATTCACAGCATCACTGAGTGGTACGACCGTCACAGTACAGGCGGCGTCGACCTCGGGTTCGAGCACGATAGTCAACGGATACAGGGTACACATGCTGAGGGGATTAGCGGGTGCGTCAACGGCTGACACGGTGCTAGTTTCCACTGAACAGACCATCACGGGGGCGAAAACATTCACCAGTCCAATCGCATTAACTGTTGGCAGTGATCCGACCGGTGTGGCCGACAAGGCACACATATACGCCAAGGACGAGGCATCAAGCGCAGAAGTCTATGTGAGGGACGAAGCGGGCAACGTGACCAAGATATCTCCGCACAACCAAGCAGGAGAATGGGAATACTATTCCAGAAATACTAGGACCGGCAAAACGGTCAGGATCAACATGGAAGAAATGATCCGAGATATAGAGAAACTCACCGGTAAAACTTATATCAAAAACGATTAAACAATCAGATCCAATATAGTCTGTAACTTGCCTTTGATACTCTTGTTGTTCAAGGTATTACGTAGACCCATGTGTAGATTTTTGGGCCAGCACTCGAATGCTGTCCAGCAGTAGCCGGAGTGTTCCGCATTTAATTTTGGTATGAACTCTGACTCTATTGCCACGAGATAGGTATGGAAAAAGAACTTCTGATCGTTTGAAGTGAACATCTCCAACGGTATCACTTTCTTGAACTTGGGAGTGTCACCCACTTCCTCCTGTATCTCACGCTTGAGTCCCTCGAAAGCACTCTCCGTGAACTTGTTCTTGCCGCCCACCAATCCCCAAAGACCTTGTGTCTTCTTATCAGTGCGTTGTAGGAACAGGAATCGTTTCGTGCCGGTGGCGTAGAACAGTGCTCCAGAACAGACTATGTTTTCACTCATACCGTATTATAACAGATTAAAGTTGTTTTATCAAGGGGTGGTTGCGTCGGTGCTGGCATTGTAATCTGATGAATTACCGTCTAACACTATGCTCCAATTACCCGCGGTGTACACACCCTCGTATGATTTGACCCATTCCGTGCCATTGAACCTGTACTGTATTCCGGTGTTTAGGTTGGTCACGTAGTGCTGTGTCGAATCTGGGTTTGAAGCGTCAAAGGCCACGTTCCATTTCGAAGTTGAACTGTTGTACTCTATGATGTCTCCCACGCTGGCCACCAGTGTGCCCCAGGTCTGACTCTGGAAACTGGCAGTGCTATCACCAACATCATTGATCACTAGATACCTATCACCGTTCGCAGGTGTGCCTGGATCGAACGTTGCAGGATTTATTATCTTCTTCACGGCAGTCAGTGAGTTGCTTGGTATGGTGTCTGAATCTATTGTGTACAGCAAGATCGTGTCATCCAATGTGGTTGTCGCTATGGTGCCGACGATCTCGTTGCCGTTGGGCTGGGTCAATCTTATCTGAGATGTGCCGTTTGTGACCTTGCCATACTGGTCCAATAAAATTTTCCAGTTGACCGCTGGTCCAAACGTCTCGAAAGGATCGTAGTTGCTTGGCTCGTTGGCTCCTGTGTGGAATCCATCTCCCCCGGATTTCACATTAACACCGGTTGTACCTAATAGTCTCAACTGATTTCCGGTGACCAATAATCCAAAATTATTTGGTGTCACATAACTCCTCGAAATCATGGATCCGTCGATCAATCCTTTTGCTATACCGCCATCATCGTCATAGATGCTCATTATGATCTTCTGTATCACACCCAGTTTCTTGACTTTCACAGGTGGTGATAACCAAATTGGCATACTGAATGTCAATGTGGCAACATCTATCTCTGAATCCGCACCCACTGGTATGGTCCTTGAGCTGAAGGTCACTCCTGTCAGTTCAACGTAACTGAGACTGGTCCAATCTATGTAGTTGTCGGACTTCTGTATCTCGAAGTCTGGGTTGAACAGGTAAAGTATCTGTTCCATTATCTGTAGTTTCTGGTCCGTGTTGGAACTCCATATGTCCGCCGTGACTTCCAACCTGAATGGCGAAGGCATCACCTTCTCTATGGTGTATCCAGCACCCAACTGATTGGTGTATTCTCCAGTGGATTCGTCGTATGCACGTTCTTTCAGGTGCTGTTTCTCTATGTGATAGGGATTCTGCATCCTGTCCCTGTCGTAGTTCAGTTCCCTCACATAGCAGGCTATCTTTGGTGCGTAGGCCAGTGCGTTCTCTGAGTTGTTACGTATGATATTGGCCACCTGTCTGGTTGGATCACCATAAACAACGGGCACTGCCCTCAGTTGGACCTGTCCATCTGAACCCCTGCCGGTCTCCACAGAGAAGTTGCTCAATATCCTGATGAATTGAGTGAGGAATTTCCTAACCTGTCCTTCGTAAAAATGTAACATCCTTAATTGTCAGCCTTTGGTTTCAACGCGTCTGTTAATGCCTGTCTCTGTTCAACAGTCAAACCATTAATGGTCGAACTGGTTGAGTTGTTTACGAAACTTGTCTTATAGTTGGCACGTGAATCATTGTTTGTAGTAGTTATTCTTACAGAGTCCTCAATTTTGACCCATCTGGTTCCATCGAATCGGAACAACCTGTTTGGTAGGTAATCGGTCCTTAGGAAGTAGTCGCCCTTGTCAACATTTGATGTTGGGAACGATATGCCAAATCCCGCCGGGTTGCCGTTTGGTGCCACACCATCACCGTCTAGGTAGAATCCGTAGTGTGAAGCGGCCGGAGTGTCTATGACTGCGTTCACTGTCTTATCTGAACTTACCCTGTCAGTATCGTTCACATTGTCCGTCCTGATGTTGCCCCTCTCGTCAATGGGAGCCACGTAATACTGTTTGTAGTTGAAGCCGGACTTCGGAGCGTCTGCTTCCGCCTGCGCAACAATCTGATCGTTGATGGTCTTCTCCCTGTTGTAGGTGCTCATG
>Ga0181600_10004436_pt1 | contig 10638 bp, 10 predicted proteins | sample 041ome_2_FD_132982 | JGI IMG/M metagenome (GOLD analysis project Ga0181600, IMG submission 132982) | Coastal salt marsh microbial communities from the Groves Creek Marsh, Skidaway Island, Georgia - 041406US metaG (megahit assembly) | ecosystem: Environmental > Aquatic > Marine > Intertidal zone... | reverse complement strand
TGGCTGTCCTTTGGCGACCTATGTGATGCGGGGCGTTCACGATGCCCTGCAGGCAGATCCAAAGACCGCTAACAAAGTTCGATTGATTAGCTTCAGCTTCGATCCGCTGTTCGACACGCCGGACGTGATCGCGGCGTATGGTGCGCAGTTTCGTGACCCCGACGCCGACTGGCAGTTTTTGACGACCGACGGGCCAGACAGCCTCGACCCCATTCTCCGAGCCTATGACCAATGGGTCATTCGTGATTACGATGAGAACGGCGATTACATGGGAACAATGTCTCATATATTGCGAGTATTTCTGATCGATGAGGAGCGACGCATCCGAAACATTTATAGCACTTCATTTCTCCACGCCGATACTGTGGTCAATGATGTGCGGTCACTCATCATCGAAAGTAATGGCCCCGCTGCCGTCGTTGGTCGGTAACCCGCGAAACGCCCTCTAGGGAGTCCACATAATGTACATAGATGGTGAATGGCTCACGAGCGATAGCCAATTTTCCGTATCTAACCCTGCCACAGGCGAGATTATCGGCCACGTGGTCGACGGAGATGCCACCCATGCCAAGTCCGCTATCGAGGCCGCTAGCCGTGCACTGCCCGAGTGGGCGGCACAGACCGCCTATGCACGATCAGCACACTTGTACCGAGCACACCAGCTAATGCAGGAGCAGCACGCTCAGCTAGCAGAGTTGATGACGCGGGAACAAGGCAAACCCTTGAAGGCCGCTATGAATGAAGTCAAATACGCGGCAGATTTTTTATTGTGGTTTGCCGAAGAAGCCAAGCGCATTTACGGAGAAACCATCCCTTCCGCCCGTGCGGACCAGCGTTTTATCGTGCAAAAACAACCCGTCGGGGTTGTCGCGGCAGTGACACCCTGGAACTACCCCATTTCCATGCTGACACGGAAGCTGGGCCCTGCTTTGGCCGCCGGGTGCTCGGTCGTGCTGAAGCCTGCAGAGAGCACACCGCTCTGCGCCATTGCCGTCTTTAAAATTCTCGAGGAAGCCGGCCTCCCCGCGGGTGTGGCGAATCTGGTGACCAGCAACAATCCAAAACCTATTGGCGATGTTTTCTGTACCCACCCGGCTGTCCGGAAATTGACGTTCACTGGGTCGACCGCGGTGGGTAAACAACTCGCGACCGCGTGTGCACCCCAATTGAAACGGGTCTCTATGGAGCTGGGTGGGCACGCCCCTTTTATTGTGTTTGAGGATGCTGATCCGGTGCATGCCGCCAAAGGCGCCGCCCTGGTGAAATTTCTGAATACGGGCCAAGCGTGCATTAGCCCCAATCGTATTTTTGTTCATCGCAGCATTATTGAACCGTTTTTGGCTACGCTGACTTCACGTGTTGCCACACTACAGGCGGGCGACGGGTTTAATCCTGCAAACAGTATTGGCCCCTTAATTAACGAAGCCGCTATCGCCAAAGTCGATCGGCAGGTGCAGGATGCGGTCGCCAGAGGTGCCGCATTGCTCGCTGGGGGTAGCCGGCTGACGGACAATGGCTTGGAAAATGGGTGTTTTTATGGCGCTACCCTCCTCAGTAATGTTACACCCGACATGCTGATCTATCAGGAAGAAACGTTTGGTCCGGTGGCCGCCGTGGTGCCCTTTGACAACGAGGACGATGTCATCGCGATGGCTAACGACACCACTTATGGCCTTGCCGCATACATTTACACGCAGAATTTGAGCCGCGCATACCACGCATTTGAACAGTTACACTTTGGCATTATCGGCATTAACGATATTAACCCCACCAGCGCGGCAGCCCCTTTTGGTGGGATGAAAGAGAGCGGGCTGGGTCGTGAAGGTGCCCGCGAGGGCATAGAAGAGTACCTCGAGACCAAACTCGGCGGCCTCAGTATCTAAAGGCGAAAGTTAGCAAGGAACCCACTATGGCAGCCCCTGATTATCCCGGTCTGGACACACTCGCATTACACGCGGGCTCGCAGCCTGACCCGGCAACTGGCGCTCGAGCAACCCCTATTTATCAGTCGGCGTCCTTCTGCTTCCCTGACTCAGACTATGCCGCCTCGTTATTCAATATTGAGCGCGCAGGACACGTTTACTCCCGACTGAGCAATCCAACCAATGCGGTACTTGAGGAACGAATTGCCGCTCTCGAAGGAGGCGTAGGTGCCATTGCCACTGCCAGTGGTCAGGCAGCGTTGCATCTCGCCATCGTCACGCTGATGGGTGCGGGATCCCACATCGTTGCCTCGGCAGCACTATATGGCGGCAGCCACAACCTGTTGTCGTATACCCTGCCCCGCTTTGGAATCGACACCACCTTTGTTGACCCGAGAGACCCTCAGGCGTTTGCGAATGCGATTCAGGACAACACGCGACTGGTATTCGGCGAGACCCTTGGAAACCCCAGTCTCGATGTGCTCAATATACCCGCCATCGCGGAGGTCGCACATCAAGCTGGCCTACCCCTGATGGTTGATTCAACCACAACGACCCCTTACCTGATAAAACCCTTTGAACTCGGCGCAGATATTATTCAGCATTCAGCGACCAAGTTTCTGAGTGGGCACGGTATCGTTATCGGTGGACTGCTGGTAGACAGCGGCCAATTCGATTGGGACGCATCGGGAAAGTTTCCAACCCTGTCAGAACCCTATAAAGGCTTCCACAATCTGGTTTTCACTGAAGAATTTGGACCCGCCGCCCTCATTCAGAGGGCACGCAAGGAGGGGCTCAGGGATTTCGGCGCCTGTATGTCACCCACGTCTGCGTTTCATATTTTGCAAGGCATTGAAACGCTGAGTGTCCGTATGAGCCGGCATGTCGAGAACACGCGAACGATTACCGCCTTCCTTCTTGAACAAGACGAAGTGGCCCGCGTTGGCTACCCAGAACTCGATGGCCACCCGGACCGAGCCCTGGCAGCAGAATTACTGCCTAAAGGCTGCGGTGCCGTCTTCAGCTTTGACCTCAAAGGCGGCCGTGAGGCCGGCATAGCTTTTGTTGATGCGCTGAGCGTGTTTTCACATCTTGCCAATATTGGTGATGCGAAATCCCTGGTCATCCATCCGGCGAGTACCACTCACCACCGTATGGATACTGACGCATTGGCGGCAGGCGGCATTGGCGAGGGAACCATTCGTCTTTCCATTGGTCTGGAGGATCCGAAGGACCTTATCGCGGACCTGAAGCAAGGCTTAAGGGCAGCGCGAAAAGCCGCGGGGCATTCCTAATGCATATCGAGGTCGATGGACACGCCGTTTATTGCTACACCAATTCTCGAGCAATCGACGCGAGTAAACCCAGCATCGTGTTTATTCACGGGTCGGGCATGGATCATACGGTGTGGACGCTCGCCAGTCGGCACTTTGCCCGCCATGGTAATAACGTCGTGTCGGTTGATCTGCCCGGCCATGGGCGGTCTGACGGTCCTCCACTGGCCTCCGTCGAGGCAATGGCCGCCTGGGTTATTGCTGTGATCGATACGCTTACAATTGATCAGGTTGCGCTGGTTGGACACAGCCTGGGCAGTCTTGTCGCATTGGAGTGCGCAGCGAGCCAGTCTGATCGGGTAAGAGCTATCGTCCTCGTCGGCACAACCTCCCCTATGCCCGTCTCTGACGCCATTCTTGAAGCGGCCAAGGCAGATGATCACGCCGCCTTCGATATGCTTACCCAGTGGGGCTTTAGCAAGCGCCACCAATTCGGCGGCAATCGCAACTCGGGAATATGGATGATTGGCAATACGCTGCGACTTTACGAGCGATCCCGACCTGGGGTTCTATTTCACGACATGCGAGCCTGCAACGAGTACACAAATGGCACAGATCAGGCTGCGAAGATCACCTGCCCTGCTTTGCTTATTCTGGGGGAAGAAGACCGACTGACGCCGGTACGGGGCACCCGCGCCTTGCAGAAGGCAATTCCCTCGCCGCTGGTAGAAGTGCTACCGGGTGCTGGGCACACCATCATGGTCGAGGCACCCAACGCCATGCTCGATGCGTTACACAAGGTACTGTGAAAACTGAGCGCGACCCCCGAAAAAAGGAGGCATCTCACTGAACGGTGAGTATCCGGGGCTCAGCTTTCGGACTGCAGCATCTGCTCGATCTGAATGATCCGCTCCTTGCCGAAAAACATCTCAGCTCCGACAAAGAACGTGGGCACGCCAAATGCACCTCTTGCTGCAGCCTGTTCAGTATTGCGCAGCAAACCATCTTTAACCGACTGTGTTTGGATCGCCTGAAGCAGCGCTTCGGCGTCGAGCCCTGCACCGGACCAAACCGCCTGCGCGACCGACAGATCTCCCATATTCCTCTCCTGCTCCCACATTGCCTCGAGATTCGCATCAACATAGCGTTGTTCAACACCCATTTGTCGCGCAGCGATAAACCCGCGCATTAGCGAAATCGTATTCATTGGAAAAGCCGGATTAAAGCGAAATCGATTCAGACGGTGCGCCGCGATAAAGCGTTGGGTTTCTAACAGGTCGTAGTCAAGCTTTCCCTTCACATCAGCGAAAGCCTGCATGGGCGCCTGGTTGTTCGTCAGCTTGAAAAGGCCACCCAGCAAGACGGGGGTCAGCGACAGCGTGGCATCATGCCGTTCGGCTACCTCCTTGAGCACGTGATACGAGAGGTAAGCATTTGGGCTGGCGAAATCAAATAAAAACTCAATGGGGATTTGCAACGCTGGTCTCCTGATCAAAACTGAGTATCGGCTATGGTGGTTCGGTAAAGAAGTCGATCGTAGCCGTCGTAACCGCCCGTGGCTGCATGGAGCAATGAGCGGTTGTCCCACATTACCAACATATCAGCCCGCCAATGATGAGAGTAAATAAATGCCGACTGGCTCTGATGCACATAGAGCTCTCCCAGTAGCGCGTCGCTTTCCTCTTTCTCAAGGCCGACGAAGCCTTTGATATAAGCCGCAGAAGAGAACAGCGTCTTCTTCCCGGTTTCCGGATGCTCGCGCACCAACGGATGCTGATAAGTAGCCAATGCTGCTTCACTGGGCAGAATTTTCATGCTCCGACCCTTCTCCTGATCTGCCTCACCGTAGGCGCCATCAGGCGCGTAACCAAGTGCTGCTGAGTGAATCGCCGTTAATCCCTCCACTCTAGATCTCAGGCCCTCTGGCAATTGCTCATAGGCCAACACCTGATCGGCAAACAACGTGTTCCCGCCAACCGGTGGAATCGTGATGCCATAAAGTGCAGTGCCCGCAGGAGGAATAGGCATGAAGCTCCAGTCGCTATGAAAAACCTCAGCAAATATGGTGGTTTTTTCGTCAGCTTTACGTTGGATTGCTGCGACTTGGGGGTGCTCATCGATATGGCCAAAAAAAGGATCTTCACCGATATCACCGAACTGCTCGCTAAAGCTGACCAGCTGATCGGGAGTCAATTTCTGGTCAGGGAAAGCGACCACCTTGTGCTCGAGCCAGTGCGTTCTGATCTCCGCCACCAAGTCTTTAGATAGAGGGCGATTCAGACTGACGCCGGTTATCGTTGCGCCACAACACGCACCTGAGGGTTGGACTGACACCATCACCATCTTCTCCCGAACTCACCGTCAGGTTTAGCTATTGCAGTCTCTCCCAAGCAAATCGAGTCTTGGGCTCGCCGACACGCTTAGATATTGATCTTATGGTTCCACCACGGCGTGTCGGAGTATGACCGCAAATCCAACTCATGCGTCCACACCGAACGGTGTTGCTGTGCGAGATGGAAATAGGTTTCTGCGATCTTTTCTGGTAGTAAGAGGCCATCTTTCTCTCCACCCCTTGTTCGCCGTAAAGCTTCGAAGCGCTCGGGGCCAAGCATTTTGCCAAGGGTATCAGGTGCATCAACGGCACCGTCTATCACGATGTGCACTACATGCAACCCCTCAGCCGCATACTCTGCATTCAGTGTCTGACACAGCATTCTCCGTCCCGCCATCGCTGCCGCGTGGGAGTGTTGTCCGCTATTGCCGCGGACAGCCGCCGTAGCGGACGTTACTAAAATCGTGCCATGACCCCGTGCCACCATCAGGGGCACCATTACTCTGGCAACGCGAAATAAACCCAAGCAGGCCATTCTCCAACCCAATTCAAAGGTCTTGAGCGGCGTCTCCTCCAGCGAGCGATTTCCGATCTGCGCACCAAGGTTATAGACCACGGTGTCTATGGGCCCGATAGCCTCGACCTCAAGAAGCAGATCTTCCAGCGCAGCATCCTCAACAGCATTTAACAAATGTCCACTCGCGGACGCCCCCGTGGCGCGAAGCGTCTCGACCATCTCACTGAGACCATCGGTATTACTCCGACGACACAGTGCAGAGTGGTAGCCCTCGGCCGCAAATTTCTTGCCGACGGCACCGCCAATTCCTGCGCCCGCGCCAATGATCACACAGCTCTTTTTCACTGCTTTATCTTCCCATCCATTAATCGAGTACAGCGCCCGCTTGCACCAGCGCGTCAATGTCCGATTCGCTATAGCCAATCGCCTTCAAAACCTCACGTCCGTGCTCGCCCAGACGCGGTGCGGGACGTTTAAATTTACCATTGGCCCTATGTGCCGCATTTGCTCGCCAGTAGTGGGCTCCGCCTTAATCACGTCGGCACATTTGTCAGCCAACATCATCGCAGCCACCGGCCCCGAAACCATACTGGTCAGATCTAAGACTTTTATTCCCGTAAGCGCGCCCATGCATTACCTCGAGTTCAACAGGATTTGGAGGCTATTTAGCCCCTATTGCCCTAAAGTTCTAGTCGCTCGATGCATGTTAACGCCGCTGAGGTTTAGGTAAAGGCTTATTACCATGGGTCGCTGTAAATACCAGGCCAAAGCTGCGTAATGGGCGCTGTGTTTATCCCTTCAGAACAGCCCGATGGGGCCCCCACTTTATACAGTTGCGCGCCAAGGATCGTGTGTGACATTGTCGCAATCTCGCCAAATCGCAGTTGTTCACCGACTTTAAATACGCCAAGAAAACGACCACATGCCTGAAGAATCCCTTAACAGATCGACTGACTCGAAGCTTGATGAGCTCGTATCTGGCTACTTTACAGATCTAGATCTCAGTGCACTTCCCGCTTTAATGAATCATCTTGAAGACGCTAGATGCTGGCTGGTGAAAAACAAAGATCAACTTGACAACAAACACCTGAACCCCATTCTAAAAAAACAGGAAATTCAAGATCGCCTATCTGCCAAGCCGCTTGCTCGAATAAAGCTGAAAGAGACAAATCGCTTCGTCGCCCTAGACGACCAAAATCAGATTAAATTTAACTCGATATCGTTCTCCCCGCTCACGCATCGGATAGCCTCGACTCTCATGGACCTTCTTCAGCCTCAAGGCCGGGTGAAGTTGTTTCAGAGTGGTCGCAATTGGTACCCCAACCCGGGTTATATGGCTTGGCACACCAATTCGAACGTCAAAGGTTTCAGACTTTATTGTAGCCACGCCATCACCGAGGGCGCCTCATACTTCAGATATGAAGACCCGATCACTGGGGAGATCATTACCTCGTGGGACGAACTGGGATGGAATTTCCGCTGCTTCAGCGCCGACCCAGAGCCATTATGGCATTGCGTTTACTCTGAAACTGACCGGATTAGTTTCGGTTATGGGCTTCAATTTATACACGGATGAGGCCCAATAGGCGACCACTTACAGCCGCTCTGGCCTAGGGTGGAGGGAATTGCGCCAGCAGCTCATGCAAAACCGTAATCGTTAATTGTTGCTTGTCCGCCGCCGTCATCTTATTTTTCAATCGTCCCTCGGCGACCCCGCGCCAAACAATCTTTTCGGTTGCGACATCAATGACATCAAATATCGCCGTACCATCTTCGTAGGTTTTGACCGATGGCCCCGACGAATACCCCACACTCACCGATTTTCCATAGGTGCCCGCACCTACTGAACCATGCATCCCCTTTTCTTGACCGGAAATCTTTTGGGTTTGTTTTTTGGCGACATGATAATTCACCCAGAAATCAGCCTTGCCCGCGGTCGCTTCGCGAAAACCACGCTGCATTAATTCCTGAGACGCCGTGTTACGTACTCGTTGATCACTGCTGTTGTGACGACGGTACTGGCTCTCTCTCGTGACGTGATCATCGTCATACCACCGATAGGTTCGGTAAGCAGAGAATGGAAAGCTATGGTCGTAGTCGATCTCATAGGAAGGACCGCTACTGGCGCACCCGTTTATCAATGCCACACATAGACACGCAAAACTTACTGTGACGAGATTGCGCACTGCACCATAAAAACCGTGGCCCAAAATCTTGCCTTTCATTCAATTATCCTCTCGGTTTTCACCATAGGGACGATACATTTCGACGCCAAATCAATTTTTAAGTGGCCTGAAAGAGACGTTGCTTTCAGCCACCAACCACGCGAACACGGCAAACGCGGCTACATTTTGATCCAATGCGCTAGCGTCGAGCTTATCGACCGTATCGTCGGCCGTATGATGCAAATCAAAATAATCGCGACCATCCTGATGCAGGCGCAACGTGGGCACGCCGTCTGCGATCAGGGGTGATAAATCCGGGCCACCACCAGGCTGGTCGTTACTACCCGGTGCTACGCCAATGGGCGCCAACACGCGCGCGATCAGGTCAAACAGCGCGTCCCCCTCCTCGGTCTGGCTGTCAGCGGTCAGCCGCCACACGGCGCCACCCCCAAAATCGCTCTCTGAGCCGATAACGTGCAAATCTAGAGCGGCCTGATGCTGCTGCCGATACGCTCGCGCCCCCAGCAGGCCAACCTCTTCTGCGCCCCAAAGCACAAGCCGGATAGTCCGGCGCGGGCGCAAGCCCGATTGGGCGATAAGCTCCAGAGCAGCCATGGTAATGCCGACGCCGGCGCCATCATCGATGGCCCCAGTACCAAGATCCCAGCTATCGAGGTGAGCCCCTATCAGCACGATCTCCTCCGGCGCCCCCCAGCCTGTAATTTCGGCAATGACGTTACCTGATTCAGACGCCGGTAACGAAGCGCTGTCTACCCAAATGCGCAACTGTATATCCTGATTGCCTGACGCGATCCGCTCAATCTGATCGGCATCTGGGTTGGACAGTGCCAACGCAGGGATACGAGGAGCATCCTCCTGATATCGCAATGAACCGGTATGCGGGAACCGATGACTGTCCGTGCCGATGGATCTAATCAGGTAGCCGATGGCGCCTTTAGTCGCGGCGATGCTCGGGCCTGCGGTCCGCGCTTCGTTAAAGTACCCGTAGGAAGAGCCGTCCTGCGTTCGTTGCATCGCATGCCCCACATAGGCGATCTGCCCTGTCAGACTGCCAGCGGGCGCGCGCTTCAAGTCCTCTAAGGTTGTAAAGACGGCGACTTTTCCTATCAGACCTCCCTCGGGTGTGGGCACAGAACCGCCGAGGGCCGTCACGGCCAAGGGCTGCGGGTATGGTGTTATCACCTCGGCACCCTCGTCGTATCGTTCCCAAGCCTCCATCTCGAAAGGCTCGACGCGCACCTGCGAAAAACCTTTTCTCTTGAGCATGTCCAGCGCCCAATCCCGCGCACGCACCTCGGATTCGCTGCCCGCAAGCCGAGGCCCGACTTCTGTGGTCAACGAGGTTACGATGGCCAGCGCGGTGGTGCCTTGCATGGCTCGATCACGCAAGTCTTCCGCCCGGATAAAGGCCTGTTCCGTCGATGCCTGAGTGGCAGATGCGGTCATATAAAGCAGTGTTATGGCAAAACCAGCAGCAACACGCCATGGCCGATGCGTCGCTGGCGTCAGCCTAGATGCTCTTTGCTTTAAACGACTCATAAAGCGGCCCCGGTATGATTCGAGACGTGTTTTTTTCGCTCCGCCAGCCACACATTAGCGGCTTTGGTCTGCGCCTTCGTCGCGGCCATCACGCCCACTTCAACCTGTGTTCTGCCCGTGTGACCCAGCGCGGCGATTTGCTCATAAAACCAATATTGCGTTGCAAACGCGCCCATTGTTCGCACCAATTTAATGCCATTCAGAAATTTGAGCGCACCAGGCAGCAAGGACAGCGTATCCTCAAATCGCGGCAGTTCGACCACGCCATCCAGGAGCTGATTAGGTGCGTCGGTTACCACACACATTGGGCGACCAATTCCCACCATATCAGCGCAACCACTTTGAAGAACCTCATTCATCGCGTCTAGACGACGTAGCCCCCCCGTTACCATAAGGGGAATGGTGACCTCTCGCCTCATCGCTTCTGCAAAATCAACGAAGTAGGCCTCTCGCGCTCTCGTCGATTGCGCGATTGCCTGGTCTTCAACGGGTTCTATGCCCTCGAGATTGAGCAAGCGCGGCTGTTCATAGGTGCCACCAGAAATCTCTATGAGGTCGACACTGGCCTTTTGCAGCCACTTCGCGACCCGAAGACTTTCGGAGAACTCAAATCCCCCCCGCTGAAAATCAGCGCTGTTGAGCTTCACCGAAATCGGTATCGTGGGTCCAACCGCAGCGCGAACGCGTGCAACACACGACAGCAGTATTCGGGCACGATTTTCGAGCGTGCCTCCCCACTCGTCTTCTCTCTGATTACTCCGCGGACTCAGGAACTGCGACAGCAAATAACCGTGTGCCGCGTGTAGCTGTATGCCTGTGAATCCGGCGTTAATGAGCACCTTGGCGGCTTGCGCAAACCCTGCAACGA
>Ga0181600_10004433_pt1 | contig 10640 bp, 6 predicted proteins | sample 041ome_2_FD_132982 | JGI IMG/M metagenome (GOLD analysis project Ga0181600, IMG submission 132982) | Coastal salt marsh microbial communities from the Groves Creek Marsh, Skidaway Island, Georgia - 041406US metaG (megahit assembly) | ecosystem: Environmental > Aquatic > Marine > Intertidal zone... | reverse complement strand
GTCGGCGTTTCGTCACGGAAAAAGGCGACAGAGACGACGACGAGGCTGCTTGCTGAGGACTGTTGACGCGAGCTCAAATGTCAACGAACGAGGAGAATAAATCCGACTCTGAGCGAGCGGATCGCACTATGGCGCGCATCACGCGCGCGAGTCAATCCTTCTTAGCGCATCTTAGCGCGTGCTCGTGCAATCGGGCTGAGTGCGAAGCGGCGCTGGATGAGTGCGTCGTGATGATACAACGAGAACAGGGCGAACTCATGGATTTGCGGGAACGAGTAACGATAGAGGAACACGTCCAGAGAATGGAAGAAGTGCAAAGCATCAGACACGGTTTGGTTGATGGAATCATACGATCTGGGGTGATGAATAGGCTGTCGTGCGTCTCGACGGCTCTGGCGGTTCGCTATCTGGATTTCTTCGTCGTCACGAGCGGCTACAAAGTCAAGAGCGATAGTCTTTGGATGTATCAGCTCCTCGCCGCGGCTTGCGTTTTCATAGCTTACAAATTCCAAGAAACATCGGAACGAATGCACGGTCGCGGCGCCCCCGCGCGCTTGCAACTGACGAACGACATCTCATTCGATAACCTCTCAATCAGAAAAATGGAAGCCATCATTTTACGGGAACTCGACTGGAGCTTGTCTCGTATCACGCCCTTCATGTTCATTCCGCACTTCTTGCTCTTTCTCGACTGCGACTGCAACTTTAGAGCGTGTCGCGATCTCACCGGTCAAGTTCTCCACGACGCTGAAGTTTTATCCTTGCAAATACTGTTCGATATCCGAACGATGAGCAGATTTGAGAGTAGCGTCATCGCAAAAGCGATCATCGCCATCGTCTTGTGTGATCAGTGCGACGGAGTAGAGGGTGTCGATATAGCTCAACAACTGGTCTCTAGGCTACTCAGATATATGTATGCCGACGACGATATCGAACAGCTCGACTTTGTTGCGCAACGCGTGACGCAGTGCATTGAAGATATTTTGGAATTTAGGATGTCTTTGATGTTGTTCAACGAACGCATGAACAATCGAAATGACGCCCAACCACCAGGGCCAATCAGCGCTCATTAACGATGAAACTTAATAAGTCTCCGAGCTCTGACGAACGCGGCTGACGATCCATCGTGCGATCGTTTTGAGTTTCCAATCTTCGCCTTCGGGCCCGATCGTCAAGAGCAAAGAGCTAATGAAAATCAGACTCCATAGAAGCGATGAAAGAATTGTTGTCACCAATAAAGTTGAAAATTTACTGAAGAAGACGAGCGTACAGCACCACAAAATCGATCCCGAAAGCGCCGTCGTTACTCCCGAGGCGACGATTGACACGCCCATGCGCGACAACGCGTACCGCGTCCTATCGCGTCTGTTGTAGATGGAAAAATCTTCAGCTTCGCCGTACGCATTCACAAGATGGACAGCGTAGTCTATGGCCAATCCAGTCAGTATCACCGCGGCTATGGTTTCCCGAATGCCCAATTCCCATCCCATGACTCTATACACGCACAATCCGAGGACGGTGACCAAAACTCCGGCAACGCACGTGCAGCAAATACATGCGATGAGCAAGTTACCCGTCGACAAGCAGAGCACGATGAACGCCATGCAAAAGCAAATGCTGATGCCTTGCAACGTATTCTCTACGAGCGTTTCACTCATTCGCATCCAGGTGTACGCGACATACGCAGTTTGAAAACACGTTTCAACGCCCGCGGGAGCCATTCGATTGATTTCTTGCGTCGTTCGTTCAAATTCTTCATATAACGATCGCGTCAGGCTCGCTGGCGCCTGATTTTGGAGCGTGGACATTGCCGTAATCTTTGCGTAGAAAATCTTTGGCGCCGTGTCGGCATTTTCTTCGTCGCGAAGAACGCCCACGTGATCGTTATAAAGCATCCCATCTTTGGATGAGAGAAAATGGAGTAGACGATCGGTAAACGTGTCCGCGGTAACTGGGAAGTTGTTAGCTCCGATGGCATCGCGAAAAGCTTCCATGAAACAGCTCACGCTCTTCACCAATTTTCCATCCGTACATCCAGGTGCGTGACACACCGCATTGCGAAGGATTGAACACGTCTTCACGACATGTGCTTGAGCTTGTGGCGTTGACATGTCAAACCTGTCGTCGAGCACCAACTCGCCTCGCGATTCGAGATCCCATTTCGATATACCAGAGTTGTCGACGCCTTTGAGTCCCCAAATGACGTCGACGGGAACCACCATGTCGGCGTCAGAGACTGGAAACGCGCCTTGATTATTGAGAAACTGCTGCAACATGTGCTTGTTGTGATACCATTGTTCGACTTTCGACGCCACCTCGAGTTGGAGACAGTAGCGCAACGACACGATGAATGTCAATGCGAAACCAAGCAACAGGGCGCCGCGAACAAAGCCGTTTTCCAACAAGGAGTAAAATGGCCCGTGAAAGAACCGTTCGAGTGGACCGAGCGCGTGCTTTTCGTCGTCACCATTGTCGACATCGACGCTTTCGTCGCGACTAAGACATCGCCATTTACGGCAAAGCGGGTCGACGCATCTGATGTACGGCTCAAACTTGGCGACGTGTCTGCTGTAAATGACAATCGCTGGCGGGAACATAAAGACGTTGCATATGAAAAGACACACGATCATCGTCGCGGAGAGCACGCCGAATCCAGCGAGTGGGACGAGATCTGACCACGCCGTCGCTAGAAACGCCCCAGTCGTCGTGAAGGATGTGATGAAAATCGCGCGCGACGATCGTTGAAAACTCGCGGCGACTCGATCTCGCAACGACCCATCCGTCGTTTGTGTGAATGAGTGCCAAAGCACGAATATGTCATCGCATCCGATACCCAGCACGACGAATAGCGATAATCCAGTGATGTTTCCGAGGTATGGGATCCCGTAGACTTTTCTGTAAATGAGCAGCGCGCAGGGAAAGGACATTAAAATAATCAGCATCCCGACAGATGATATGAAGAGACTCTGCGTCGAAAGAAGCATGTACACCCAAACCGCGCCGATCGAGGCAATGGTCCACGCTAAATCGCTCTTGATGACGCGCTCAGAATCTTGCTGACGCAAAAGCTCGTTATCCCACCGCGTTATTAGGTTTCCCTCCCTCGCCGAACTCATGTAGGGCGACTTGACGATGCTCGACGTCATTGAGAATCGTCGAAACAATTCGCGCTCGATGGGATTGAGAAACTCCTCCAGCAAGACTCGTTCCTGCGCGTCGTCATCGAGAGCAATTTTCATCGACGATCTCGTCCCATCATCCGTCGCCAGTAGCGGTGTACCCACGGGGTATTTCGCCCGCGTCATCCCAACCACACCCGTCTCTTCGTCGTACTTCCCCAGAAAGTATCCGTACAGACTGGCGTTCTTCGCAAAGACGTCTCGCGCCACGCCTTCGACGTCATCCACCAACTCATCACCATCACCCACGTAAAAGTGCGACAACGGAGACAGATAGGGCGCGCACGTTCCATCGTCCTCGAGCACGCAAAACGACTCGTACCGCGCCAACACCACGCGCTCGTGCTCAGCCATTCTTCGGACGTGCTCGCGCGTGAATACGTCCTCGCTCTCCCACTGAAAACTAAACGTCCCCACGACGTTCTCCTTCCCTCGCTCCACCGACGCCCCGACACCGACGCCCCGACTCGAAACCGCCAACCGCGCCCCCCTCCGTCCCGCGTCCGCGCGCGTCGTCGCCTCGTCGTCCCTCAGGACCCACTCTCGAGGCGTCGGTTTCGTGAACGCCATCATCCCATCCAACGCGCACGCCGCGACGATCGCCGCGCACGCGACCACGCACGCCCCCGCGCACGTCCACGGTCGGTCGTGCGCCAGCGTGGCGTACCGTCGCATCGCGCCCATCGCTCACGGGAGTCCCCGCGGGGCGATCTGCCGACCGCGGGTCGTTCGTTCGCGTGGGCGTGCGTCGCGTCGCCAACCATGCGCGACTCGAACCGGCGCGAACGCCGATGTTCTCGTTTTGACGAGTCATGACCCTTAAAACGTACCAGGGACTCTCGATGGGTGGACATCGCCCGATGTGTTCGAGGCAGCTTTGGGACACGTGTGTATGTGTAAACAGTTTGTAGGGTTTACACACACACACACACACACTGAAACGGATCGATTCGAAACGCGCAGATCCGCGCGCGCGCCGAACGATCGTCTCCCGCGACGGCATGCCGCGATCGTCTCCCGCGACGGCGTCGACGAGCGCGTCGATGATTCCGCGGGATTTGGTGTGGTGCATCGAGGAGCTCGCGGCGTTCGGGGCGGACGCGAAGGTTTTGACCGCGTTGCTCGGGACGTCAGCTGTGCGTCGAGACGAATCCGTCGGGAAATCTACGACGACGACGACGACGACGGGTGAGGTGGAAGAACGAATCGGACGCACGCTGGCGTTGGTATCCGTGAGAGAGACGTGTGATGAAATGGTTGGACGACGGGGGGAGGCGTGGGTGCCGACGATGATGGACGAGGACGAGGACGAGGACGCGGAACGGTGCGTCGGGGCGTTTGAAACCGTCGCGGATGTTCTAGCCGGGAACGGTGCGAAGGAGGATGGTTCCGGCGTCGGGGGGTTTTGCATCGATGTGAATGGTGAGAGTTACGAGGCGTACGCCGCGGCGGTGGGTGAGGCGACGTTGGTGGTTGAAAACATGTTGAACGCGACGGCGGCGGAGAGTTTCGCAGTCAAGTGCGGCGTCGCCGAACGGCGCGGGCCGATGAACAAACGAAAGAAGGAACCGCCGGCGTTTAGGATGAAAACGCTCGCGATGGCGATCGATGGGTTTGTTCGAGAGATGTTTACGTCGTCAAAGATGCCGACGAGTTTGTCCTTGGTACAGAAGAGCGCCGCGGACGCGCGTCGACTGACAAAGCCGACGTCGACGCAGCCGATCGAACCGACGCCAAAGACGAAGACGATTGAACCGAAACCGAAACCGGCGCCGAAAGCGACGAAGAACACGGAGACGACTGAGCCGGTAGCGCGGGGATGGAATGATGTCGGGCAGCGACCCGCCGTCGCACCCAAGCCGAGTAAGAAGACAATGAAAGCCGACGAGACGACAAAGCAGACGGACGCGCCCAAGCCGAGTAAGAGACCGAGAGACGCGGAGGAGACGATGTCGACGCCGCCGAAGCAGATGAAAACCAGTGAAGCCGCCGACAAACCAGACGGTGTCGTCGTAACGCCCACTCGTCGACTTCTTGGCAACGTGGTTTCCGCCGTGTCGCGAACGCTCTCGTGGGCGAGTCGACGCAAAAGCGTCGATGGCGTCGGCACGCCTGTGAAATCGTTCAAGGGCGAGGAGAAAGATCTTCCAGAAGCGTCGAGTGACGATGAAGAGGAGGATATCATACCGACGCAAGTCGCTCACGCTCCACCGTCTGAAGACGACGACGAAGAAGAAGAAGAACTAGAGAATGAAAAGCAAGAGGACCGAGAAGACGAAGCGCCGGAATCAGATGAACCAGAAGAAGATGCAAAAATGACGCAAGCCGACGAAGAATTAGAAACCCCGACGGCGACGCAACGCATGGATGAGTTACCCACGCAACCGGTACGCATCGTTCCGAGCGCCTCTGCGGAAGAAGTCACGGAAGATGACATTGAAGACGTCGAACCTCCGCTTCCGTCTTCGCCACCCGGCGGCTCGGGCGCTCCGATTCGAGCCAAAAAGCCGCTTTCATCACCGTTTTCCATCGCCCCGCGTCAACCACCCGCACCCAAAATCCGTCGACGCAACGCTCGTTGGCAACCCGACGAAGTCGTCGCACTCGAAGCCGGCGTCGCGCGTCACGGTGTCGGCAGTTGGGCCATCATTCACCAGGCGTACTCGCACATTTTCGAGCGACACGGCCGAAGCCAAGTCGACTTGAAGGACAAGTGGCGAAACCTGGAGAAGGCGCGAGCAAAGAAGCGCGCGATTTGATTGATTTCATGAGTTTTATTTCACACGTGAGTGTTTTTCTCTCCTTTGTTCGTTCGTGTAGGACCCTTGTAACGTCGACGATGTGATATTCGCTCCTCTTCGCGCGCTCGGCGCCGCGCGTCTCAACACCCAACACGTTGATCAACACGCACGCACCCGTCGTCAGTTGCCGTCGCGTCGAACGAACCTTTGGGCGACAGAGGACACGAAAGCGAAAACCGAACGAGGACGACGCGCGCGATGTCGACGCCCTTTGCCCAAGGAGCGCGTCGAGCGCGCGCCGTCGAGACGTGGATGCGCGACGGAACGAGCGCGGCGCACGCGCTGCGAAGAGACCGCTTTAAAGCGGTGGTTGTCATAGCGACGGTGTGCGTGCTCGGCGCGGCGTTGGCGCTGTTGAGCACGGCGAATGGGGTTTCCGAACACGTGAGCGCGTTGGGACGGGCGGTGTTGCGCGTCGGTGGTGGAGCGAGCGGGCAGAGCGGGAAGGGGATCGCGGGAAGGGGATCGCCCGCCGGGGTGTTGGCGTCGTTGGACGCGATCGAGACGGCAACGCCGCAGCGCCGCAACGCCGCGCTCGGTATGCGTCGAACGAAATTGACCATTCCAATCATCATGATTACCCTCGGTACGGCGGATGACGATCAAGCGGCGAAGGAATCGTTGATAAAGTTGATGGAGCGCACGTCCATGACGCCAGAGGAATTGAAGGACATTGTGTTTTTTAGTAAAGGCGTCGACGCGACGGCGTGGCCGGATAACATGCACCTCGCCGAGTACGCGGTTCGTGACGTGCGTAAACAAGCGGGAGAACTCGGCCACACCATCATGGATCTCCCTTGGTTGCAAATCATGGAGCTCTCCAAGCAAACCAAGGATGGAAAGCTCCCCGTCGAGTGGCGCCGGTTGGCGCACCACGTCGGGTGTTTATACGCGCACCTCGCGCAGTGGCAGCTCGTCAAGGATATGGGTCTCAAACACGCGTTGATTTTTGAATCCGACGGCGTCGGCAAGGCTGACTTGCCCTTTACTGAGCTTCCCACAGCCATCTCCAAGCTTCCGAGCGACGCCGATTTGCTCTTGTTATCCTTTGGCAACACGCCCGGCGGCGATTTGGTAGCCAAGTGGCCCGGACACGGAGACGACGGCGTCGAGGTTGAGGCACACTTGTACAAATGGGACCAATTTCAAGCCGTCGCTGGGTTACAGTGTTACGTCATCACGCAGAGTTTCGTGCGCAAGGTGCACGAATACATCGCGCACAAGGGCGCCGACATGATTGACGCTTGGTTGCTCGGCAAAATGTGCGTCGTCGGCAAGGATAAGGATTGGAACATGCGCGGGCTCGGGGAGACTGATTTCATGCCTCCGGGATCAAAGCCTATATTAAACTGTTACCACGCCTCGACGTGGGCTTAGAGAGAGAGAGAGAAGGACGGTACGCAGTCTTTGTTTGTATCAATAAACAACCAACCACCAATGAAGGTCAAACGCCGCCCAGTTTAAAATTCTCAAATGCATCCATCCTCCTCTTCACACGTCGTCGTCGTCCGCGTCTTCGGTCGTCGCTCGTCGCGCGATCGGCGACGATGCGCGCACATTCCGGCGACGGCACCGCCGCGAACGGCGCCGCCTTCGGCGCGCTCGACGTGCTGGTCCTGAACGCCCGAGGAATCAAATCCTCATCCGCCCTGCGCATCCTTCGGCTCCTTTGCGTCGTCGAGTGCGCCGGCGTGCGGTTTAAAACCCGGTCGCGACGCTCGAGAAACGGACCGGATTGGAACGCGTCGGGTACGCTCGCGTTCCGCGCGCCATTGGAGGACGAATCGGCGACGGAGGTCCGGGTGAGCGTGTGGGATAAGCGAGGAAGCGGGCACAAGTTGATGGGGAGCGCGCGCGTTGCGCTGACGGATTGCAAAGTGGAAGAGACGACGACGACGACGGACGGGGACGGGATGCGGGAGATGACGCTGGAATTACGAGGGGGGAAGTTTGAGGGTGGGACCGTTCGGTTGAACGCGCGGTATCGGCGGGGGGAGAAGGAGGCGCGGGACTCATTCGCCGCGAACGTGAACGTAGCGGATGTCGAACCGGGCGAGGCGGTTGAGGCCACGGGCGGAACCGACTTGGACGAGAGCTTGGAGAGCGATTTTAGCGGGATGATTTCGGTGGATACGTCGATGACACCGATGCGAGGGTTAGGTGATGAGGATGGGGATGAGGATGATGAAGACGACGACGCGCGGGGCTTTGATGGGAGCGAGGATGAGGATGACGAATGGAGAGCGGCGCTGAAACCGTCGCGCGGTCGACCGGAAACCATTCCTGAACAACCGACGTCGCCGACGTCGTCAGAGAAGGAAAAGGGAAAACCGATGACGACGCGGGTGCACGATAATCAGATGTTCGATGCGTGGGCGAACGATTCGGCGGAGGATACGGTGGAGGTGACGCCGCCGCCGATGCCGGCGCAGTCAAAGTTGAACGACGCGCTCGAGTCGCCGACGAGCGCGTCGCGTTCGGCGGCGCTCAGAGAGCTTCACACGGTTCGACACGTCAAGACGCCGCCGAGACAACCCGCGGCTGAGGCGGTGCCAGAGTCGCCAAAGCGATCCGCGAGCGTGCCTGCCAAGACCACGTCGCCGGGACGCGCGAAGAAGATTGAGAGTGAGGACGATCTCGTCGCCGCGCTCTTGTCGCCCGGAAGACGCGGAGGCGCTCGCGTTACCTTTGATGAGCGACTCAATCGCACCGTTCCTCCGCCGCGGAGATCCCCAGTCGCGCCCGCGTCGGTGAATTCGTACCCGAAGAGTGCGGTGACCAAGATGATGTCTCCGAATAATCTTCAAAGCGTCAACTCGTCGGCGCTCTTTGCGAAGAAGCTCTTTGTCGAACAGTCGAAATTCGCGGCGCCCGCCGCGCCGACGAGGGCGGACATCGACGAGGCTCGACGCCTCGCAACCATGTTTGAGCGCGCCGATGCCGTGTTCGCGTCTTGGTCGTGGTAGTCAATGATTAGTTAGAATAGCAATTTCATGGTTTCTTCTAGGATTTCTTCTAATAATTCCGTCTAAAGATGTCGTTTGCGAGAACGTTCATCCGAGCGCCGGCGCGACCCTCCCTACGTACCGTGCGCCTTGACGATTTGCACGACGTCTTCATCCTCCAACACGTGTTCTCTGCCGACCCGTTGCGGTCTGTGCTTCACGCTCGTGCCCCACACCAAGGCGTGCTTAAAGGTACGAATGATTGTCTTGTGAAGCTTGTTGCAAAAGTCTTCGACGCTGCACGCCCGCTTGTGCAAAATGACGGGTTCGTCAAAGTTGGGTTGCACACCGCGCGGCATCGTATACACGCGTACCAAATCGAGCGATTCCCAAACCTTTTCCAAAAGACCATCCAAGTTCCACTCTTTTTCGGACGACGTCATGACGTAGTTGGGCATATCTTCCATCAACTGTACCTCTTCGAGCGAGACAGAGTCCATCTTGTTCACCGCGTACACCGCCGGCGTGTAAATTCGGTTCCCTTCAATGACATCAATCAAATCCTCATCCGTGCAATCGGCATGGAGTTTAACATCGGCGTTATGAATCTTATACTCGGCACAAATCGCCTTGACGGTTTCTTCGTCCAAGTACGTCGTCTCACCATTCGGATTGGGCGTAAACGCGATGCCGCCCTTTTCCTTTCTGTTAAAGGTGATCGCCGGCGGCGTTTTATTCAATCGAATCCCCACTCCTTCCAATTCGTGTTCGATGAGCTTGCGATGCGTAAAGGGTTTCACCGCATCGAGCACGATGACAATCACGTCGCACGTTCGCGCCGTGGAGATCACCTGACGACCTCGACCTTTGTTATCCTTGGCGCCTTCGATGATACCGGGCAAATCGAGCAGCTGAATCCTCGCCCCGCGGTAACGAATCACCCCCGGCACGCACGTCAACGTCGTAAACTCGTACGCCGCCGCCTCAGAAAACGTCCCCGTGAGTTTCGTCAACAGCGTAGACTTGCCCACGGACGGAAAACCGACGAGACCGACGCGACAATCACCAACCTTCGTGACGTCGAAGCCCTCGCCTTTGGGGCCACCCTTACCCGAAGGTTCCATGAGTTCCCGTCGGAGTTTCGCCAGTTTCGACCGAAGCGACCCGAGGTGCGTCGCCGTCGCCTTGTTCTTTTGCGTTCGGCTGATTTCCAGCTCGAGCGTCGCGATCTTGTCCATCACGCTGTCCGACATGATTGGCGCTCCTCTTCACTCTCTCTGTGTGCGACTGATGATGATGATCTCACGAAACGACCAACCGACCGAGCGTCGGTTTTTCACGCGCCGTCGCGTCGCGCGAGCGTCCCCGCGAACGTGTGCGTGCGCGTGCGATTTACTGAACCCGCAAAGTCGCGTCGCGTGTCGTCGGACGACTCTACGACGCGCGTGAAAGTGCCGCCGAGTGAGCCAAAGGTGCGCCGCCAGTTGCGTGTCTTATATGGGTAAACAGTATGTTCTATGAAAAGAAAAGTACAAGATGCAGGGAACGACGCCGAACGCGCGTTACATCGACGCATGGCGTCGACGGAGTGCGAAGCGTGCGTCGAGGAAGAGTGCGAGCGGTTCGCGCGCGTCGACGCGTGGTTGTCGACGTGCGATGAAACGAGTCTGCGGGCGACGCTGGACGCAGTCAGAGACGATGAGGAGTACATCGTG
>Ga0181600_10004432_pt1 | contig 10641 bp, 3 predicted proteins | sample 041ome_2_FD_132982 | JGI IMG/M metagenome (GOLD analysis project Ga0181600, IMG submission 132982) | Coastal salt marsh microbial communities from the Groves Creek Marsh, Skidaway Island, Georgia - 041406US metaG (megahit assembly) | ecosystem: Environmental > Aquatic > Marine > Intertidal zone... | reverse complement strand
CGTTTTCCAAAGCCGGCAACCCGGGAAACGTCTTGCGGCGGGTCAAACACGCACGAAACACGACGCGTGTTTCGAGTTTTCGTTCGAACGACGCGTTCCCGAACGCGTCGTTCGCGGGCGCCGGGGACCCGTCTGTCCAAAACGCGTCTGTCCAAAACGGGACGCGACGTCAGTGTGTCGAAAACGAAAACGCGTCTTGCGGGACGATCGTCGTCTCCGGCGGCGGCATCGGCGGCGCGGCGGCGGCGCTCGCGCTGCAACGGGAGGGCTTCGACGTTGTCGTGCTTGAGAGCGACGCCGCGTTCGACGCGCGCAAGCAAGGTTACGGTCTGACGGTCCAGGGCACGGACCTGCGCGACGGACTCGGCATCGATCTCGCCGCGGACGACGCCCCCAGCACGAGCCATTACACGTTCGCCGCGGACGGTTCCGTGCTGGCGTTCTTCGGCGAGGCGTTCGGCGGGAAGGGCGGCCAGAGGCTCGAACACGCCGCGGAGACGCACAAGGGACATAAAAAAGGGAACGCGCCTTCCGCTCGGTTCGCGCACGTCCCGCGCCAGATCATGCGCCTGCGCATGCTCGAGCGCCTGAAGCCGGGGACGATTCGGTGGGGTTCGAGGATGCGTTCGTTTCGGTTGAACGCCGTCGACGCCGGGGAAGCGCGGAGCGATGCGACCGCGAAGGACGTATCGCGTCGCGCGGTGACGGTGGAGCTGGAGGACGGCTCGGCGCTGGACGCGTGCCTGCTCGTGGGATCCGACGGCATACACAGCACGACGCGGCGGCTGCTTCGCCTGCGAGGCGGCGGCGACGGCGACGCGAAAGCGGCGGGGTCTTTTCGCGAAACGACGAACGAGTCCTCCGCGCGATCCCGCGACCGCGCGGAAGACCCCGACGCCTTGACGTATTGCGGCTTAGCCGTCGTGCTGGGTATCGTGGACGACGCGACGTTTCTCGCGCGACTCGCGAAGCGCCGCGTCTTCGAAACCGTGGACGGGCGCGTCCGCGTCTACGCCATGCCGTTCACCGCGCGAAGCACGATGTGGCAGCTGTCGTTTCCGTGCGCGGAGAGCGACGCGCGGCGATACGCGAAAGACCCTCCGGCGCTCAAGGAGAAGATCGAATCGTTGTGCGCGAAATGGCACGACCCGATCCCGGCGATGTTACGTGAGACGTGTCTGGAAAACGTCGCCGGGTACCCGGTGTACGATCGCGAGCCGCTCGATCCGGAAACGCTGCGGCCTTTTTTGAAAGGGAAAGGGTCCACCCTTTCAAAACAAAAAAGTTTTTTTCAAAACCCCCGGCGCGTCACGCTCATCGGGGACGCCGCGCACCCGATGACGCCGTTCAAGGCGCAGGGCGCGAACCAGGCTGTGGCGGACGCCGTGCTCTTAGCGCGGAGCCTCTCCGAGAACGTCCACGCGCTCGGTGTCGCGAAAGGAATCGACGCCGCGTTGCCCGTCTTTGAAAAGAAAATGCTGGCGCGCGCGTCGCGCGTGGTGAGGGCGTCGCGAGAGAAGGCGCGCGAGCTGCACAGCCCGCTGGCGCTGGCGCCCGCGCGCAAGGCGCAGCGCGAGAGCGGCGCGGACGTCGACATGGCGCGCGTGATCGCGCGGTGCCGCGCCGAGGGCGTGCGCGCCGCGCACGGCGGGGACGCGCGCGCGGACCTGGACGCCGTCGTCCAGGCGGTGGGGTTCGGGGGGAAGACCCTGGCGCAGCTGGGGCTGCCGGCGTACGGCGACGAAGGAAGCGCGAGAAGCGGGAGCGAGAAGAAGGAGAAGAAGGAGAAGAAGGAGAAGAAGGAGAAGAAGGAGAAGAAGGAGAAGAAGAAGGCTCATAAGCGCGAGCGGTCTCCGGGGTCGGAGGCGAAGAAGGCGAAGAAGACGAGGAAGGACGCGTCGGGCTGAGCGTGAACATTATTGGACATATTTTCCTTCGAGACGTGTCGATGCTGCTTTTCGTCGTCTCGCGCGCTGCGTTTCCTCACTCCCGCCCGCGCCTCCGCTTCGGCGTTCCGGCATGCGCGTCGCCCCCCCCCCCCGGGGGTCTTTCTCGGACGACTCGGACGGCGACGCGCGGGCGTGGCCGCGCGCGGCGTCCACGTCGTGCCGTTTCCACGCGTCGGCCGAGGCGTCGGATCTGCGGGACATGCTGGACGCCGCGGAGGCTGCGCGCGCGGCGCTTCGCGAGGTGGCCTCCCGCGCCGCCGCCGAGCGCGAGATGGCCTTCGAGGCGCGCGACGCTGCGGCCGCCGAGCGCGACCGCCTGCGCGGCGAGCTCGAGCCTCTGCGCGCGTCCCTGGCGGAGGCGACGCGCGTCGCGGCGCGGAGGGACGACGAGGTCACGTCGCTTCGGTTCAAACTCGAGCAACTCCTTCGGCACGCGCGCGAGCGGGATAAAGACGCGCGCGCGTTTAAGACGCGTCTTACGACCGATACCTATACGTCAAAAGAGTCACAAGAAGAAGTTCTCGTCGAAGAGCGCGTGTACGTCGAGGCGTTGGCGACCGTCTCGGCGTCTGCCGAGCTGGAACTCGCCGAGACGCGCGACGCTTTGCGGGACGCGCGCGACGAGGCGGCGGAGGTTTTCGCTGTTTGTGCAGCGACGCGGCGCGAGCGCGACGGGTTCAGGGAAGAGGCGGAGCGGTTGCGTGTAGAAGTAAAGCACGAAAAGGCTCTGCGAGTGCTGGAAAAGAAAGCGCACGATGCCGAGATGCAGAGCGTGACGCGCCGCGCGGAGAAGGCGGAGAAGGCTTTGGAGAAGGCGGAGTTGAGACGACGCGATGAGCATCTCGGCGCTTCGCCGCGCGGAGAAGAAGGCGTAGGCGCGGCGGAACCGTCGCGGGTGACCGCCGTGAGCGACGCGACGACGGGGTCCGGATTCGGCACCCGGTTGTCTACCCCGAATGACAACCGGGATTCGATCGAACGTAGTAGGGAACACTCGTTGAGGAACACGTCGACGACGACGTTTCAGAAAAGCGAAACGAACGAAGACGTCGCGGCGCGCGCGTTGAGGCGTTCGGTCGAGACGCACCGGCGCTCGATGCGCGCGCACCTCGACGCGCTCGCGCGGGACCGCGAGATGCTGGCGACGACTACGTAGGGGACTAGCTAGTTTCTATCTGCGATACGATACGTAGCTACAGACTTTGAATGATGGTCTCTTCGTTTCAAGCGCGCACTACCCGTCCGATGACGCGAACACGCGCGTTCGCCGCGCGGCGGACTGATTGATGAAAATTGGCACCGTACACGCGGCGACGCCTTTGGACGCGGTGTTTCCTCGCCAAAACCGAAACGCTTTTGCGCGCCTCGGGTAAATTAGACCGTACATGACGAGTTTATTTTAGTCTAATTTCGCATTTTTTGTCGACTAAACTCCCGATGTTTTGTAACTTTTGATGAAGAACCAAGCGGTTACATTTTCCCAGGGAAAAAAGACGGCAGTTCGTCGCGACCGCGCGCGCGCTCGTGCGTCCGCCAGACTCTGACGCACCTGTCCATCGCAGACACGCGCGAAGAGGAGGATGGCGTCCTCGGAGGAAGCCACGCGACTTTTGCACGCCGCGGGCGTCGACGGTACGTGTTTCCGCGGTCCTCGCCCGAGTCGGTCGCGCCTTCGCAGGATCCCGATGGCGTGTAACCGCATCCCGACTTCGGGTGGTTGGGTCACGCTCGCCATCGGCCGATCCGAGACCGAAGGCGACGGGCGCGCCATCGCGCGCTCCGTCGACACGGGCGGTACAGGTCGACGTCGTGGTCGCGCGACCGTCGCGACGCGTTTCGTGCGCGCGTCTCCCACGCGCGCGCAGCGCCGACGACGCGCGCGCGTGTCTCCCGCCCCGCCTCATCCCTGACACGTTCGCCCCACGCGCTTCCCCTCCCTCCCGCAGACGTGGCGTCGTTCCGCAAGGCGCGCAAGCCCCACGTCCGGTACGTGGCGTACGCGCTCGCCGGCGCCGCCGCGTGCGTGCTCATGGCGGTGGCCTCCGTGGGCGGCGCGGCCGACGTCGCCGCGAGCGCCCTCGGCGTCGCGCCCGCGCAGGGCGCGACTCCGGCCCCGGCCACCCCCAAGATGACCGCCGCGGAGCGCGACGAGATGGAGCGCCAGCGCGCGGCGCGCGTCGCGCGCCGCACCGCCGCGCGCCGCGCAAGGCTCGGTCTCGATAATCCGTCCGCGGAGGCGTCCCCCATGGACATCGCGATGGAGCAGGCGAAGGCGATGGACGCGACGTCCTTCGACGACGGCGCGGACCCGATCGAATCCATCGCCACCCCGTTGCCTCTCGACGAGGCGCCGGCGGCGAAGCCCGCGGCGGCGGCGGCGGAGGCGACGCCCGCGCCCACGCCCGCGCCCACGCCAGCGCCCACGCCCGCGCCCACGCCCGCGCCTACGCCCGCGCCTACGCCCGCGCCCACGCCCATCACCGCGGCGTCCATCGCGGCGGCGACGAAGGCGGAGAAGGCGGGGACCCCGACGCCGTCGGCGACGCCGGCGCCGTCGGCGACGCCGGCGGCGACGCCCATCACCGCGGCGATCATCGAGGTGACGCCCGTGCCGACGCCCGTCGCCGACGCGGCGGCCACCACGCCGGCTCCGACCGAAGAAACCACCGAGTCTGCCGAAAACGCCAACGCCACCTCGACGAGCACCGAAGACGCTACGAAGACGCCGTCCGTCCCGGCGGTGCCGCACTCTCCCGAGGAGACGGAGCTCTTCAACGCCGAGGAGGCTTTGCGCGCCGCCGCCAACCGCAAGGCGGCGTACGACGCGGCGTCCCGGCTGGCGCGCAAGGAGGCTGAGGAGGCTGCGGCGTCGTCCACGGCGGCGCACGCCGAGTTCGAGCGGCTCACGTCCGAGGCGCGGGAGGCGGAGAAGGAGTCCCGGCAGGCGACGGACGACCTGCGCGACGCGGCGGCGGCCACCACCAAGCACGCGGCGGCGGCGTTTGAGCAGCGCATGGATTTCGCGACGATCAAAGCCGAGAAGAAGTCGGCGGCGGCGCACGCCAAGCTGGACGATGACCAGTCGGTGTCCCGGATCGCGCTGCACACGAAACAGCTCAACTTTCTGAAGGGCGAGGAACAGAAAGCGCTCGCGGCGAAGGACGCCGCGGACGCCGCGCACGCCGCCGCGGACGCCGCCGCCGAGGCGGCTTCGCTCGACGCCATCAACGCGAAAACCGCGGCGAAGACTGACCGGGCGGTTGGCCAGGAGACGACGGCGCTGGGACAGGAGCGCGCGAGCCGCGTGGCGGTGCTCTCCGCGGCGTCGAAGCGCGCGGAGGCGGCGCTGATGCAGGCGGCGTACGCGGACAGCGACGCGTCCGCGAAGCACGCGGCGGCGGCGCGCAAGGTTGAGGAGGAGCGCGAGGCGCTGGACGACGAGCTGGCGCTGGAGAAGCTGCTCGCCGCGAAGAGCCGCAAGGCGGAGCAGGATTTCATCGACGCGACTTCGAAGCACGCCGCCAGCGAGACGCAGACCGCGGCGGAAGGGCGGAGAGCCGAGACGTCTCTGTTCGCGGCCGCGGTTCTGGACGCGGACAAGACGGCGAACTTCGAGAAGGCGAAGCGGGTGGTGGACCGCGCGCAGGAGGTGGCTGAGCTCAAGTACCAGGCGGAGAGCCGCGCGAACGAAGTGGCGCGCGACTTGGTGGACAAGTTCGACATCGCCGACGCCGCGTACGAGGCGCAGAAGGCGGCGGTGGCGATCAAGGAGAAGACGTTCGCGCAGGCGGAGGACCGCGCGTACGAGCGCGCGAAACCAAACGGCGAGCCCGAGGGGGGGGGCGTGCTGCCGCTGGATAAGGTGGGGGACACGCAGGTGACCCAGGGGCAGAGGAGCGCGACTCACGCCGACGGACACGTCCTGCCCGTCGCGGCAAACGCCGAGGCGAACTAAACGACACTCCCGTTTTTGTAACGAAAAAAACACACGCCTTTAAAGAACGTCATATATAACAGCGTTCGTGTCGGGACTGAAACCGCATCATCACTCTAACGCCTCCCCATCCGTGCTAAACCCTCGCTCAACCCCGCGTGCGCGACGAACGCGCTCGCGAACCCGACGAACCAGGCGTGCTGGTAACACGCCGCGAAGAACCGCGTCGCGGGCGCGGGCAGGAGCGACTCCAGCCCGCACGCGCCGAGAAACCCGGGAACGCAGAAACACGCGCCGAACGCGAACGCCAGGAGAGCCACGCCGTTGGTCCCGTTCCCGTACCAGTACGCGCCTCCGCCCGCTCCGTCCTCCGCGGGCTCGGTCCGGTCGTACAGCCCGTCGAGGTCCAGGGTCCGTCTCCGCACCACGTGGTAGTCCGCGAGGAGCACGCCCGCGACGGGCGCGAGGAGCGCGGCGTGGCCGACGAGCCACACCCACACGAACCCGCGCGCGTCGCCGAGAAGCCGCCATGGGCCGATCGACGTTCCCACGAGCGCCACGAGCCACGCGGCGGACTCGAAAGACATCTCTCGTGAAGATACGTTTTTTTTAACCGCCGACAAAGAAAGACTCGAAAGACTCGTGAGACGACTCTTCTCTTTCTTCTTCCCCGCTTCGTCCCTCGTTCGTCTCCCGAAGAGCGCGACGAACGCGTTCGCGGGCGCGACGACGTTCGCCGCGACGTTCGTGGAGATGGTCGCCGCGATCAAGCCGAGCGCGGCGACGATTTTAGAAACGCGGCCGAACGCGGCGGAGCCGAGAAGCGCGACGGGGTCGCCGACGTCGACGACGCGATCCGCCGCGTTTCTAAAATCGGCGCCGACGACGCTCTCCGCGCCGGAAGCCACCGTCGTCACCGCGACCGCCACGATCGAGAACAGAGTCATGAACCCGGCGAGGCCGAGCGCCTGCCCCACCGCCTGGTCCTTCTGCGTCTTCGCGTGCCTGGAAAAGTCGGAGATGTTGAGCGCCATGGTGGCCCAGAACCCGACCACCGCGGACAACGCCGGGAAGAAGTGCCGCGACGCGAACGCCTCACTCGCCGCCGCCGCCGCCGCCGCGCCGCCGCCGACCGCGGCGTTCGCTTGGAACGTCCCCGCGAACGTGCCCCCCCCCGTCTGCCACGCCCAGCCGAACATCGCGAGCGTCAGGACGCACAGGAACGGCGCGGCGATCCGCTCCGCGGTCTTGATGCTCTCGACGCCCCTCCGCACGATCGCGAGCTGAACGAAGAGGAAGAAGAAATAGCACGCCAAGTCGAGGGGGGTCGCGCCTCGGACGTACGACGCGAGAAGCGGCGTCGACTGCGACGTCACGCCGAACGTCGCCCACGTGTCCCACGCGCCGAGCGCGCTTCCCACGGACGCGCCAGAGCCGACAGCCGCCGAAACGAGCGCCTTCGCGGCGGCGCCCCCCACGTGCGTCTGGATCCCGAACCAGCCGCATCCGACGAGCGCCCGGAGGAACACGGGGACGCGCGAGCCTTTCGTGCCGAACGCGGCGCGCGCGATGACCGGGAACGGCGCACCGTACTTCGTGCCGATCTGCGCCGAAGCCACCATCGGCACCAGCACGATGGCGTTCGCGAGGAACACGCACGCGAACGCCTGCGCGGCGGTTGCGCCGAGCGCCGCGAAGGACGCCGCGAACCTCCACGCCGGGACGCACACCACCAGGCCGATCCACAGACCGAGGAAGTCCAGCGAAGACCACGTCCTGTCCTCTGGCAGGACGGGGGCGAGGTCCGGGGAGATGTCTCGCTCTCGGCTTGTCCGAAAGGTGACGCGCGCCTCGATCGGGTCGTTTAGCCCGAGGGGGTCAGGGAAAGGCGAGGACGACGAGGCGCAGATTCGGGACGGACGAGGACGAGCCGCATCGCCGCTCGAAGGTCGCGTGACAGTCACCCGCCGCCGGTGGTGAAGTACCGCGCCGCGGGGACGTCTTCCGGGCACCGGCCGAGGCTTCGCGCCGGACACCGCGACGCGTCCGACGGGGGCGGTCGCGAGCGCGCGCATCACGAGCGCGGCGCGATACCTCCCTCGCGCCCCTCGGAGTGCCAAGTTTGTGAAGTTTCCTCGTCGATCGACACGTGTGAGTCGTCAGGTGCTCGACTTGCAATCGCACCGAACTCTCCTCGTTCAAACCACAAAACGTCGCGCGCGCCGTGTGTCCGCGCGCGCGTCGGAAGGGCGTCGGCGCCCTTCCCACCGCGAGATGGGGACGTTCCAGCTGGACGACGACGACGACGCGTTCTGGGGCGATGACGCGACGTTCGGGTACGCGCGTGCGCGACGACACGCGCCTCGAGCGCGCGCACGCTTCGCAGATGCGCGCCTCCGACGCGGGGTGCCCAGATCTTCGCGTCACGCGCCACCACCGACGCGTCCGTCTCGCCTCCTCGTCCGCGTATCCCCCGCTGACGCGCCCGTCCCCTCACACCCCTCCAGGCAAATCGACACGCTGTGCCGCCAGGCGGAGGCGCGCCAGGCTGCGTCGCAGCACGCGAGCGGCAGCGGCGCGACGCCGCAGCCCGTTCGCCGTTCGGACACGGGCGGCCCGACCGCCTCGCCTTCGCCGCTGCGCGCGCCGCTTCAGCTCCAGCCCGGTCTGGGTGGCCCGTCGCAGATGCAGCCGCGCCGCGAGGATCGCGGCCACGCGCCGCGCGTCGCCGCCCCGACGCACAAAAACGACGAAAAGGGAGGCGGGGGCACGGGTCCGAGCGGGTCTTTCGCGGCGGACGCGACGCGAGTCGGCGGTTCGGGCCCCGCGGCCGCCATGGCGCCGCCCGCCGCGGCGGCGCCGCCGAACCCCTCGGCCTCGGACCCGGCTTCCGTGGCGGCGGCGCTGCGCGACTACGAGCGCCGGCTGGGCGAGAAGGAGGCGCACTTGAAGATGCTCCGCAGCCGCCTAGAGATGGCTGAGCGCGACGGCGAGACCGCGCGGCGCCGGCTCGAGGCGGGCCGGCTGGAGCGCGAACGCGAACGCGAGCGCGAGCGCAACGCGGCGGCTGGGGGATTCGGCCATATTCAGAACGACGTTCGAGGATCGAACCCGAAACCGTATTCGTTGGACGCCGACACCCTAAACGGCACGAACGGCTTCGGAAATAACGCGATTCGCGCGATACGCGCGGGTGGGCCGGCGCCGATGGAGGTTTCCAACGCGGCGGCGCTGCAGGAGGCGCGCGCCGAGCTCGCGCGTCTCCGCGCGCGCGTCGCGTTCAAGGACGAGGAGGCGGAGGAGGCTCGGCGGCGCGAGGACGAGCAGCGCGCGTCGCTGCGTCGGTCCGAGGCGGAGGCCATGCGGCTCGCCGCGGAGGTGCGGAAAGAGCGGCGGCGCGCGGCGGCGGCGGAGGGCGACGCGCGCGCGAGGGGTGTGAACGGTGAAGGAGGAGGAGAAAAACGGAGCCGCGACGTTTTTCACGGCGCCGCGACGAACGAAGCCGAAGCCGAAGCCGAAGCCGCGCGTTTACGGTCCGAAGAGCGCGTCGATGGGAGCGACGCCGGGGAGCGCCGCTCGGAACCGGAAACACTTCCTCCCGCGCCGCCGGTGTCGCTGGTGCTCCCCCCGCCGCCGGCGTCGCTGGCGTCCGGGTTCTCGTCGGACCGCGCGAGCGTATTCCCGGACGGCGCCGCGGCGTTCGCGGCGACGGTGGCCGCCGCGCCGACGGCGGCGCGCGCCATCCTGGGGTTCGCGGGTCCCGCACGCGCGGCGCGCGCGCCGAGCGGTTCGCGCGGGAGCGATACGTCGTCGCCCGACGACGGCGTGGCGCTCGCGGCGTTTCGCCTGCGGGACGTCCTGAGCGACCTCGCCGCGGACGCCGCCACCGCCGCGTCCTTCGCGGCGGCGGCGGCGGACCTCGTCGTCGCCGCCGCCGAGGAGCTCAAGCAGAGTCGCTCCGACGAGCAGAGTGCCGACGCCGACGCGTTCGACGCACGCGTCGGCGTTAGAAAAAGAAGCACGAGTGGTATATTCCCGTCGCGCGCGTCGTTCCTGCGCGACGTCGCGCGCGATGCGATGTTCGCGGCGGCGGCGGCGGCGCGCGCGGATGCCTCCGCCGCCGCGACGCTCGCGCGTCTGTTTGGCGTCGCCGACGCGGCGCCGACGTACGGGTATTTAGTCGCGCCCCGCCCGCCCCCCGAGCCGCTCGCTGGCGTGCCCGCCGCGGGCACGGACCACGTCGGGATGCTCGCGCCGCATCCCGGCGCGCGCGGCGGCTTCGAGCTCGAGACGCGCGTGTTCGCGCCGGCGAGCGCTCTACGGGGATCGAGTCCGGAGGGTCCTGAGGGTCCCTCGGCGAACGTTTTTCCGGCGACGGCGGGCGAGGTTCGGAACGGACGCGCGATCGTCGCCGATTTTTCCATCGGCGACGATCGTGCGTTCGGGACCCACACGCTCGGGACACTGGGAGGAACCCACAAAACGCGCGGTGCGCGCGAGTTGACGCCTTCGACGCCTTCTTCGTTCCTGTCGAGCGTCTCGGTGATCCTTTCGTCGTCGCTCTCGGCGGGGGACTGGTTCGCGGCGCGCGCGGCGCTGCGTCTGCTCTCGCGCGCGGCGGCGGAGGCGGACCCGCTCCGCGCGCGGGGGGTCTTCGCGGTCACCGCCGCCGCGGGCCTCCTCGAGCGCGCGCTCGGCGGCGAGGGCGCGCGCCGCGGACCCGACGGCGCGCGCGCGGCAGCCTCCGCGGCGGCGCGG
>Ga0181600_10004424_pt1 | contig 10657 bp, 7 predicted proteins | sample 041ome_2_FD_132982 | JGI IMG/M metagenome (GOLD analysis project Ga0181600, IMG submission 132982) | Coastal salt marsh microbial communities from the Groves Creek Marsh, Skidaway Island, Georgia - 041406US metaG (megahit assembly) | ecosystem: Environmental > Aquatic > Marine > Intertidal zone... | reverse complement strand
TATTGTAACTCCCTGCCAGCATTGGGCTTTACACCAAAAGCCATGTTGCCCTGCACAATAAATCGCCTATAATGCCCGGCCAGGCCGCACCTGGCTGCTCATTGAATTTCCGGATGCCTGCGGGCTCAATTTATTCACTTACATTGCACCATTTATATGTCATCTCAGACTCGCGACCAACTTGTCTCCCTTGAGGCAGAACTGAACGCCCAATACCAGGCCCTGAAAGCCCAGAACCTCAAGCTTGATATCACGCGGGGGAAACCCTCAGCTGATCAGCTGAGCCTGTCTGACCACCTTGATGGGATTCTTGAAGGCAACTATTGAACCGCCGATGGCGAAGACACACGCAATTACGGCAACCTTCGAGGAATTACTGAAGTGCGAAAACTCGGTGCGGACATGCTGGATGTTCCTGCCGATAACGTCATCGCTGCAGGCAACGCCAGTCTTACCCTGATGTACATCTGCATGTTGCACTCATGCTATTACGGTGCTCGCGGCCCGGAGAATGCCTGGTCCAATGCCTGTAAGCCGAAAATGATCTGCCCGGTTCCCGGCTACGATCGTCATTTCAGCCTCTGTGAAAACCTTGGGGTTGAGATGGTGACTGTCCCCATGAGAGAAGCTGGCCCGGACATGGATGCTGTCGAAGCCCTTATCGAAGACGACGACAATATCGTTGGTCTCTGGTGTGTTCCCAAATATTCGAATCCCACCGGGGTTGTTTACTCTGATGAGACGGTCGAGCGAATTGCCCAACTTGGGAAAATCGCCAAGCCGTGGTTTCGGGTTTTTTACGATAACGCCTACGCAGTGCACGATTTAAGTGACACACCCGTTCAGCTCGCCAGCCTTTGGGACCGATGTGAGGCTCATGGCACGCAAGACTCTGTCTGGCAATTTGGCTCTACTTCCAAAATTACCTTTGCCGGGGCCGGTGTTTCTTTTGTCGCGGGCTCTAATGACAATCTGGCCGAACTTCAGAAACTACTTGGTGTAATAATCATTGGCTTTGACAAGGTCAACCAGCTGCGTCATGCCAAGATGTTTCCCGACAAGCAAGCACTCCTCACCCATATGAGCATGCATGCAGAACTCATTCGCCCTAAATTTGCTGCAGTGCTTCAAGCCCTGAATAGTGAACTGGCCGAATATGGTAGCTGGACACAGGCAGACGGCGGCTACTTTATTTCTTTTGATACAGAACCCGGGCTCGCATCCGAAGTTGTTCGGCTTGCGAACGAAGCAGGCGTCAAGCTCACGCCAGCCGGCGCGACTTTTCCATACGGCAAGGATCCTGAAGACCGGAATATTCGGATCGCACCAACTTTGCCGCCCCTACCCGAGGTTGTTAAAGCAATGGAAGTCTTTGTTAACTGCGTAAAACTGGCTACGGTGCAGAAAAAGCTGAGCAAGCACTTATCTCAAAATTAAAATTCATTTGGTTTTAGCTTTAGACGACCTCCCGAAATAAAACACCCCCAGTCAAGACTAATCGGACTGGGGGCGGGAGTTACTTCCCCGGTTTTAGCTATTCAGTCACGAGAAGAACAGAACTCTAGCTTGCGTGAGATATGCAAGAATCAATCGCATACACCAGGAATATATGACGAGTTCCCGGGATTCTTTTCATCCCCTAAGATGCATTGACCGCAAGATTTTCAGGGTCGTTTAATTCATTTTTTATTTTGATCAATGTTTCACTGGGTGATATCCCATTTTCTGCCCACAAAACACATTATAAATTATCAAAATATCCTTTTTTCTTCTATCTAATCGAGGAAATTCGCCTGATTCAGCCCCTTCGAAAATTTGAAAAATCAGAACTTTTACAAAAAAGTATTCATTAAGGGTGTTTTTTGTGCGCTTTTTGTATAACAATGACCGATGCAGTCTATGTAGATCAGGCGCTGACATGCGAACAAGGTCTAAAAGTCTCCATGACTTTGACACCTAAATTTGCTGTCTCATACAACTACAATCTACTAAGCTGCTGTATACTTTAGTCACTCTCTATCGGTTTGGCATCGCATTATTCATGCCTCCCGGTGAGACCTAATGTATATCTAACTTTTATAAAACTAAGTTTAGTTTCAGAATCCACAAGGGGATCAGAAATGTTAAAACGAACCAAGATAGCAGCTGCTGTATCCGCAGCATGCTCGATACTCGCGAGCCCAGTAATGGCTCAAGACACCCAATTGGAAGAGGTCGTTGTCACTGGCATACGTGGTAGTATGCAAATGGCGATGGACGTCAAACGCGACTCCGCAGGTGTCGTTGACGCAATCTCTGCCGAAGATATGGGTAAATTCCCTGACACCAACCTTGCAGAGTCTCTGCAACGTGTTACCGGTGTCTCTATTGACCGATCTCAAGGTGAAGGTTCACAGGTAACTGTTCGTGGTTTTGGCGGCCAGTTCAACCTAGTAACTCTCAACGGTCGTCAAATGCCGGCTGCGAATGTACCTAACACTAGCGGTAACAGTTTCGGTGCTTCCGGTAACTCTCGATCTTTTGACTTCTCGACCCTCGCCTCTGAAGGCGTATCTGGTCTGCAAGTTTATAAGACTGGTCGTGCCAGCGCCCCAACTGGCGGTATCGGTGCTGCCATCAACGTCAACACCATTCGTCCACTAGAATCTGGCAACCAAGCAGTAGTTGGCGCCAAGTTGATGGACGACAAAGGTGGTAACGTAACACCTGAGTACAGTGGCTTGGTGAGCTGGGCAAATGACGACAGCACTCTGGGTGTTTCCTTGTTTGCTTCTGTGCAAGAACGTGAAGGTTCACAGCGCTCTGGCCTTAATAGCGGCTACGTCTGGCTTTATCCTTACGACCCTTCAAACGGTGCATTGGCTAACGCAACTCACACTAACGAGCCTGAAACTGGACAATTGGCGGCCTATCCGACCAATAACCGTCTCGATACCTCAGACTACTCACGTTCGCGTACCAATGCGTTCTTGACCTTACAGTACGCACCGTCTGATCGACTGACGATTACAGCCGATGCTTACTACGCATTAAACGAGGTTGAGCAAAACTCTAACCAAAGCCAGCAGTGGCTTGCTCGTAAGTTTGACACCATGGTTTGGGATGCTAGCGGCGTAACGGCTACACCACTATCCCTGTCTGAATACTACAACTCAAACCCTGAAGCGCCTTTCACTGAGGTTGGTAGTGACATCATGGACGACAACAGGAAAGTGCGTCAGAATGACGAAATCACGTCCTTTGGCGTTAACTTTGACTATCGTCTCAATGATAGCTGGACAGCTAACCTCGACTACGCAACATCTGAAGCCACTTCTAAGGGCGGTTTCCCAGGTGGTGTGAGTGTCTACCGCGGTGTGTTTTCTTCAGCAGCTAGTAGTTGGCGTGCATTTGACCTAAGTCAAAAAATGCCAAACACCCTAATTGCGATCACCGATGGTGCGGGCGACCAAGACGGTAAGCTTACTGTGGATGAAATCGGTACCCAGCAAGCCTACCGTGACAGCAGTTGGATGGCGCATGATGTTGACCAGTTCCAGCTTACTGCTAACTGGGATAATGGCGGCAACATCACTGTTGACATGGGTGTCGGCGCGACTGACATGAAGATGAACCAAGATAGCCTGAATGAGGGTTATACCCTTGGTGGTTGGGGTGTTGCTTATACCGGTGACGTCGAAGAAATGGCTCCAGGCCTGCTCTACGAAGTATGTGGTATCTGTAAGTTTAAGTCCTTCGACTTCCAAGCTAACCGTTCAGTGCTTGATTCTCTGGCACCTGAAGGTACCAGCACTTTCTTGCTTGGTGAGCAATCATTCCGCGCGGATCCATACGATTTCTGGTTCGCAATGGACGGATGGGATTACGATGCAACTCGCGAACCATTTGATGCCTTGAACCCACCGAAGCGTGGCTCTGCAACTAACCAAATCACTGAAGACGTCATGTCTGCTTTTGTTAGCACTACTATGGACGGCGAGATTGGTGATAAGCCTATGCAACTGGTTGCCGGCCTTCGATATGAAGAAACTTCTGTAACTTCATCAACCGTTCAGGGTGTACCAATAGCGTTCAAATGGGACTCAGACAACGACACCACGCGCCTCCTTGGTTCTGGTGAGTCAACGTTGAATGAAGATCACGACTACAAAAATATACTGCCTAGCCTAGATTTCTCTGTCGACCTGACAGACGAGTTCAAAGCACGTGCATCGTTCAGCCGAACTATCGCTCGTCCGCAGTACAGCTACATGTTCATCCCTACCAACGTATCTCACGGCGGCACGCTGACCTATCTTGGCGGTGTACCTAGTGCAAGCCGCGGTAGTGCAAAGCTGGATCCACTTACGTCAGATAACTTCGACCTGTCGTTCGAGTATTACTACGGCGATGCCAACTACGCGTCGATCGGATACTTCCAAAAAGCGGTATCCAACTTCGTAGGTATCGAGCAGGTAGAACGTCAGTTCTTCAATCTGCGCAACGTGACAGCTCGCGCTCCTGGCAACCGTCTAGATCGTGCGATTCAGGCGTTCGATGCTGCTGGTGTTGCTAACCCTTCCGAGGAACAGCTTTTCACTATGGTCGCCATTCTCGATAACCCTGCGGACTTCCCTAATGGGGCAGCGGATTACGATCACGGACCGGGTGAAGCTGATCAGGCACTAGTAGTCTTCAACAAGTACGATGTAATGCCTGATAACCTAGATCCGTTGTATACCTTCCAGACTGCGCTGCCTGTGAACAACAAGACAGCCAACCTTGATGGTTACGAGCTCGCGATTCAGCATTTCTTTGGTGAATCCGGCTTCGGTGTTATGGCAAACGCCACACTGGTAAATGGTGACATTGCATTCGACAATGCAGCGCCACCTAACTTTGACCAGTTCGCCCTGGAAGGTCTGTCTGACTCAGCCAACCTGATCCTAGTTTGGGAAAACGACACCTTCGGTGCTCGTATTGCCTACAACTGGCGTGATGCGTTCCTTTCGTCAGCTAACGCGGGTAACTACCTGCCACGCTACACGGATGAGCACTCTCAGGTGGACGTCAACTTCAGCTGGAACGTGTCTGACAATCTCTCTCTGAGCTTGGACGGCGTCAACCTCACTGAGCAAGGCGTATTCCAGTACGGTCGTACTTACAACCAGATGTACATCAACTCCGAAGCTGATGCACGCTGGGTACTGGCGGCTCGTTACAACTTCTAATGCAAGACGTTCCCACCTTCGGGTGGGAACAACTTAATTTAGATCGTTGTTCTTTAAAGAGGTTCTCACCAGCTTTTGGTGAGAACCTTTTTTTTTGACTATCCACGACAGCAAATTTTCTTTACTCTTCGTTCCTCTCTCTAAAGCTATTTTCCAATGACCAAAAAAATACTGAATAACGTTGATCACAAAGACCTTAAGATCGATATAACGCCTAGAAAAGACTATGGCGATTTAGTCAACCGTGTGCCAATAGTGGCCACCGAGTACTCCGACTTACACAAGCAGTTCCCGATCTTTATCCACAAGAATACCAAGACTGGGGAGCTCACCAGCCACGCGATCTTGGGTCTTGAAAAAGATGAGAACCTGTTTATTGAAAATGACGAATGGCAAGTCCATTATGTGCCAGCTATGCTAGCACGCGGGCCATTCTCTATGGGTTACCGTAAAACCGATCCAGATAGCGATGACATCGAAGACACCCTAATTATGATCGATGAGGAACATCCTCGATGTGGCACCCAAGGTGAGCCGGTCTTTATGGAGTTTGGCGGAGAAACGCTCTACCTGGAATATATTAAAAAAGTTTTGAAGACTCTCAGGGCCGGCTTAGATGTTGATAAACTGTTCTTTGGTTTACTTGAAGAATTCGACCTGCTCGAACCGGTTTCAGTTGAACTGATACTTAGCTCGGAGAAACAGGTTAACTTCAATGGCTATTACACGATCAATCAATCCAAACTCTGGGAATTAGATGGGGACAGCTTGATTAAGCTAAACAAGTCAGGGGTCTTTGGCCTAATCTTCTTCTTGATCTCATCAGCCGACAACTTCGAAAAAATAATCGAATTAAAAAATCACAGAGATTCCTTGTGATTAAAGACAACAGGTAAAGGAATTATGAGCCAAACTGCTGCTCGTGTTATTGAAGGTATCAAGGCTAATCAAATTCCCTATGATGAGCTTTTCTCGGGCAATGAGCCTGTTATTTTACGTGGCCTAGTTTCGGATTGGCCTATTGTAAAAGCAGGCAAAGATTCCGCAGAAAAAGCAATGGATTTACTCCTATCGGGTTACACTGGAAAATCTGCCAAGGTCTATGTTGGAGCCCCAGAAGATGGCGGGCGGTTTCATTACAATGAAGACTGCACGGCACTCAACTATCATGTGGAAACAATTAATGTTGAAGAAATGTTTTCACGGATCAAAGATGGTTTTAATCAACCAAATCCGCCATATCTATATAGCCCTTCGATGGTTTACTCCGAGGCGTTTGAGGGTATACAAGAAGACAATAGCCTGCGCCTTGAACATCAAAGCATCAAACCAGATCAATTAATATCAAAAATATGGATAGGAACCCAATCTATTGCAAGTGCACATTTTGATTTGCCAAGCAACTTAGCTTGTTGTTTAGTGGGTAAAAGGCGTTTTACCCTATTTCCTCCAAATCAAATTCACAATATTTATCCCGGACCATTTAATCCGACACCTGGGGGCCAGGTGATTACGATGGCAAATTTGCGCGATCCAGATTTTGAAACATATCCGCGATTTAAAGAGGCACTAGAAAACTCCTTTATTGCCGACATGGAGCCGGGCGATGTTTTATATTATCCAAGCATGTGGTGGCATGAGGTTGAGGCAAAGAATCAGTTTAACGTCATGGTAAATTATTGGTGGGTCACCTCACCCTTTTTTATGGCTGACCCGTTGCATGCACTCATGCTTGGGATTTTGGCTTTGCGTGATCGTCCTGAAAACGTGAAAGAAGCTTGGAAGGAAGTATTTAATTATTATTTATTTGGTCCATCGGACATACCTAGGGGACACCTTCCAGAGGCTTCACATGGAGTTCTAGGAGAGCTAGATGAAACCATGGCACGCCGTTTGCGCGCTATGCTTCAGCAATCTCTTAACCGATAGCTGCGAAGGATTGATATATGCAAAACAAAACTGAAGTCGTTATCGTTGGGGGAGGTACAGCTGGTTGGATTACTGCTTATGGCTTATCTAAGCATCTTGCTAAATTTCTAAACATAACTCTGATTGAATCTGACCAAATAGGCACAGTAGGTGTCGGCGAAGCAACCATTCCAAGTATGAAGGTCTTTCATCGATTGGTTGGAATTGACGAGCAAGAATTTATGCGAGAAACCCAAGCGACTTTCAAGTTGGGCATCTCACTGGAAAATTGGGGTAACATCGACGATAAGTACATCCACTCTTTTGGCACAATTGGCCAAGGTAGTTGGATATCGGAATTTCATGAATACTGGCTGGAAGCAAATGATCAGGGCTTCGGCGGTAGTCTGGATGATTATTGTCTAGAACTCAAAGCTGCCAAAGAGAATAAATTCGCACTTAGTGTAAACAAAAATCCTTTACTTTACGCCTATCATCTCAATGCGACCGCTTACGCCAAGTACTTGCGCAAGAAAAGCGAACGGCTGGGTGTGAACCGCGTTGAAGGGAGGATTTCAGATATACGTAAAAGTTCTCAAACGGGTGAAATCGTTTCCCTCAACCTTGACAACGGTAGAGTTATTAAGGGTGATTTCTTCATTGATTGCAGTGGTTTTAGAGGACTTTTAATCGGTGAAACCTTGGGTGTTGAATATCTTGACTGGAGCCACTGGCTGAGGTCCAATCGTGCAATTGCGGTGCAAACAGAACTTAACTCTCCGCCTGTGCCATACACTCGAGCTATTTCACACTCTGCTGGCTGGCAATGGCAAATTCCTTTGCAAAGCAGGATGGGTAACGGCATTATCTATTGTGATAAATACCTTTCAGACGAAGACGCAAAAAAAACACTCTTTGATAATTTACCCGGTGAGCCGCGTTCAGAACCAAACATGCTCCGTTTCAGCACAGGCCGGAGGAAAAAGTTCTGGCATAAAAACTGTGTTGCCGTTGGCTTGTCAAGCGGGTTCTTAGAACCACTAGAATCGACCAGCATCCATTTAGTCACTACATCCGTTATTCGTTTGATGCGATTATTCCCTTTTGCTGGTAAGGGGAACAATAAAGAGCTAGAAGAAGAGTATAATTCGCAAACGCTAAATGAGATGGAATCGGTTCGAGATTTTGTGATTCTCCATTACAAACTCACACAACGAAGCGACAGCGAATATTGGAATGACTACCGAACCATGGATGTGCCGGATTCTCTATCACATAGGTTGGAGATTTTTCGCAAACATGGTTATACCTCCTCCGATGGCCTGTTTCATGTTCCATCCTGGGTCCAAGTTATGTTGGGACAGGGGCTATACCCGGAAAGGCATCACAGAGCTAGTGGCATACTTCCCCCCGCAGGGCTGAAAGAGCAGATGACCAAGATAAAAAATCACATCGATATGAGCTTGCAACAAATGCCTTCACATGAAGACTTCATCAAGCAGTATTGCGCTGCCCCATCGCAAGCTGTCAAATAATTATTTCGGTAACACGGCAGCAAAAAAGTTTAGTGTTAACCGGCCTTTAAGGGGATCCGGGGTAAGTAGTTCCGGGTGAGTGATATGGCCGCTGTGAGGCAATTCACCATTGTAGAAAACCATCCTGTTGAACTTAGCGGGAACTGAATCAACAAACTCTGCGATTTCGTTAGAGCTGGTCATGTATTCTGGTGGTTTTCTGAACACCTCTGAGTGCTGCTCCAGGTAACGAAGTGCCGCTTCATGGTCTCTAGATGCCATCTGGAACGCATTTGCCGCAATTTCTTTGTTTCTCCATCGATAGAAGCCTGTTCCGCCTAGGTCAGGGTTCTCAAAAAGATATATAACTCCTGCATAAGTATGATATTCAGGGCTAATGCGAGGATCGATATGACACATGCGGTGGTAGACCGATAGCTCTTCCGGCTTGAGAGCCACATTGGACAAAAAGGCTTTCAGGCGCATACCGGCTCTGAGGAAGGGGAATTGGCGACTCAACTTTGAGCGGATAAAACCATGGATCTCTTGGATTTCAGAAATCTGCATATCTGGGCCGCGACCCGGGTGACCCAGAGGCTGGGAAACAATTTTTTGTATTTGCCCCGAAAAGTTTTCTACAACCTGCTTCGGATCAGCAAGAAAGTTGTCCACAATTGCATACTTCTGCCCGCCTTCAAGCTCATGCAATTTTATTTCCGGACTAGCAGCAACTTTTACCTTTGGTTGTTCCATCTTTCCGCCAACACCTGTTTGATATTTCTCCATATTGCCCAAGACAGGGCTTCATGAAAAGTACTTATTATAGGCGCTGAAGACTCTTGATGCCGTGGAATAATAAATCAGCTCTCTGATTTATTACCCGGTTTTGACGTTGCATTTTGAAAAGGGAACTGGGCTATTTTATCGCTGGATTTGATATCAGAGATTTTTACCTTGCCTTCCTTTTCCACTTCATCAATACGGACAATGGAATGCATAGGTATAAAGGAGCGTTTCACGCTGGTGAACTCATTTTTTAGCTTTTCTTCAGCAGGGTCGACAATTACCTGGGTACGTTCGCCAAAAACGAACTCCTCAATTTCAATAAACCCCATCAGATCACTCTGAAAAATCTGCCGGGCATAAATTTCGTACACCTGTCCCTGATTGTAAAAAACGACTCTGTAGGTAGGCTGTTTCGACATACTTTTATCTAGCTGTTCGAGGGCAATTTAAAAAGGGCGCGCATATTAGCACAACGCACCTGCGTATCCTCCTTAACTCAGGAGACTCCCTCTTTATTTGGGGTCACTTTGACCAAGTTAAAGTCTGAAAAATGATTGTTTAGCCCTTATCAGCTAAAGGATGGAGTGAAATTATGCCTTCTCATCGTTATAATCGCCCGCCTTTCTTTTTCAAGTGCCATAGTTCATGAAAAAACTTTACGTCGAGACCCATGGTTGCCAGATGAACGAATACGACTCCGCTCGTATGCGTGATCTGCTGGGCGAGTCACAGGGCATGATAGAAACCAGTTCAGCGGAGGATGCAGACGTCATCTTGCTGAATACCTGTTCCATTCGTGAAAAAGCCCAGGAAAAAGTGTTCCACCAGCTGGGACGTTGGAAAAAATTAAAAGACGCCAAGCCAGAATTGCTTATCGGTGTGGGTGGCTGCGTTGCCAGCCAGGAAGGTGATGGAATTGCCAAACGTGCTCCCTATGTAGATCTTATTTTTGGACCACAAACCCTACACCGACTGCCGGAGATGATTCAGGAGCGCAACAAAAAAGATGGCACTACAGTGGTTGATATTAGCTTCCCCGAGATAGAAAAGTTCGACCGTTTGCCGGAGCCTGAAGCAGATGGGGCAACTGCCTTTGTCTCCATTATGGAGGGCTGTTCCAAGTACTGCACTTTCTGCGTTGTCCCCTACACGAGGGGAGAAGAAGTTAGCCGACCTTTATCTGCGGTTTTGGATGAAGTTGCACATTTGGCTTCCCAGGGTGTTCGCGAGGTCAACCTG
>Ga0181600_10004418_pt1 | contig 10664 bp, 7 predicted proteins | sample 041ome_2_FD_132982 | JGI IMG/M metagenome (GOLD analysis project Ga0181600, IMG submission 132982) | Coastal salt marsh microbial communities from the Groves Creek Marsh, Skidaway Island, Georgia - 041406US metaG (megahit assembly) | ecosystem: Environmental > Aquatic > Marine > Intertidal zone... | reverse complement strand
AATTCTGCTTCTGGAAAAGTAATGTGTTTCAACCCCATGCAAACAGAGGATGAACAAGTCTTCTTTCTTGGGATGTGGTATCAAGACACCTATAAGAAGATTAATGATAAATGGCTTATTGCATCTAGAATTGAAGAAAGCTCTTGGGCCCATAACGTTCCAAGTTTCATCAATACCAAACCTCAAAAATGATAGTTGGTCTCACTGGCGGCATAGGATCTGGTAAATCAGCTGCAGCAAATTTTTTTAAAAACGAAGGCATTAATGTTATAGATGCAGACAGTTTATCTAGAGATGTCATCGAAAAAGGCACCCCTGGTTTTGCTAGTATAGTTCAATGCTTTGGATCTACAATTATTGACTCTGATGGATCAATTGATAGAGCATATTTAAGAAAAGAAGTTTTTGTCGACGATAAGAAAAAAAAGACATTAGAATCAATCATTCATCCATTAGTTGGAGATTTGATGTTAAAAAAAATTGCTGCCTCAAAATCTCCATATTCAATTATTATGGTGCCACTAATTTTTGAGACCAAAAGTATGAGTAACTATAATAGAATTTTGGTTATTGATTGCGACCCAAAACTTCAACTCGAAAGAGCTTCATTGCGAGATGATAATTCTCAAGAACAGATACAGAAAATTATGGATTCTCAATGCTCAAGAGAAGAAAGAATAAGCATAGCTAATGATATTATTCCCAACAATGATTCGTTAGAAAATTTGAAAATTCGATCCATCGCTATGCATAAATTTTATTTAAACCTTTGCTAAAAATGACGAAGTCTTGTCCCCGCTGCAATAAAGAGGCTGATCTTAGCCAAACTAATATTTATAGACCATTTTGCTCTAAAAAATGCAAATTGATTGATTTGGGTAGTTGGGCCAATGAAGAAAAGCTGATCAGTAGGCCTATTGAATCAGAAGATTTTTATCAAGACTAAATGATCTTCCACTCTCCGGCTTCTATTAAAGGTTGAGCTTTTTTATACTTTAATTCTTTTGTCTCTTTGCCATTAGTAATTTTTACTATCTCATTTCTTTGTAGCTTTGGCTCATCCGTTTTAACAGTTTCCACCTTGGCTAATTGCTCCGGTTCCGGACTTGGGTCACTCCCTATGACTGGTTGTAATTGCTCTTGTTGTAGTTTCATTTCTCTATTTTGTTGAGCTTCACGAGATCTTTCCTCTAACTCTTGGATCTCCTCTTCGCTGGCAAGCTCAATCCTGAACAGAACTTTGATCGCCTCAGCATTAATTTCGTCTAACATCACTTCAAACATTTCAAATGCTTCACGCTTATATTCATTTTTTGGATTCTTTTGAGCATAGGCTCTTAAACCTACGCTTTGTCTCAAGTGATCCATTTCAGACAAATGATCTTTCCAATGCACATCTAATATTTGCAACATTACCTGCTTTTCAAGTTGAGCAAGGTTATCTTCAATTTTTAGGTATTTTTGCTTATATTTTTTTGCTGCGCTGTCAGCGATCAATGTAGCAATTAGATCTGGAGTTAATTTTTGATCATTACTAACTTTAGCTGCTATGTTTTCTTCGATTAAGTAATGATCAAACAAATATTTATCTAATTCCTCCAGTCTCCACTGACTCTCTACAGAATCCAAAGGCACAAAATCATTTGAAACTGCGCGCATCTCATCATTTATTAAGTCATTTATTGCCTCCGAAATGTTATCTTCATTGAGGAGCTGATTTCTTAATGAATAGATTGCTTGTCGCTGATCATTTGCAACATCATCATATTCTAATAAGTTTTTTCTTATGTCAAAATTCCTACTTTCAATTCTTTTTTGTGCATTTTCTATTCCACGAGAGAGCATTTTGTGTTCAATATGATCATCACCCATACCAATTCTTTCAAAGAGAGCTCTTCGACTATCAGATATAAACAATCTTAATAAGTCATCCTCTAGAGATAAAAAGAACTTAGAATAGCCAGGGTCTCCCTGTCTTCCTGATCTACCTCTTAATTGATTATCTATTCTTCTTGATTCATGCCTCTCAGTTCCAAGAATGTGCAATCCACCTGCCTCTAAAACTACTTTATGCCTTTTTTCCCACTCACCATCACCAATATTTTCTTTTCCTCCCAATACAATATCGGTTCCTCGTCCAGCCATATTTGTTGCTATAGTAACTACGCCAGGACGACCAGCATTTGCGATAACTTCTGCTTCTTTTTCATGCTGCTTTGCATTCAGCACCTGATGAGAGATATTTTTTTTATTCAACAATGCAGAAACTATTTCTGATGATTCTACGGACGCAGTTCCAACTAGTATTGGCGCATCTTTTTTTCGCAAAAGCTCTATTTCCTCAATTAAAGCTTTGAATTTTGCTTCTTGTGTAAGAAAAACTAAATCATCATTATCTTCTCTTGCCATCGGTTTATTGGTTGGGATGATTGAAACATTTAGCCCGTATATTTCAGCAAATTCAGCTGCTTCAGTATCAGCGGTTCCAGTCATGCCAGAAAGCTGGTCAAATAACCGAAAAAAGTTTTGGTAGGTTGTAGACGCAAGAGTTTGAGACTCGCGCTGTATAGGCGTATTTTCTTTACATTCCAGCGCTTGATGAATACCTTCACTCATTCTTCTTCCAGGCATTGTTCTGCCAGTATGCTCGTCAATTAGTAGCACCTCTTGACCTCTTACTAAATAATGAACATTTTTTTTGAACAAAAATGCAGCTTTTAAAGTCGCATTTACATAGCGCATAATCTTTAAATTGCTGACGGAATATAAGCTATCCTCAGATTGAAGTAATCCTAAATCCTCTAGATGCCTTTCAACAACTACATACCCATCATCAGTGAGCTCGATGGATCGATTTTTTTCATCAATAATATAGTGCCCTTGCTCTTCTTCAGTCAGTGGCTCATCTTCAGTTCCCTCTCTTAATTGCTCTTTTAGATTAGGTATGATTTTTTTTATTTGTACATAATAATCAGCACTTTCATTTGAGGGGCCAGAAATAATTAAAGGCGTTCTAGCTTCATCAATTAAAATTGAATCTACCTCATCTACAATTGCAAAATCTAATGAGCACTGGACTTTGTCTTCTGCACGAAGAGCCATATTATCTCTTAAATAATCAAAGCCTAATTCACCATTTGTTGCATAGATCACATCACATTGATACGCAGATTTTTTTTCTTCAAATGATTGATTTGAATAAATTACCCCGACTGAAAGCCCAAGACATTCATAAATTGGTCTCATCCAATCAGCATCTCTTTGAGCTAAATAATCATTCACTGTCACAAGTATTACTTTGTTATCTTGAACGGCATTTAGGTATGCTGGGAGGGTGGCAACTAAAGTTTTTCCCTCTCCAGTTTTCATCTCAGCTATGTTTCCTTCTGAGAGAGCAATGCCGCCAAGCATTTGCGCATCAAAATGTCTAAGACCTGTTGTTCGGATGCTTGCTTCACGAGTTGCTGCAAATGCATGCGCTAACAAATTAAAGTTAGGATCTTCTTTAGATTTTTTTAATTCACTCTTTAGATCACTTAACTCTTGGTCACTTAAATTTTTATAATGTGATTCTAGATTATTAATTTCATCAACAGATACTTGCATCCGCTTTAAAGCGCGTTGATTACTACTTCCAAAAATTTTGGTTAAAAATGACATGAAATTAATCGCTAATAGTTATCTTCTTTTACTCAGAGCTCTACAGCATCCCCAAATGGAGCTCTAGCATATGATATGGGGGCAATTGATGAATCTTCAAATGTAACTACCTCCCAGGCATCTTCAGATGCCAAAATTTTTCTTAATAATTCATTATTAAGCGAGTGACCAGATTTATAACCAGAAAATTGACCAATAAGATTATGACCAAGTAGGTATAAATCACCAATTGCATCAAGCATTTTATGCTTCACAAATTCATCATCAAATCTTAGACCTTCTTCATTGAGAATGCCGTCTTCGCCAACAGCAATAGCGTTAGCTACACTGGCTCCTAATGCTAATCCTTGAGATTGAAGGGCGTCCATATCTTTTACTGATCCAAAAGTCCTGGCCCTACACACTTCTTTAACAAATGATGTAGAAGAAAAATCAATAGATGATTTTTGAGCATGTTTTTGAATGGTTGGATCGTCAAAATCAATTTCAAATGAGACCTTGAAACCATCAAAAGGTTTGATGGCCGCGTATGTATCCCCACGTTCGACCCTGACTTCTTTCTTAACTTTAATAAAATTTTTTAGTTTATCTTGAACTTCCAACCCAGCCGATTGAATCAAAAATACAAATGGGCTTGCACTGCCATCCATAATAGGTATTTCAGGACCGTCTACCTTAATAATACAGTTATCAATCCCGAGCCCTGCTATTGCTGAAAGCAGATGCTCGATAGTGCCAATTTTATAACCCTCTTTAAAAAGAGCGGTTGAAAGGGTGGTATCACCAACATACTCAAATTTTGCAGGAATGCATATTTCAGGGTCTAAATCAGTTCTAATAAAAGTAATACCAGCATCTATAGGTGCGGGCAAAAGCTCCAATGTCATATCTCTGCCACTATGGAGACCAACGCCAACTGCTTTGATAGGATTTTTTATAGTTCTTTGATTAAGCATTTAAAAAATTCAAGGGTTTCATTCATTCATTGCATTGTAAATGAAATTTATATTAACTTCTGCCTCGCAATCTCAAAAAGTATTACTCCAGTAGCCACTGAAACATTTAGGCTATTGATAATTTGATTCTTTGACAGAGTGCAAACTTGCGAGCATTTTTCCAGTGTTTTTTCTCTGATACCATTTTCTTCAGAACCCATAATTGTCAAAATAGGTTTGTTTAAATCTAATTCTGTATGCATTGAATCAGCATGCTCACTTGTTCCTAGAATAAGATAGCCCAGCTTTTCGAAGTGCTTTAAAGTATTAATTAAATTGGTCACTGTAAAAATTTGAATTGCTTCAGTGCCTCCGGCTGAAACTTGTCTTACTAATGGAGTGATGGGTGAGCAGTGATGTTTGTTAATAATTACTCCTGCAATATTGCTTGCAGCTGCAGATCTGATGCAAGCACCTAGATTACGAGGGTCAATCACATTATCGATAACCAAAAATGTAGGATTACTATGTTGAATGCTTTCCTCATAGTTTTTTAGGTCACCTAGTCCAAGGTTTATTGCAGTTTTAAGAATTGCCTCGGGGTGCTGCGTTAAACTTTTTTTTCTTTCAATAGAAACTGATAATTTTTCAGCCATAGAAATTAAACGAAGAGCTCTATCATCATTGCGATTGGCTGGTATAAAGATCTGTTTTATGTTTTCAGGAGAAACTTTTAATAGCATCTCAATACTATGAAATCCAACTCGCAAATTTTCAGAATTATTATTTTCCATTTGAAATTATGAGATTAATCTTTCTTTCAAGAGGAAAGATAGCAGCAATTTTAACCTTAATTTTTTGGCCAAGCTTATATATACCTCCTCTTCTTTTTCCTTTCAGTGCATTGCGATCTTGTAAAAATTGATATCGGTCGTCAGGAAGATCAGATACATGCAACAGACCTGAAATGAAATAGGGTTCTAAATTAACAAACAAGCCAAAATCTGTCACACCAGTAACAACTCCATCCATTGAAGAGCCTATTTTTGTTTTTAGGTATGAGCAAATTAGGACTTGCTCTACTTGCCTGGATGCTTTTTCTGCTCGCCTTTCAAGCATAGAAGAATTCTCACATTCATCTTGAAGCTCATTTTGTCTCATGCCTAGTTTTTTATGAGCCAGGGAAGCATTAATTAGTCTATGAACTAATAAATCAGGATATCTTCTAATGGGTGATGTGAAATGTGAGTATTGTTTAAGCTGTAGACCAAAATGACCCAAGTTATCTGTTGAATACTCTGCCCTTGCAAGAGTTTGAAGGACTAGAATTTGACCAGTATCATCTTTCTTCTCGTGAGCTTCATGCAAACATCTGTTAATTATCTCTAGAGGCGATGATTTTTTTGCAATTTGGGTTGGGATTTTAAAATGTTTCTTTAGTATCTCAAGCTTGCTTGGATCTGGATCTTCATGAATCCTATAAACTCCCAAATCTAATCTATCATGCATAAATTCAGCAGCTGATTCATTCGCAAGCAACATCGATTCTTCAACAAGTTTATGAGCAAAAAGAGATTTTTTGATGATTATATTTTTTACTTCTTTGTTTTTGCTTAACTCCAAAATTGCTTCTTTAGGGTTGATTTCAAGTGCTTTCCTCTTATTGCGAAGCTTTAATCTTAGATTGGTAAGATCATAAAGGTGCTTTATTGATTCGTGCACTATCGATTGTTTGATGTGAGATAATTTTTTAAGATGTTTTTCAACTTGTTTATAAGTAAGTCGAGCCTTGGAGTTTATTAAGCCGCTATAAAACTTATATTTTTTTCTTTTACCATCAAGATCAATAGACATTTCACATATCATTGAGCACCTATCTTCATTAGGTCTCAGCGAGCATATTCCATTTGATAGATTTTCTGGAAGCATTGGGATGACCGTTTCTGGAAAGTAGATAGAGGTACCACGTTTTTTTGCTTCTTTGTCTAATTTTGAGCCAGGCTCCACATAAAAGGAGACATCTGCAATGGCGACATAGAGTTTAAAACCATTGCTACTTCTCACACAATAAACAGCATCATCAAAATCTTTAGCATCCTCGCCATCAATTGTTGCAAATGGGAGTTTTCTTAAATCTTTTCTGTATTTTGCTGTTTTTTTCTTTTTAGCCACATGTTCTGCCTCATTTAAGAGGTCTGATCGCCACTGTGATGGAAGCTCATGCATTGAGATCGCGTCTTGGATTGCTTCTTTGTACATTCTATTTTGTAGCTATTGTAATTTTAATGTGATGCTATACTATCGCTCTATGAATTTTGGACTAAAAAGCAAAACTATCTCATTTATTGGGTTATTTTTTCTTGCAAGTATATCACTGCATTCGTTTGCACACATCGATGAAGCCCCATTAACTGAGGGCCCCCAGCTAGAATGTCTTACTTGTCACTATGAAGCATCTTCAGATGTAGAAGTTTTTGTTTTTATTCCTAATGAAATTTTTGCACAACTTGTAGACCAGAAGTCCCCTCAAGACTTTTCTCTTCAAGTCAACAAGCCTTTTAATTCACAAGCACCTCCAAAAATTAATATTTAACTTTTTTTAAATTTTAATTTTTCTTTTTAGGAGGTTCTTATGAAAATTAATAAATTTTTCTTTTTACTGTTAGTTACTTTCTCAATTAACACCTTGTTTGCTGATGAAATGGATGAGGTTGTTGTATCTTCAGCTTTAATTGATAAAGCTGCAAGCGAGTTGGCTGATCCAATTCATATTTTAAGCGGCGATGATATTGCAACTGAAGCCACTCAAAGTCTAGGCGAATCCATAGATGATTTATTAGGCGTTTCTTCAGCAGACTATGGCTCTGCCGTCGGCCAGCCAATAATTAGAGGAATGTCAGGTACAAGGGTTAAAGTTCTAGATAATGGAATGGTCAATCGTGATGTTTCAGGTCTTGGTGCTGACCATCTTAATGATGTTGACATGAGCAATGTACAGCAAATTGAGGTTGTTAGAGGCCCATCATCTTTACTCTACACGAACGGAACAATTGGAGGCATCGTCAACATTGTTGATAACTCTATTGCCATGAAAGATGTAGAGCGATTATTTAAAGTTGGGGCTGAGTCACAATCGGTTAATGATGGGGACAGCCAAAGCTTCTTTTATCAAGATAATGTTGGCGGAGGTATAAACATTAGCCTTGCATATAAAAATACTTCTCTTGGAAATTTTGATGTTCCTAATGGCGCAATTATGCATGAAGAAGAAGAGCATCACGATGAAGATGAAGACCATGATGATCATGAAGAAGAGCATGAGGAGCATGAAGAAAACCTAGGCTTCTTGGCAAATTCTGATTTTGAATCAGAGTCATTTAAATTTGGAGCATCCACCACAGGCGACTGGGGTTATCTTGGAGTTTCATTGGCAAGCATTGAAAGTATGTATGGAATTCCATATCACGGCGAGGGTCATGGCGGTCATGGCGATGAGTATGGAGAAGAGCATGGCGATGAGCATGGTGAGGAAGAAGAGGGCCATGATGAGCATGAAGGTGAAAGAATTTTTACTAATACTGATTCTGAGAAGTTTAATATCAGAGGATCTTTCAATCTGGCTGGTAATTTAGTAAAAAAAGTTGATTTTTTCATGCGAGATACTGATTACTCTTTCACTGAGCAACACGCTGAAGAAGACCATGAGGAAGAAGAGCATCATGATGAAGATGAGGATCATGACGAGCATGAAGGTCATTCTGAAGGACCAACTACATTTACAAATGATGCGATAGAGGCAGGAGCTATCTTTGATTTTTCAAACTCTATAGTCTCTCAAAAATTTGCTATTAACTTTGTAAATGAGGATACATCAGTGATTGGAGCAGAGGCATTCATGACTCCTGCATCAAGAGATGAGCTTACATTTGGTTATTACTTGAGCCGAAGTTTTGATTCTTTTGATTTAGATTTTGGTGTTAGATATGACATGATTGATAACGAAGGGTCCATAGTATCAATGCACGAAGAAGGGCATCATGATGAAGATCATGATGAGCATGAAGAAAGTGAGGTTGCTTATTACGACAAAGCTTTTAACAATTCGAGTATTGCCTTAAATATTGGAAGAGAGCTTAACGATTTTCTCAGCGTTGATTTTGGTTTTTCTTCAGTAGAAAGAGCCCCTTCAACCACTGAAATGTTCATGAATGGAGCGCATTTAGCAACCGCTAGATTTGAGGTTGGTAATGTAAATTTAAATTCAGAAACATCTAACAATATAGATTTAACACTTAATATGAAAAATGGTAGTTTTTTTGCTAAAGCTACTGTATTTATGAATGATGTTGATAACTATATTTATCTTCAAGATGAAACTGAAGAAGAGCATGAAGAACATGACGAAGAGCATGAAGAGGGTCATGATGATCATGGAGGTTTAATTCTTGCAAACTATCTTCAACAAAATGCTGAATTAGATGGTTACGAGATTGAATTTGGTAACTCCATGGATGTAGGTTCTGGTGAGCTAACTTTATCATTTGGAAGAGATGAAATTTCTGGAGAGTTCTCTGGTGGCGTCAATATTCCAAGATTAAACCCAGCTAGAAATATCTTTAAATTGAAATATTCGCAAGATAATACAATCTTTGGGTTGATGTTCAAAGATGTAGAAAAACAAAATGATATAGGCCTTGCTGAGACCAATACAGACGGCTATCAAATGCTGAATGCTAAATTATCTAAACGGTTTGATCTTGGCGGTCAGGGAGACTTAACCGTTTCATTGTTTGGTAACAACTTGCTTGATGAGGTTGCTAGAAATCATTCCTCATATGTAAAAACTCAGGTTCCTTTACCTGGAAAAAATTATGGTATGAGGTTTAATCTAACATTCTAATTATTTCATATAAATAGGCGTTAATGACCGGAGACCATTATCAAATGGTTTCCGGTTTTTTTAGGTTTAAAATACGTATAATCTTTAAAAAAATTATTAATTTTTAGCCAAATGACTTCTAGAATTTTACGTACATTCTTCATTTTTTCTTTTGTAGTTAACTTTCTTTTTGCTCAAGAAACTGAAGAGATTATTTCAGTAGCTTCATACATAGAATCTAGTGAATTAAATGCATCGCCTGTAGATATTATTTCTGGCGAGGAGTTCAAAAATTTAAGAGTATCCACTGTAGCCGAGCTTAGTAAATACCTCACCATTGCCTCTGGCTCTAATTTTCAAACGAATGCTTTGGATGGTGTTGATCAGGGAATGGCAAACATCACTTTGCGTGGAATGGATCATGCATCAACCCTTGTGTTGATTAACAAAAAACGCCAGACCCATTCTGGTACACCCTCAGACGAAGGCGAAGGTTATATTGACATTAACATTATTCCTGAAATAGCTCTTAGCAGAATTGAGATCCTAAAAGATGGGGCTACTTCACTTTATGGCTCTGATGCAGTGGCAGGAGTGATTAATTTTCAAACATATCAACAATTTAATGGCATACGGATTGCTCTTGGTAGTCAGAAAACTAGTAACTATGATCAAAGGGATAATTCTTTAGGTGCACTTTTTGGAGGCGAGGCTTTTGGAGGAAACTATGTTTTTGCCTTAAGCACTTTGAACAAATCCCCTCTGAATGCCTCAAGAATCCCTAAGTTTGCTGAATTGGGTCTAAGTGGTCTGGGAAATAGTTTTAAAGTTACTCAAAATGATTCAGTGGTTTCCGGTCCATATTCTGGAGATTATAATAAAAATCAAACAGTCCCTGACCCAAATTGTGTTGACAATGGAGGGGTATTGGCTGGACCAAGATGTAAATTTTTATATGGCGAAAGGTTCAACATAGTCAATGATGAGGATCACCTTAAAGGGTACCTGCACTATACAAGATCTAACTCAAAGTTTGATTATTCAGCCACTGTGCTGATGGCCAAAATTGATGTTAATGACAATCCGCAATCTCCATCTTATCCAGCTCTATCGTATTTATCTAAGAAAATTTTTCCAGGACAAGGAGGAAGTCCATTCAACGTTCCAGTGATTTGGTATGGTAGACCCTT
>Ga0181600_10004417_pt1 | contig 10664 bp, 13 predicted proteins | sample 041ome_2_FD_132982 | JGI IMG/M metagenome (GOLD analysis project Ga0181600, IMG submission 132982) | Coastal salt marsh microbial communities from the Groves Creek Marsh, Skidaway Island, Georgia - 041406US metaG (megahit assembly) | ecosystem: Environmental > Aquatic > Marine > Intertidal zone... | reverse complement strand
TGCCAGCCGGTGCGGGACGGAATGCCCGTGTGGACCCCGTCCCGCATCCGGAATGCAACACAAAAAGTGTTGCTGGCGATGCAGTGTTCCAGAACCGCGTGTTCCAGGAACGCTGCTGCGTACTCGTGCCCTAACCCGTCACGGACCCGGTCCGTCAACGAGGAGGCGTCCTAGCCCTGGCTTGAGCAGATAAACAACGCGTAGAAGGTGAAACCTTCGATAAGGGCAGCGGCGATGATCATCGCGGTCTGGACGCTACCGGCGACCTCTGGCTGACGCGACATGCTCTCGTAGGCCGACGCTGCGAGGCGGCTGATGCCCAACGCAGCACCGATCACGGTCAGACCGACACCGAAGGCTGGCGTCAGGTCGATCAGAGCCGAAGCCGATCCGGCTTCCTGGGCGCTGGCAACATCGGCGACAAAGACGGTAACGACCACAGCAGCCAAAACGCTGAGGCTGCGGACGGAATAGAGGGAACGCATCATGACGGGCACATGCTCCTTGGTCAGGAAAGGGAAACGAAACGGATGCCTGGTGGCCCTCCGCGTCAGAAACTGAAACAGTTCGAAACTGGTCGCGTGAACTCTTGTTCTACGCAAAATGCCAATGGTTTGTAGGGGGGGGCAGAATCAGTGCTGATGCACGCTCGCCCCGATGAACAACGCCGACAAAAAGGTGAAAATGTAGGCCTGCAGGAAGGCCACAAACAGCTCCAGCACACTAAACAGCGTGCTGCTGACAACGCTAATACCAGTCACCGTGGCCCACAGCCCTGCGGACGGGCCAACAGCTGCCGCTGAGATCAGCCCCATGATGCCGAGCAACACCAAGTGCCCAGCCACCATGTTGGCCAGAAGCCGCACGGCGAGAATCAGATGCTTGATGAACAGGCCAAGCATCTCAATCGCGAAAATCATCGGCTTGAGCAGAATTGCCAACGGCAGTGGCAGGTCCATGCTGGGAACCTGGTTCGCGAAGAAGCCCAGCGGCCCAAACTGCTTCATGCCAGCTACCACCACCGTGGCAAAGGTCACGCCAGCGAGGGCCAACGTCACAGAGAATGACGCGGTCGGTGAGCCTGCCCACGGCACCATTCCCAGCAGATTGCAGCCGAGCACGAAGAAAAACAGGGTCAGCAGCAGCGGCACGAATCGATCGCCTTCGTGGGCTGCCACCACGGCCCCACCACCATGGTGTGCGTGACTGTTGTGCCCGTGGTCATCATGCCCATGGTCGGCCTGCCCGTGGTCATCGTGCCCATGGTCATCATGAGCATCGATCGCAGGGCGGGCGATCTGATCACGAATGAACAGAATGAAGGCCTCGAACAGGTTTGCCATCCGACCCTTCGCGGGTCGGCCTGTTTCCAGCTGCCGGGCCAGCTTGGTGAAGAGGAAATAGAGAATCACCGCGAGGACGACCTCGAGGATCATGTACTTCGAAATGCCAAAGCCGCGGACGGTGTAGAGACTCTCGTGGGTCGCAAAGGGCTGCGGGATCAGCACCTTGCCGCTCATGGCCTCGTTGAACTCGTCAACGCTCGGCATCGGCTCGCCAGACTTCTCGTACGGCTGCCGGAGCCATTCAGGAACCTCTTCAAGCGTGTTCCAGTTCCGTTTCCAAACCAGTTTGGGGACCTCAAAGTAGTAGGCATCTTTGAGGTGGTAGATCGGATTGTGGTCTGCCATGGAAAACTGTCGGCGCAGGGGGAGTGCGAACGGAAAGGCGTCGAAGAGCGTTCCACATTTCAGCGGAACGGTTTTGATTCCCTAATGGTTCTCTGAGAACGAGCCGAGAGTGTCGGGTACAGGGACGAATGCGTCAAATCACTTCTCCGCTGCCGCCGCGTGAACGCTCTCGTTGTCCCTCAATGATGTGCAGAACAATAGCCAGCACAAGCATGCTTAGGTAGAAGCCAACGAGCAAGCCACCGGCCCCGGCCTTTTCGAGAGGGGGCTTTGCCGCTGTCAGCCAGGCGAGTGCGAGCAGCGGAAGCAGCAGACGAAGTCCAGTCGCGGCCAGGCCTCCTGCGGCCGCGAATCCAGCCGATTTGCCACGGCTCCAGCGGGCCACCAACCAGCCGGCAAGGCTGCCGGTGCCTGTGATCGTGGCGGCGAACACCACGGCCATCAGCTGCTGCTGGCTGCCATCGCCGCGAGCGATCACATACCAGGCCAAGACTGCCTGGACCAGGAGAATGGCGAGGCAGCCGGTGGCTGTCAGCCGGAGCGAGGAGGATGCGGTCATCGTTGCTGTCCAACCGTCATGCGAACCAGCCATGTGAGGCCCACCAAGAAGCCGAATACGAGCCCGACTGCTCCGAGGACTTCTGTTCCCATGCGGTCATCCAGCCAGCCACCGAGAACTGCCGGCAAAAACATCGCCATGCCCACCGACATGATCCGCGAAGCCCAGGTCAAAGCTTCACCGACTGGTGAGCGTGGGGAGGGAGGCTGCTTTGTCTCCATCATCGACGTCCGATCTCCAGTTCTGAAGCGGCAGCCCGCCCCAAAAGAAATGAGGTTCGCACCAATCCCTTCCCTTTGACCGGCACTTCGCCACGATCACTGAAACGAAAGCGATTGCCGAGGATCTCTCGCGTCGCCTGGGAGACGTGAATACGTGAGGGTTCTCCGTGTGATTCCATGCGGCTTGCCAGGTTGACGGTGTCGCCCCAGAGGTCGTAGGTGAACTTGTGTCGGCCAATGACGCCTGCAACGACGGGGCCGGTGTGAATGCCGATTCGCACCTGCATCGCGAGGCCACGAGCCTTCATCACCTCGGCAAACGCGTCTTGCATGCCGAGGGCCATCTTGGCGACGGCGTCGGCGTGGTCAGGTCGGCGGACAGGCAGCCCCGCGACCGCCATGTAGGCGTCACCGATGGTTTTGATCTTTTCCACCCCGTGGCTCGCCGCGAGCTGATCGAACGCGGAGAAGATTTCGTCGAGGAGCCCGACGAGCTCTCTTGGTTCGATCGCCTGTGAGAACTCAGTGAAACCGCAGAGATCGGCAAACAACACCGACACAGAATCAAACGATTCTGCAATCGTCGACGGGCCATCTTTGAGCAGGTCGGCGATCTCCTCGGGCAGGATATTGAGCAACAGCTTTTCGCTCCGCTCCTTCTCTCGAGCCAAATCGGCAAGCGACTGTTCGAGGGCCTGAAATGCTGCGTTTCGCTCGAGCAGTCGGGTGTAGCCCTCAGAATGCACGCGGACACGGGCCAGGAGCTCAACGCGATCAGGGAGCTTGACGAGATAGTCGCTTGCCCCGTTCGTCAGCATTTCGGCCTTCACGGCGGGCTCTTCTTTGGCGGAGAGCACGATGACTGGGACATTCGAGGTTGCCGAGACCGTTCGAAATCGCCGCACCATGTCGATCCCGTCGATACCGGGCATGACAAGGTCTTGCAGGATCACGGTGGGCTGAAAACGTGTCACAACGTCAAGTGCGGCGTCCGGATCACTACAGAACTCAAAGGCAATGTCGTCCTGGCCGGCAAGCAAACGGCGAACCGCCTCCCCGAGCATTGGCTGGTCATCAACAAGCAGCACACGGTGCCGCTGAGGTCCGGAGAGGGCTTGAGGTGAAGCAGAGCGAAGCTGATGCTGCTGCAACACGTGCCGCGGAGGAGAACTCACGACACATTCCCCCATGCTCAGATAGGGGCCCTGCGAGAAAAACTGGGGAACTAGGATTCGAACCTAGACTAACTGGTTCAGAGCCAGTCGTGCTACCATTACACCATTCCCCAAGAAGGTCTGGAACTTCTCCAGAAACGCCGTGTCACCGGGGAAACCAGTGGCACAGTTGGGTCCCAGCGGGAGGGTAGCCGGTTGCGTCTGATCTGGCAATCGGTCTCATGAGCACTCCGCAATCTCAGCCCAAGTTCTGAAGGCGGAGCGAGCCGGACACCCGTTGCAACCCGAGGCCGGGATTGGTCGATACAAATTCAGGCCGCAGGTTCGGCCGCGTGTCCATTTGACGGCCAACGGTGAACAGGAGGCAACGGGATGAACTTTTTCCACTGGTTGCGTGAAGGCGTTCGCCACGCCGTTGTCCTCGGAGTTGCCGACGCGTGTGATGACATCGGCAAACATGCGAAAGACGCCGATTTTGGCCCTGCGTTCGCAGCATCGCTGAGGGAACGTCTCGCCGGAGACTCACTGTCTTCCCCGGCTGTCCCTGGCGTCAGCGGCGAAGCCACGCGGCCCCGTAAACGCCTCGGTCGATCGCTCACAAAGCCTGACGAGTTGGTTGGCAAGGCCGCTTAGCACGTCAGCAGACACCCCGGGGTGCGTCTTGAGCGGGCAGCAGCCTGCCCGATTCCTGGGCAGGCAGCAGGTTCCATTTTGGCAGTCGACGGCGAGCAGCTGTCGGCGTGCTCGCCAGAGAAACGGCGTTTTCTTCACGTCTGGGCGGGTTTTATCGCCGTCTGCCGTCACCAGCGAAGTCACCTGACGCGATCGCGGAAGGCTGGCGACGCGTTTGGTACGCCAGTTGCGGTGCACTCAACCGGTGAGCGAGTACATCACTTCGCTGACCGGCTCCCGCCATAGGACTCCCCGATGCTGGTGGCAGACGATGAAATTGAAGAGCAGTTACGGGCGATGCTCGCCGTCCGTCATCTGCCCTCGTTCAGCCGCATCTCGATTCGCGTGGTCGACGCCGTCGTGTTTCTTGCAGGCACTGTGATCACCTACTTCGAGCGAAACGTCTGCGAAGAGTGCTGCCGTCAAATTCCCGGGGTTTCAGGGGTGTGTAACGACATTCAGGTCGGAGGTCCCGGCCTGCGGAACCGAGAACCCACTGCAGACAAGGAGGTGGATGAATCCAAGCCAATACCGCCCGGGGCTGCCGTCATTCCATGACGCTCTTCTCTCACTCCCCGAACGCAGCCCCGGGCTTTTTTTCTCATGAAAAGCCAGTTTTCCAGGAGGAACAGCGAGTGGGTCAGTTCTCCGATTTGCTGGGGAGAGGCAGTCAAAGCGAAAAAAACATCCAGTTTTTTGGCATTTTTTGGACGAGGGACTACTCTTTAAGGCTGTTTGTTTGATTTTGATGAAGCAAACCCTCCATCCTCGATGACGCAGCCTCTGAACTTCCTTCCTTTTCTACAGGCCTTCCTATCGCACGAGGTTTGATATGTCTTTCCTTCAACTTCGCGGTTCAAGGCGTGGTTTCACGCTCGTTGAACTGCTCGTGGTGATCGCCATCATTGGCGTTCTTGTTGGGCTTCTCTTGCCCGCTGTTCAGTCCGCTCGTGAAGCCGCTCGTCGCATGTCGTGCGGGAACAATGTCAAGCAAATCGCGTTGGCAGTGCACAATCACGAGAGCGCTTTCGGCTATTTCCCCGCTGGTACGGATCAGCGGTTCAATGGCCCTCACTGGCGGATTCTGCCTTTCCTCGAAGAGGGTGCGATCCATGAGAAGTACGACAATGGCGATTACGGACCCGGGGGCAGCTGGTGGGCCTCTGGGGCTGCCCAGAACGTGCCGCGAAGTGGAGCGACGCCTCCACAAGGCCGCTGGGGTGCCGGGATTCCACACATCAAACAGTTCCTCTGTCCGTCGGCGCCTCCGCCCGAAGAATCTGCAAATCTCGTGCAGATCACGGCGGTCGGCTACGCTGACAAGGATTTTCGTGCGAGTCTGATCGGTGCATCGCCCGGAGCTGGTCCGTACTACTCGATCTACATCTATTCAAACAGCCGACCGGAGGTGATCAGCGGACTCGGTCAGACGAACTACCTGTTTAACCGGGGTTATGCGACAGACGCGGCCTTTCAAGGGCCGTTCGTGTTTGGGAACCAGCTGGCTTCCGGAACGGGGATTGCCCGGTATCACAACCCGCCGACAAAAGGTCTCAAGATGGGCGGGATCACTGACGGCACCAGCAAGACGGTCATGACCATGGAGTCGCATGGTGGTTTCTTGAACTGGGGTGACCCAAATCGTAACGGCTGGTGTGGCATGCCATGGGGCCACGCGATGTTCTATTCGGACTTCGGTTTCTGTCCGGATCCCACCAACGGCAACTGCGATACCAGTCAAGAGGGCCAAGGACTCGGCTGGGCAATGCCAGGCAGTTTCCATGCTTCGAATCCGATGATGACCGGCATGTGCGATGGTTCGGTCCGATCGATTCTCCCGACGATTGACTACTCCACGTTTGTCTTTATTTGCGGCAGGATGGACGGCACGAGCGTCAATCTCGAATAGCTTTCGGTTCTTGAGGGGCAGGGTCGCTTCTGCACGGGTTGAGTCGTGTGGGTGGCCCTGCCCTCTTTTGTGCACCTGCTGTTTTGTGAGCGCCTCGTGTGAGGCCAGCAGTTGGGTGCAGGGAAGTCACCAAATATTGGGGGAAGTTATGCGTTCAATCGCCTCGGGATGGCGGGCGATGGCCTGTCTTGTAGTCATGGTGGCCGCAGTTGGTTGCGGTTCGTCTGGAAGTGAGGACACGGTGCCCACAACCGCCGATCCGGATGCACCGAAGATCGAGCGGATCAACATGGGCAGCCCGGGTGAAGGGTCTGCAGCTCGCACACCAGAAGCAGAGCCGCTCGGTGTGGACTGACCAGGTGTTGACTGATGAGCTGACGGGTTTGGTCGTGGAGCTGTAGGCATGGTGACATGCTGAGCCTGTGACGTTCCGGCAGTCTTCGGCGTAGATATGACAACCGTTCTCGTGCCCTGCTCGAGCTCCACGAGTCGAGCAGGGTTTTTTTCTGCGCTCACAGTTGGCTTCAGCGTTTTGGCAGCTTCAGCGTTTTGGTCGGGGGATTCGAGCGGTGTTCTTTCGGCGACCACCGCGGCCTTTGGCAGCCGGCTTCTTGCCATCCTTGAGCGCCGCGATCTGGTCGCGGAGCACGGCGGCCCGCTCGAAGTCGAGTTCTGCGGCAGCCGCCATCATCTCTTCTTCAAGCGAGTCGACGGTGGCCGCGAGGTCGTGGTCGCTTGTACGGCTCTCTCCAACCGCTTCCACGGCCATTCGGCGGGAGGCGGCCTCGGCCTCGATGCCTTGACGGATTTCTTTGCGGATGGTCTCCGGCGTGATGCCGTGGAGGGCGTTGTATTCCTCCTGCAGGGCACGCCGCCGTTTGGTCTCACTGACGGCCTGGTCCATGCTCTCGGTGATGCGATCGGCGTAGAGGATCACGCGAGCATTCACATTGCGGGCGGAGCGGCCGATCGTCTGCATCAGCGAGGTTTCACTGCGGAGGAACCCTTCCTTGTCAGCGTCGAGAATCGCGACCAGTGCCACCTCTGGGAGGTCGAGCCCTTCCCGCAAAAGGTTCACCCCGATCAGGACATCAAACACACCTTCACGCAGCCCACGCAGGAGTTCGACCCGCTCGAAGGCGTCGAGTTCGCTGTGGAGCCAGCGGCATCGCACGTTGCGTTCGGAGAAGTAGGTGGTCAGGTCTTCGGCGAGTTTCTTCGTCAGGGTGGTGACGAGAACGCGATGTCCGTCGGCGACGGTGCGATCGATCTCGCCGGCGAGGTGGGTGACCTGCTGGCGAGCAGGAACGATCTCGATAAGCGGGTCGAGTAGACCGGTGGGTCGAATGATCTGTTCGACCACCTCACCGCCGGTCTTCTCAAGCTCCCAGCCCCCGGGGGTGGCCGAGACATAGACCGTCTGATGCAGCTTCTTTTCCCACTCATCAAACATCAGCGGGCGGTTGTCGAGGGCACTGGGCAGTCGGAAGCCGTGATCCACGAGGGTCAGCTTGCGGCTGCGGTCGCCCGCATACATCCCGCGGACCTGTGGCACAGTCACATGTGACTCATCGACGAAGAACAGAAAGTCGTCGGGAAAGTAGTTGAAGAGGGTGTCGGGCGTGCTGCCGGCAGGCCGGCCGGAAAGCGGGCGTGAGTAGTTCTCAATTCCCGGACAGAAGCCCGCCTCGGTGAGCATCTCAATGTCGAACCGTGTTCGAGCGGCGAGCCGTTGAGCCTCGAGGAGCTTGCCGTGGCTTTTGAGTTCATCCAGCCGCTCTTCGAGTTCTTGGCGGATGTTGGCCACTGCCCGCTTGATGCGATCTTCCGGCATCACAAAGTGCCTGGCCGGGTAGAGATACATTTCGTCACTCTTGCCAGCGACTTCCCCACTGACTGGATGGATCACAGCCAGCGAGTCGATCTCGTCACCCCAAAACTCAACCCGCACTGCAAGCTCGTCGTAAGGAGGCCAGATGTCGACAGAATCACCACGCACACGGAAGCGGCCGCGGTCCAGCGCGACGTCACTTCGCTCGTACTGAACGGAGATCAACTGCTCGAGCAGGTCGTCACGACTGGTGGGCATGCCGGTGGCGAGGCGAATCACCATCGCCTTGTAGTCCTCGGGTGAGCCGAGACCGTAGATGCACGACACACTGGCAACCACGACCACATCTTTCCGGCTGACCAACGCACTGGTGGCGGCCAGTCGCAGGCGGTCGATCTCCTTGTTGATGGAGGCATCTTTCTCGATGTAGATGTCTCGCTGCGGGATGTAGGCCTCGGGCTGGTAGTAGTCGTAGTAGCTAACGAAGTAGTGCACCGCGTTGTGTGGAAAGAACTCGCGAAACTCGCTGTAGAGCTGGGCCGCAAGGGTCTTGTTATGGGAGAGCACGAGAGTTGGCCGTCCCACGCGGGCGATGACGTTGGCCATCGTGAAGGTCTTGCCTGATCCGGTCACGCCCATCAGCACCTGAGAGCGTCGTCCATCACGGATGCCACCGACCAGGGCCTCAATCGCTGCAGGCTGATCACCGGCGGGGGCATACTTACTGACCAGTTCAAAGGCCATTGTCGGTGGGCCCTGCAGGCGGAGCGGGTGATGAAGGGGCTGGAGCGATTCTCAGAAACGGCCTGATGGCAGCGAGCGTGACGTCGCCGATGCCCGGTATCTCGAGGAGGTCGTCGATCGAGCGGTAGGGACCAGTCGACTCCCGCCGCGTGATGATTCTATCGGCCAAGGCTGGCCCGACCCGCGGTAGCTGCAGCAGTTCCTCCCGGCGTGCCGTGTTGGGGTCGACTCGATACCCGGTGGTATTTCCCGCAGAGGAGGCAGCTGTCTGGCTGTCAGCAGTCACGATGCCACCGGCGAACATTGCCAGAGACGTCAGCCAGAGAGTCATCACCAGCATGCCTGTCGCAACCAAGAGGGCGAGGAAGGGCTGCAGTTGGGACGGAACCAGCGGTCGCGGGGGCTTGTTGTCGTGGTCAGCAGGGGTGGTTGGTAAGGTGGTGGCCCAGACCGGTGGCGGTGGGCCTGCTTGAGAACGCTCGTGTGATGTGGGCTCGGACATGCTGCGAGCCTACTGCATGCCGCTGTGTCGTTTCAGCAACCGTTTCCTAGATACCTCAGGTCAGAGCAGCATCTTTGGCCAGTTCCCGGAGCTCACAGTGATGCCAGCCCCCTCCCCTGCCCCGCAGCCCCGCGTGCCTGCCGGAGGTGACTTTCGCCAGGAGTCGTGGGATGCGGGGCTTGCGGAACACGCCGCAGGCCGTGTGCGGCAGTGGCTGGCCGAGGATCTGGGGCATGAGACCGATTGGACGAGCGTTGGACTGGTGTCGGCCTCGGCCGTCGCCGAACTCTGCGTGGTCGCCCGGAGCGCGGGGGTAGTTGCCGGACTGCCAGTCGGGAAGCTGACCTGCGAACTCGTGGATGAGGAACTCGAGTTTCGGCCACTCGTCGAGGAGGGAGGGCGTGTGGCGGCAGGCCAGCCGGTGGCGGTGATTGCCGGGCCCGTTCGCGACATCCTGGTGGCAGAGCGGACGCTCCTCAATGCGATGGGACGGATGTCTGGCGTGGCGACGGCAATCTATCGGCTGGTGACGGCGGTGGCTGGGACGGGCTGCCGGATCTATGACACTCGTAAGACGGTGCCTGGCTGGCGACGTTTGGATAAATATGCCGTGCGAATGGGGGGTGGCTGGAACCATCGCGGAGGGCTATTTGATGCCATTCTCATCAAGGACAACCACCTCGCGCAGCTCGCTGCTGAGGGCCGTGGGCCTGGCGCTGCGGTCGAGAAAGCTCGGTCATTTCTCGAGAAGACCTTTCCGGCTGAGCGAGCCGCAGCCATGGCTGTTGAGGTTGAGATCGACCTGCTCGAGCAGTTGCCCGAGGTGCTTGCGGCAGGGGCTGACATCGTGCTGCTCGATAACATGAGCCCTGATGTTCTGCGGGAGGCTGTCGCGATTCGCGATGCAGCAGCCCCCAAGGTCGTCTTAGAGGCCTCCGGTGGCATCACGCTGGCGACGGTGGAGGCGATTGCGGTGTCTGGCGTCGATCGAGTGAGCACGGGTTGGCCGACGCATGACGCCCCGTGGCTCGATTTTGGTCTCGATTGGAATGCTCAAAAAAGCGGCTGAAAGCAGGTTTTCCGATCGTGAGGGCATCCGATAGAAAAACTTTTGAAAACGTTTGACAGGGTCGATACGGTTTCGTAGACTCCCCCAACAGTCGGGTGATGTGCCCGACTTCGCTTACTTCAGGCAGCCGCTCGTGAGTTCCTCCCACTGCGTGTGACCCGCAAGGCTATGTCCTTGTTTGGTCCGACCCCGTTTTTGCGGGGAGCGTGGTTGAGTTGATCCGAGCCTTCTTGCGGCCTGTTTCCTAAATCCCTTCTACGGGGATGCTGGTCTGCTCGAACGCTTCCGCAC
>Ga0181600_10004388_pt1 | contig 10700 bp, 10 predicted proteins | sample 041ome_2_FD_132982 | JGI IMG/M metagenome (GOLD analysis project Ga0181600, IMG submission 132982) | Coastal salt marsh microbial communities from the Groves Creek Marsh, Skidaway Island, Georgia - 041406US metaG (megahit assembly) | ecosystem: Environmental > Aquatic > Marine > Intertidal zone... | reverse complement strand
AAATTAGTTAGTTAGCGTTAACCATATTAATTAATTATTTCATTAAAAGATTATATGCCGCCTGCGCCATTACTTTTGCTGAGTTAACCATATCATCAACTTCCACATATTCATCGGGCTGATGAGCAAGCTCAAGAATACCTGGACCGTACGCAATACAGTCTTTTAAGTTTCCTATTCGGTCAATATGCTTTTGATCATAAGTGCCCGGTGAACAAATGAAATCTGGGTCTTTACCAAGAACATCCTTAATCGCATTTGCCGTTTCTTGTACTACGGGTGAATTAATATCAGTCATGCTTGGTATTACCTCGAGCATATCCCGGATTTCATATTTAAAACCTTCACGCGAAGTCTTTAGACCATTTAGTATTGTTGTCACTTCACCCTTCACTTCTTTTAAATCTTCCTCAACAAGAAAACGCCTATCAATAATCATTCTACAACTATCAGGCACACACGGGGACGGAAGCCCGTCTGATCCCTCTTCCTGACCACCATGAATGCTATTAATATTAAGCGTCGATTGTTTTGCCCCTTCCGGAACAACGGGCATTTCAGTAAAACGAGCAGCCATTGCCGGGTAAAGTTTATCTTCAAATTCAGCGACGACGGCACCCATATGACGAACGGCACAATCTCCCAAAAACGGCATTGATCCATGAGCGATCCGGCCATGGGTTTCGATCTCGGCCCACCAAACCCCGCGATGACCGAGACAAACCCTATCTACATTCAATGGTTCTGGAATAATAACATGATCAACACGGTCTTTTGAAAAATATCCTTTTTCCGCAAGATAAGCGACACCACCTAATCCACCGGACTCTTCATCAGCAGTCCCGGAAATCTCAATCGCGCCTTTAAGCTCAATATCGCTGCTAATCAACGCTTCTGCCGCGATGATCGAAGCAGCCAATCCCCCCTTCATATCACAGGCACCACGTCCATATATTTTACCATCAATTAATTCAGCGGCAAATGGATCTTTAGTCCATCCATCACCCGTTTCCACGACATCAATGTGACTATTGAAATGCACGCACGGCCCATGTCGTCCTGTTTCATAACGGGCAATAACATTATAACGGGGATAAACTGCGCTATCGCCAGGTGCACCATAAGCGCGTACATATTCAATCGAAAACCCTCTATTCTTTAATCGATTTCCGATATATTCGACAATTGCTTGATAATCGTTCCCTGGTGGATTGATAGTCGGGAACCGTATGAGATCCTGACAAAGTCTTACTAGACTTTTTTCTTGTTTTTCTATCTCTTCAAAAACACCGGATAGTATCTGTTCACTCATAAAATCAGTCCCTTAATTTTCTAACTTGAAACTTATCTTTTATCACTATGTTTCACAAGTTCTTTTACAATTTCGATAAAATTTTGATCTGCGTCAAATTACTATATCCGAAATTTTAGTATGTTTGTTTTGAGACAAATAATAGTTTCATTAACATTCAGGAGAAGAAAATGATCAAGACAATATTAGTTCCCGTCGGGAATGCACAAGGCGCTGAAGAGCGCTTAGATTTGGCAGTTGATCTTGCCAATAAATATGACGCGCATGTGACTGCGTTATATATACTTACCCCAATGGGTGATATGGTGAAATCTGTTCCAATCGAAGCATATAGCGGCGTATCATTTGCCCACTTTGAAAAAGAACAAGAAGAAGAAGCCGAAGCATTACGAGAAAAATATGAAAAGAAATTAAAATCATCTGGTGTTCGATATGATTGGTATCAACAAACGGGCGATGTTCTCACTCAATTAAATCTTCATGCGCGTGCAGCGGATTTAACAATCCTTAGTCAAAAAGGCGATGATTTCGACGATATCTTAAGCGTAACCCATGATTTTATCATCGAAAATGGATTGCCTGTAATCGTCATTCCGAGTGAAGGCGATAATGGGAACTATAAAAACGTTCTAATCGCCTGGGATAACGGTAAACAAAGCGCCAAAGCGGTCCATGATGCATTACCAATATTGCAAAATGCTGATAAGGTAACCGTGCTCACCATCGCAGAAGATGGGAAACATAGATTACCAGAAGCCGATATTTGCAAGAAACTTGCCCGCCACGGCGTTAATGCAGAAGCATTAACCGAAGATACAAGTATGGCAATAGCAGATAGAGTAATTGAAACTGCTAAAAATATAGATGCAAACTTAATTGTTTCGGGTGCATGGGGTCACAGAAGGCTTCGTGAAATCATCTTTGGAGGAGTGACAAAAAAGCTTTTGAGTAATCAAAAACACTCTGTATACTTATCACACTAACTCCCTCCTGAGTGGAAAGGTCGCCGCAATCTTTAAGAATTTTTTATCTAAAGAGACTGCGGCGACTTCTTATTTAGCGTCCAAATCTCTTTGAATTTCTTCTGAAAGTGTATTTTTATAAAGCCTGAGAATTTGAAGAATGCCTTCTTCTTCAAGTCCATATGTGGAGTGATCTTTGAAATGCGATAACACGTCCTCAAGTGAAGAACTATTTTCCGCTGCCTCTAATATTTTCCATCTCATCATAATAAAAATATTATGCACGAATTTTTATCGCATACAAGAAAACTTATTCAACTAAATTGGATTAATTCTCTACATAAATCACAATTTCGCAATCGTCTACTAACGACCCTAAGCGGACGTTTAGGTTTCCTTGATTGAAAGCCAACGAAATTTTAACATAGCTGCCATTATTCCCATACCTACTAATGAAGACGGAAACCCCAAAATAGCACAGCGACATACATAATAGATGCGCCACCACCTTGATACGGCATTATATGGTCTACATAATATGCTAACAACAACCATGGTAAAATAGGAATTACTCCTCCAAAAGCAATTAATGGATGTTTAAAAATTAAAAACAAAAATAGGAATAATCAATGACGGCAAAATAAGTAACAGCGCACTTGTTAAAAAATAAGAAACGCTTTCTCCACTACCACCAAAAGAATATAGTGTGTGCATCAATAATACCAAAAAAATGAAGATATTCCAATTCTAAAGGCAGTCTTCGATTTGATCTTCACAGTTACCCCCGATACCTCTCCACTGTTAATTGATAGTAAACAATTCAGTTGAATGAAATATAGTATCGCATAAGCATTACTCAATTTCAATGCCGCTTTGGGTCGATAGTGGACGTTTAAAATGGCGGCAAATTTAATAAAACTAATATAGAATATTTAATTTAGATAATGAAAATTATTCCACCGTTACCGATTTTGCGAGGTTTCTTGGTTGATCGACGTCTGTGCCTTTTGCGACCGCCACATGATAGCTCAAAAGTTGAACCGGAATTGCGTGCAAAATTGGTGTCACAAATTCATCAAGCATTGGAAGTGCGATTGTTGCTATGGCCGCTTCGCCGTCCGTTTTCGCGCCTTCGATATCAGTAAAGAAATAAACTTGCCCTTTACGCGCGATCACTTCTTGCATGTTTGAAACGGTCTTTTCATATAAACGACCACTTGGTGCAATCACTATAATAGGCACGGCTTTATCAATTAAGGCAATCGGTCCATGCTTCATTTCACCGGCGGCGTATCCTTCGGCGTGGATATAGGAAATTTCCTTAAGCTTAAGGGCCCCTTCCATCGCAATTGGGTATTCAAGACCACGGCCGAGATAAATCACATCACGGGCTTTGGCGACTTCATATGCCATATCCTGTATTGCTTCATCATGATTAAGCACTTCTGCCATTCTTGCTGGTACTTCAGATAATGCCACACAAAGACGATTTTCTTCTGCGGCATCAATTTTTCCAACGGCTTTTGCATGGGCAATTGCAAAACAAGCGAGCACGGCCAATTGACAGGTGAATGCTTTGGTTGAGGCAACACCCACTTCCGGTCCTGCATGCGTATGTAGAACAATATCGCTTTCACGTTCCATTGAGCTTTTCGCGACATTTAGAATTGATAAGATATGTTGACCTTGTGATTTCGCATATTTGAGTGCCGCAAGCGTATCCGCGGTTTCACCGCTTTGAGAAATGAAAATTGAAAGGCCGCCATCAACCATCACCGGTTCACGGTAACGAAACTCGGATGCGATATCCACATCCACGTTAATGCGTCCAAGGCGTTCCATCCAATATTTTGCGACCATCGCCGCATAATAAGAGGTACCGCAAGCAATAATGGTAACTTGCTTGATCGATGCCAAATCAAATGGCACTTCCGGAAGGTCAATATGACCTTTAAGCGGATCAATAAGCGTGCCAAGCGTTTGTCCCACGACGGTTGGCTGCTCATATATTTCTTTCATCATGAAATGGTTATAGTTGCCTTTATCAATCGATCCACTGGCTGCGTCAACTGTGTGAATTTCGCGATCAACTTTTTTACCATTTTCATCATAAACTTGTGCAGAATTTTCAGTAATTTCTACTCTATCCCCTTCTTCGAGGTAACTAATTTTATTAGTAAGATGAGAAAGTGCAATTGCATCAGAACCGATATACATTTCTTTGCCAGCATTCTCTTCTGCGCCATATCCCAATACCAATGGGCTACCGCGTCTTGCGCCTATCATTAAATTATTTTCACCATCAAATATAATCGCAAGGGCAAACGCCCCTTCAAGTTCACCTAATGCCGCTTCCGCTGCATCACGGGATGACATTCCTTGATCTAGAAAGTCAGTTATTAGGTGAACGATGGTTTCAGTATCTGTTTCCGTGTTAAAAATATGGCCCTTTGCGGATAGTCTTTCGCGAAGCTCACGAAAATTTTCAATAATGCCGTTATGAACCACGGCCACTTTTTCTGAGGCATGAGGATGGGCATTTTCAACCGTGGGCTCACCATGTGTTGCCCATCTGGTATGTCCGATGCCTACTTTTCCGGGTAAGGGATAATCTTTTAAATTCGCTTCTAGGTTTTTTAATTTACCTTTTGCACGGCGACGATCAATTGTATTGCCGTCAAATATAGTTGCTACCCCTGCGCTATCATAGCCACGGTATTCTAGACGTCTAAGACCATCAACGATACGTCCTGCAACATCTTCCTGACTAATAATCCCAATAATTCCGCACATACTGCCCTCTATTTATTCTTTTTTTCTTGTTGTTTTTTTCTAAACTTATTAGCCCAACCTGCGACAGAGCGTTGCTTGCTACGTTCTATAGCTAGTTCGTCACTTTCAACCACCGTTGTAATGACGCTTCCGGCACCAACAATGGCGCCATCACCAATATTTACAGGGGCAACCAATGCGCTGTTTGAACCAATAAAGGCGCCCTCGCCAATATCTGTATGGTATTTAAAGTAACCATCATAATTACATGTAATCGTGCCCGCACCAATATTTGTATTTTTACCAACACGCGCGTCGCCGATGTAACTCAAATGACTGACTTTTGCGCCCTCTTCTATATCGGCTTTTTTGATTTCTACGAAATTACCAACTTTTACACCTGCTCCTAATTTAGCAGCGGGACGTAATCTTGCGAATGGACCAATTGATGCCCCTTCTCCAACGCTCGCCCCTTCAAGGTGACAAAAGGCATTGATAGTTACATCATCAGCAATTTCAACACCTGGCCCAAATAATACGTTCGGCCCAACAACCACATCACGACCAATTATTGTGTCATACGAAAAATATACAGTTTCCGAATCAATTAAGGTCACCCCTTCATCCATAAAATACTGCCGTCTCGTTTGTTGATACATTTTTTCAGCACTGGCAAGCTCTGAACGGCTGTTAATACCCGTGACTTCCTGTTCACTTGTCATCGTAACGGCACATTTCAATCCTTTTGAATTGGCGATTTCCACTACATCCGTTAAATAATATTCACCCGCAGCATTATCATTAGAAAGCGCATCTAATAAATCAAACATACTTTCACCGTTAAGGGCCATTATGCCGCTGTTACATAAATCAATAGCGCGCTCATCTTCATTCGCATCTTTAAATTCGATGATAGCGTCAAGATTACCGTCGCTGCTGACTTTCAAGCGTCCGTATGCCTTTGCATCATTAGGTTTAAACCCAAGCACAACAACATCAGCATCATTTGAAACCATGTCCTCCATAGTATTCTGACTGACCATCGGCACATCGCCATATAAAATTAAAACACGCCCTTTAAAGCCCGCTAAAGCATCCTTAGTGACTTGAACCGCGTGACCTGTGCCTAATTGTGGTTCTTGAACAACAACTTCCGCTTTATCACCGACCGAGTTTTCAACTTGTTCTTTACCTGCACCCACAACGATTACATTGCGGCTGGGATTTAATAAATCAGCAGTATCCATAAGATGATGCAACATAGGACGCCCGCCCAATGGATGCAGCACTTTATGCAGTTTTGACTTCATTCTTGTGCCTTTACCAGCAGCAAGGACTACAATTGCAAGTTCAGTATGAGTCATTTTTTAGAACTTTTCCTATTATTATTATATTCTCTGACTATTAATTTTTTTAGCTTAGTGCCATAACATTAATTAATACTGAACATAATTAAAAAATCACGGAATAAATAAAGAAAAAATGCTTAAAAATAAACCCAGTGCAATTTTATTTGATCTTGATGGTACTGTTGCCGATACTGCACTCGATCTGTCAGCAACATTAAATTATATTTTAAAACAAAACGGACGCGATGAAATTGAAAACAATCTAATTAGAAACATGGTGGGACAAGGTGCAAAAGCCCTTATTTTAAAAGGCTTTAGTCATACTGGAAGTGCGCCATCTGAGGACCAACTAGATATATTGCTTGATCAATACCTTGAATATTACTTAAGTCATATTTCCGATAAAACTGAAATTTTTCCTGGGACACTTGAACTACTTGATATTTTAAAAAGCCAAAATATTAATATTGCTATCTGTACTAATAAGAATATTGAATTAACACATACCTTACTTGAAGACTTAAAAATTAAGCACTATTTCAATGCAATTACATGCGGAGACAGTTTTGAATTTAAAAAACCAGATCCACGCCATCTATATGAAACATGCAAATTGATGAACGCTGATCCAGCTAACGCGATAATGGTAGGTGATAGCGTTAATGACATTAAGGCAGGGAATTCGGCAAAAATGCTGACGATTGGCGTGACATTTGGGTATACCGAAACGCCCGTTTCACAATTGGGGCCAGATATTATAATTGATCATTTTGATCAATTCATCCATGCCTTTAATAATTACGGTGAGTAAGTTTCTTCTTTTTTCGTGAAATTTATAAAAAACTTGATGGTCAAATGCTTAACTAATAACAGTGGCGGCATTTTAAGCCAGTGCGAACGCATATAAAGTCCATTTTAACATATCCACCTGTTTAGACCTCTTGCACCAAGAGTGGGGGATATAACGACGGGAACCATCCAATTCATCAATCCCATTGTTAAAGCACCGGGACCATAAGGGGCAATTTCTGTCATAACATTTTCTGGAATATCGGTTTGAAAAATCAGTTTTGTAAAATGCAATGAATAATATAATGATCTTGTTAATCCTAATTCAACTGCTCTTGGAACTAAGCTTTGCCAAAACGTTTCATTCTGACCAAATTCCGTAAACATATCATGTTGTCCTAGTAAATTTCTTAAACTAGATCTTATTTCTCCGTCTTGAAATAAATGAACAACGCTATGCAAAAGCATATCCACTTTGGAAAAGACATAAAAACCATCCAAGCTTATCACTGAATCCTTGATCATTTTTTGAATATCCGGCTTTACTCTACTTGTCATTGGTAGAATTGTATGATGAACATTTATGCTTATATATCGTTCTTGGTGGACCATTGGCGGCAACTCATGCGCATATTCACGGTAATATTTTTGATCATAATCATTTTCGACTTGATGTTCCCACCCTGCTGCTAAGAATTTCTCTTCTGCAAAATCAATCCGGTTTTTTGCAACGAGCACATCTAAATCAACACTCACCCTGCCCTGTGTACATTTTAATCCTTCTGCAATATATGCACCGCCTTTTAATAAGATTAGTTTTTCATCATTACCCTGCATTGCGCGGCGCACACGATTAATTTCCCATTTAATCTTACGAGTAGAGGATTGGCTTTTATAAGTATTTGACTGAAAAGTATTTTGAACCTTTAGTGGCAATTGTTCTATTATATCTAAATAAATTGCATCAGCCGCAAGGCGTCCTGCGAGTCCAGCAATTTTCGCTTCTCTAAGACACTCATTCCATTCATAAGTCGATAATCCCGTCATCAAATTAGGATTTCTTAGAACATTAATAAGAATATTAGAATCCGTGTGAGGCATTATAGTTGTCCCCGACTTTCAGACGTTTTTTCCACAAATTCTTCAACAAGTTTCACCGCTTCCTCAAGATTTGGATATATTATTTCGCACACTTCGCTTTCTTCAAGAATTCTATTTTGCCCTCTCGACATACGTTATCTCATCGGATAGCATTCTCAAAATTTTCAATGCACAAGATATATTATGAATAAAAAGAATAAAAATTTCCTTTACTTTATCCCTTTATTTTCTGTTTTAGGCTATTATTTCATTAATGGTTCTTTAGATATAACTCCAACCTTACTATTCTTAGCATCAATATTATTTACAATTTTCATGGTGTCACGCACATTTAATAGAAGAAGAACATCTGATTTAATTCAATATGAAGCGCCACCAACTTTATTTGTTAATATTATTGAAAATTTGGCTGACCCATTTTTGCTAATTGATGAAAAGAAAAAAGTAAAAATTGCCAACAAATCTGCTGAAAACGTTTTTGGAGATGATCTATTAAACAATAATATTTCTAATTACTTATCCGATGCAGAAGTTTTATCAGCAATTGATCAAGTGATCGCAACGGGTAATTCAGATACAATAGAATTTATTACACCTGCGCCTCGGTCTAGAAGCCTTTTACTTCGCATACACGCGCTAGAAGAAAACTATGATACTGATGAAGATGAAGAGAATAGTAAAACAATACTTCTTACTTTATATGACATAACGAGCATTCGCGAAGCTGAGCGTATGCGCGTCGATTTTGTTGCAAATGTAAGCCATGAATTAAGAACTCCCCTTGCTTCAATTCTTGGATTCATAGAAACCCTCCAGGGTCCTGCTAAAAATAATCAGACGGCCGCTTATCGATTTTTACAAATCATGCAGGACGAGGCAAGCAGAATGACCCGCCTTATTGAAGATTTATTATCACTAAGCCACATTGAAAGAGAAGCGCACATCCCTCCAGAAGAAAGAATTTCATTGGATAATATCATTGGCAATGTAAAAGAAACTTTAAATTTACGCTGTGCAAAAAAAAATATGGAAATCATTATAAATAATGATGAAGAATATGATGATATAATTGGTGACCGCGACCAGCTAACACAAGTTTTCCAAAACTTAATCGATAATGCCATTAAATATGGTGATGAAAATACAAATATTGACATAAGGTTACAAAGAACTAATTCTGAGTATTCAGAGGGTGAGTTTGTACAAATAGACATCACAAATATGGGAAGTGGTATAGCTCCAGAGCACATAGAGCGTCTTACAGAGCGTTTTTATAGGGTTGATACGGCACGATCTAGAAGTCTCGGTGGAACTGGTCTTGGACTTGCAATTGTAAAGCATATTGTCCAAAGACATAACGGACAGCTATCATTTCAAAGCGAAGTCGGTAAGAGCACAACAGCATCGATATTGTTTCCACTCCTAGATAATTAATATAATATATGTCATAATTGTGTAATATATAGATGCAATTTTTGTGCTAGTAACAAAAGTAATTATCACGAATTGTAAAGAGCTAAATAAGATGTCTATTAAAATATTAGTAATTGAAGATGACCCTAGCCTGACCGAACTTATTAAGTATAATTTGGAACAGGAAAGTTTTTCTGTAAAAATAGAAATGGACGGCGAAGAAGGGTTGCTTTTGGCTCAAACTGAACTTCCAGACCTAATTTTATTAGATTGGATGCTACCTAACCTTTCTGGCATTGAAGTGTGTAGACGCTTAAGACGTGGCAAATCTACTAAAAATATCCCAATCATAATGTTAACGGCGAGAAGTGAAGAAAACGAAAGAATTCGTGGACTAGATACAGGTGCCGATGATTATATTACGAAACCTTTTTCTCCTAAAGAGCTTGTTGCTAGAATAAAAGCTATACTTCGCCGCATTAGACCGGCATTAAGTGAAGAAACTCTTGAATATGGTGGTATTGTAATGGACTTATCATACCGTAAAATAAAAAGAGACGGTGAATCTGTTCACCTGGGTCCTACAGAATTTAATATTTTAAAATTTTTCATGGAAAACCCACGCCGTGTTTTCTCTCGCGAACAACTATTAGACATGGTTTGGGGCAATGACATATATGTTGAAGCTAGAACGATTGATGTTCATATTCGAAGACTAAGAAAAGCGTTAAATGAAGGCGGCAAGCCAAATATCATTCGAACAGTACGTTCTGCAGGTTATTCATTAGACCAAGACACCTAACCAATAAATTACATTAACTAAGTTAATTAAAAATATGAAATAAAACATTTATATGAATTTTTTTGTTTGTTTAAAAATTGTACGTCATCAGGGAAAGTTGGGTTTTTAAGTCTTTATAATAAGAGAGTATTCTACTCCATCTGTTAATATTATGCGGCCATAGCTTTAATGTGCAAGCGTTTTCGTTTGGCCATTGTTTT
>Ga0181600_10004381_pt1 | contig 10709 bp, 8 predicted proteins | sample 041ome_2_FD_132982 | JGI IMG/M metagenome (GOLD analysis project Ga0181600, IMG submission 132982) | Coastal salt marsh microbial communities from the Groves Creek Marsh, Skidaway Island, Georgia - 041406US metaG (megahit assembly) | ecosystem: Environmental > Aquatic > Marine > Intertidal zone... | reverse complement strand
TGACGGGCCGAGCACCAAACGGATGATCGCACTCGCGGCAAAGGCTGAGGAGAAGAACCTCAAAGTGGGCGTGGGGTTGATGTGCCGTCACTGTGTGGCTCGCCAGGAGCTGTTTGATCGGCTGCAGGATGGCGAGGCGGGAGAGCTGATCAACTTCTACGGCTACCGCCAGCATAATCCTCCGCACAACCTCGACCTCGCTCCGGGCATCCCTGCGGGCATGACCGAACTACAGTGGCAAGTGAAGCGATTCCACAACTTCCTCTGGGGAAGTGGCGGCATCTACAGCGACTACTACGTGCACCACGTCGATGAGGTCTGCTGGATGAAGAACGCCTGGCCTGTATCGGCTCAGGCAACCGGCGGCCGGCACTACAAGGGTGTGATTGACGATCAGAACTTCGACAACTATGCGGTGGAGTATGCCTTTGCCGACGGATCGAAGTTCTTTTACTCCGGCCGTGTGATGAAGAACTGCCTGCAGCAGTTTGGCGTGTTTGGCCAAGGCACCAAGGGGGCCTTCACGATCTCCGGCAGCGGTCACTCGCCGGCCAAGAGCGTGATCTACAAGAGTCAGAAGATGTCTGACGACAATGTGCTCTGGGCCGCTAAGCAGCCCGAACCAAACCCCTACCGCACTGAGTGGGTCGATCTCGTGGCGGCCATTGAAGAAGACAAGCCCTATAACGAAGTCAAGCGTGGTGCTGAGGCCAGCCTCGTTACTGCGATGGGTCGCTTTGCAGCCCACACAGGTCGGCTGGTGACGTTCGACGAGATGATGGAGTGCCCTGACGACCTGACCGCAGGTGTTGCAGAGCTCACCGACGACTCCCCTGCCCCGCTGCTCGCGGATGCTGATGGACGGTATCCAACGCCGCAGCCGGGCCGCTACAAGTTTGAGTTCCGAGACTGATTTATGACGCAGCAGACCTCCGACGCGACCACATCTCCGATCTATCGAGGACCTCTCCCGCACGTACAGACCGTCGAGCGTCTGCCGGTCACGGTGTATGAGCAGTCGACCGACGCCAGTCGTGCGGTGGCTCGTGAAATTGCCGATCTGGTTGGCGAGCGGGCCGCAGCCGGCAAGACCACCGTGCTCGGTCTCGCCACCGGAAGCACGCCGGTGGGGGTGTATGACGAGCTGATTCGTCTGCATCGTGAGGAAGGAGTGTCATTCCGCACGGTGGTGACGTTCAATCTCGATGAGTACTACCCGATGGAGCCGGAGGCGCTGCAGAGCTACCACCGCTTCATGCGGGAGCATCTCTTCGATCATGTCGACATCCCGGCAAACCAGATCCATATCCCCGACGGAACGCTGCCCCGCGAGGAGATCCTGGCGGCGTGTGGGCGGTATGAGGAGATGATCAAGGAGGCTGGCGGGATTGACCTGCAGCTCCTTGGGATTGGCCGCACGGGGCATATCGGCTTCAACGAGCCAGGCAGCACGGCTGAGAGTCGTACCCGTCTGATCACGCTCGACACCGTCACGCGAGCGGATGCAGCGAGTGACTTCTTTGGTGAGAGCAATGTGCCGCGGCAGGCAATCACGATGGGGGTTGGCTCAATCCTCGATGCCCGCAAGGTGATCCTGCTTGCGTTTGGGGAGCACAAGGCACCGATCGTGAAGCGGGCCGTGGAGGAAGCTCCGTCGAACCATGTGTCGGCGAGTGCCCTGCAAGGGCACGCGGATGCCCGGTTCGTGCTGGACAGGGCTGCTGCGGATCAGCTGACCCGCTTCCAGGCACCGTGGGTGGTCGGGCCCCTTTCCTCGATGAACCTCACCTGGACGGAGCCGTTGACCCGCAAGGCGGTCACGTGGCTGGCGCTAAAACTTGGGAAGCCGGTTCTGAAGCTCACTGATGCGGACTACAACGAGCACGATCTGCAGGATCTGCTCTCCAACCGCGGCCGTGCCTACGACATCAACATCGATGTCTTCCGCGCGATGCAGGACACGATCACCGGCTGGCCTGCTGGTGGCCCAGGGCATAAGCGGCGAGTGCGGGCGTTGTCTGCAGTTCAGCGGCCGGGTGCTGTTGAGGACTTTCCCAAACGGGTCGTGATCTTCAGTCCCCATCCTGACGACGATGTGATCAGCATGGGCGGCACCTTCATCCGGCTCTGCGAGCAGGGGCATGAGGTGCACGTGGCGTATCAGACCAGCGGCAATATTGCAGTCTGGGATGAATCGGCTGACCGCCATGTCGACTTCGTGGAAGAGTTTGAGAAGGCATTTGGTGGCGGCGGCACCGCCGGGAGTATTGCCCACAAGATCCGTGAGTTCCTGCGGACCAAGTCTCCAGGGGCGGTCGACATTCCCGAACTGCAGATGGTAAAGGGGCTGATTCGACGCACCGAAGCACGGGCTGGTGCCCGCTACTCGGGGGTGAAGAATGAGCACATTCATTTCCTCGATCTGCCGTTCTACGAGACTGGCCGGGTTCGGAAGATGCCGATTGGGCCGGCCGACATCGCGATCACTGCGAAACTGCTCGAGGACGTGAAGCCGCACCAGGTGTATGCCGCGGGCGACCTCTCGGATCCCCATGGCACCCACCGCGTCTGCCTACAGGCGATCTTTGGAGCGATGGCGGAAGTCGCCGAGCGTGACTGGGCGAAGAACTGCGAGCTCTGGCTTTACCGCGGAGCCTGGCAGGAGTGGGAGCCACACGAGATCGACATGGCGGTGCCACTCTCTCCTGAGGAAGTTGCTCGCAAGCGAACGGCAATCTTTAAGCACGAGAGCCAGAAAGACCGAGCCCTCTTCCCCGGTGCGACGGATCCCCGTGAGTTCTGGCAGCGGGCGGAGGATCGTAACCGAGAGACTGCACGGCTCTACGACCAGCTTGGCCTGCCTGAGTATGAAGCGATTGAAGGCTTCGTGCTGCACCGGGCGTAGGCGATCGACTGGCGTAGGGAACTGGCTGGCGATTTTTGGCTTCGTCGCTGTCTGTATCACAGCTGTCCGTATCACTGAGGAACTGTCCGATGAGCGTTCGGTTGTTGGGAGTGTTCCTGATGGCGGTGGTTGCCTGTAGCGTGTCCTTCGCGGCAGGGCCCGTCGCTGAGGTCGATGTCCTCCTTCCCGATTGGACGGCTGGTGATGGCTGGCGACCGCTCTCCTCTGCCGACTTCACTGCGGTGAACTGCGATGACGAAACCTGGTCGTGGGGAGACGACGGCGTTGTGCACTGCACGGGCAGTCCCGTTGGCGTCGTCCGCACCAACAAGACCTTCACAAACTTTGAGATGACCGCTGAGTGGCGGCATCTCTCAGCCGCCGGCAACTCCGGCATCTTCCTCTGGGCACCGCTCGAAGCGCTCACCGACCTGCCGCGCGGCCGCTTGCCGCCAGGGGGGATCGAGGTTCAGGTGCTCGATCATGGCTACACCGAGAGGTATGAGCAGTCGAGCGGGAAGAAGGCTGACTGGTTTACCACCGACGGTGATGTCTTTCCGGTTGGCAGTTCTGACATGAAGCCATTTCCCCCCATCGCTCCCGACGGCAAGCGAAGCTTCCCATCGGCTCGCCACTCACGCGGCACCCCCGAATGGAATCACTATGCGATTCGCGCGATCGATGGAGAAGTTCGGCTCTGGGTGAACGGCCATGAGGTCTCCGGTGGGAGCGACTGCACCCCATCGACCGGCTACCTTTGCCTGGAAAGTGAGGGCGCTCCGGTGGAGTTTCGGCACCTCTGGATTCGGGAGCTGCCAGCTCGCCCGTGAGGCGTGACGCAGTCTCCTGCCACCCCGGCAGCCGGTGCTGCCGAGAGACCCTCATGCCGTCGGGATCCCTCAGCGGGCCCCAGACCGTTTCTTGGCTGCCTTTTTCTTAACGGACTTTTTGGCAGCTTTCTTCGCAACGGGCTTCTTCTTGGCGACCTTCTTCGTGGCGGTCTTCTTGGCGGCCGCTTTTTTCTTCCCGGCCTTTTTCTTAGCCGCTTTCTTCACGGCCGCCTTCTTGCGGGCACGAGGCTTGCCGCCACGAGCCTGGCGACCAAGTTCGACCTCGTCGAGGAAGTCGTTGGCCTCGGTGATCAGGTCGTCTGAGGAGTTCGGCTCCACCTCATCCATCACAAACAGTGAGAGCTCACCACGCTGCTGGGCCATCATCAGGGCCTTGTATTCCTCGAGATCGAGGTCGTCGTGGTCGTCGTCTTCACTGGTGAGAAACTCAAAGCCGACGCGGGCTTTCGCATCCCAGCCGTCGATATGAAACTCCACTCCGTACTCACGAAACATCACGTTGCGGGCGATCTTGTAGCCACGAGCGCGGAAGAGTTGCGTGAGTAGATCGCATGCTTTGAGTTCGGAGAGGGTGTCAGACATCGTCGGTGGCCTTCGGAAGGAGATGGGTGGGAACCGACGACATGATAGCGAAGGAGGCAGGCTCATGGGCATGCCGGTTCTTAGGCAGAGAGAGGAGCGACTCGTCAGGAGTGGGCGGGGCGTCGAGTGGCGAGTTTGAGGCCGGGGTGCTGTTCGGCCACACCGTGAGTCAGCGTTGCCGTCCACTCTGCCAGTCGCTGTCCAAGGAGCCGGCATGCCCCTTCGGCGGCGTCTCCCTCGGGTGCCTTGGCGGCCACCGCACCGTAGTGGAGCGTTTCGTTGCGGCCCACGTAGTCGGTCACACCAAACACGAGAAAGCCGAAGTTCATCAGCACCATCAGGATGCTCTGGCAGGCGAGTTCCATGCCTCCGCCCCAGCCACCGGCTGAGCTGAAGGCGCAGCCGATCTTGCCGTCGATCTTCATCCAGTGTGCTGCCATCTCCTCATCCCAAAACTGCTTCATCCGCCAGGAGAGGATGCCCATGTTCGTGGGGCTGCCGACCGCCAGCCCGTCACACCAGAGCACGTCTTCTGCAGTCGCTTTCAGCTCGCCGGAGCCTCCCACCTGCCGCAGCCGTGTTTCGACGCCCGGGATCGTTGCGGCGCCTTCCGCCACCAGCCTGGCCATCGCCCCCACGTTGCCGGTGAGCGAGTCGTAGAGGACGAGAATCTTGATGGTGGGTGTCATGGGAGTGTCCTGCGGCGGGGCGTGGAAAGTTCACAGGATAGGCAAAGCGGCCTTACGCGTGAAACCCACGGCCGGCGTTGCCCTGCTGCCCCCCCTGGCGGATCAGGTGCGTGCAGGGCGAGGCTGGCGACGTACACTGAAGAGAGAACATCGCATGTGGCAGTGGGCTGCCAGCTGATGCCAGAAGACTCCAATCAAGACACCACCGTTCGTGGGAGACACCGATGCGAAACACGACATGGCGGTCAGCCGCCGCTGCATGCCGATTGGGGGTGCTCGCTGCCGTTGCCTTGGGGCTGCCTGCTGCCATCGCCAGTCGCCCTCTCCGCGCCGCAGACGACGCTGCTGTCGCTGATGCCAGCGATGAGAGTGATCCACTGAATGGTGTGCGAACACGTTACGCAATGGCGCGGCTGAAACTGGCGGAGCTCGATCTGCAGCGAGCGGTCAAGCTCAATCGTCCGATGGCCAATGCGATCGGGTCATTGGAGATCACCCGGCTGACAAACCACTTGCGGCTGATGCAGCGGCAGCTGGAGATCGCCCAGGGAAAGCCGCAGTCATCGGCTCGCGAGGTTGGCCTCGCCGCGGCCGAACTGGCTGTGGAAACAGCCCAGGCGGACCTCGATGCTGCCAGAGCGGCAAACAAACGCACCGAGGGAGCGATCAAGGAGATCAATGTCAAACGGCTCGAGACGAAGCTAGACATCGCTGAGATCCGGCTTGAGCTCTATCGGAATCCTGACTTCATTCCGTCTCCCATCGACGAGATGCAGTGGCATATCGACCAGCTCACCGAGCAGCTGCTTGACCTCCGTCATCGGGTTGAGTCCCGCAGCACCAACGACTTCGGCAACATGGAATGAGGTGTCATGCGCCCAAAGCGAGCTGCAAACACTGCAGCCAAAAGGCGGCGTAGTGCTCCCAGAAGACAAGGTTGCAGGCCCAGTGAGGGGCCGGGTCTGACATGTAGCAGACGACATGCCCCTTCCCGAGTTGCTGGCTGACCAGCAGCGGGTCACCGGTCTCTTTGAGGGTGAGCAGCGGTTCAACGCCTGGCTTCGTCCGCACCTGGTTGTAGCCGAGGATGGGCGGGCAGCTGGCGAGATCAAGGTCGCCAAAGGCCACGCGGCCTGTGTCTGAGGCGATCGGGTGGTAGCCCTCGGTGCTCTCGACAAGGTCCTCATGATCGAGGCAGACGACCGGCATCGCGTCTTTGAGCTGCGTGCGTCCCCAGCCTCCCTTGCCCTGCTCTCCGGTAAATGAATACCAGCCGCCCAGCAGCATCAGCCCCTTCCCGGCCTGCACCGCCTCACGGGTTAGTCGCATCCGGTCAGGAAACGTGAGCACGCCATTTCCAAACTTGGAGCGGTCAAAGAAGTTGGGGGCGAGCTGAAAGAGTTTGCCTTCGACATCGCTGAAGATCACGACGTCGTAGGCGGCGAGCACCTGCTCATACTCGCCGGGACCCAGTTTGTAGAAGTCCCATGAGGGAACGCTCGTGACCTCATGTTCGCCGGTGGATTCAAGCGCCTCCGTCAGCCAGGTGCCGTAGTTGAAGACATCCAGGCCCTTCATCGCATTCTGAAAGGGTGACTCAGCAAACCACGGGCCTGTCAGGACGGCCCAGTCACCCACGTAGTAGATCCGTGCCATGCGTGTCTGCCTCCAGCTGAGGTGCTCGTGACGTGTGCGGCCCAGAGGCCCCCCGGCGACGGTTATAGCAGAGGCAACCTGGTGCTCGGGGAGCGGACGCGGCTGCTATAGTCGTCACGCCTAGGGTACCGTGGGCGGGAGAAGCGTGGACGGTAGCAACGGCCGGAGTCTTGAGAGGTGGGGTGAGAGCGATGTCGACATCCTGGCGATGGGGCGGCGGCGTCATTGAGGGCTTCTACGGAAAGCCCTGGACCAGGCAGGAACGGTCACAGGTGTTTGCCTGGATGGCAGCAAGCGGCCTGCAGACCTACTTCTATGCTCCCAAGGATGATCCGCATCACCGCAGCATCTGGCGGCAGCCCTTGCCGGAGCTGGAAGCCGCTGCCCTGGGTGAGCGGATTGCTGCCTGTCGTGCCCACAACATCGACCTCGTGTTTGCGATCCATCCAGGCCTCGACATTGAGCACTGCTCTGAGAAAGACCAGCAGCTACTGATCGAGCGGTTTGAGCAGGTTGTCAGCCTGGGCGGGCGTCACTTTGCGGTGCTCTTTGACGACATCCCCGGAGTGCTCTCACAGCAGGATGCCGAGCGGTTTGACTCACTCTCAGAGGCCCAGGCGGCGGTGGCCAACCGCGTGCAGGATTGGCTGGCGGAACAGCTGCCTGAAGGTCGGCTACTTTTCTGTCCCACCGCCTACTGCACGCGGATGTCCAATGCCAAACTTGGCGGCGAAGGCTACCTCGCTGCACTGGGATCGCAGCTCGATCCTGCCGTCGACGTGCTCTGGACGGGGCCGGAGATCATTTCGCGGGAGATCAGCAGCGAGCATCTCGCGAGCGTGGGCCGACTGCTGCGGCGGCCGCCGGTGATCTGGGACAACCTGTTTGCCAACGACTACGACGCGGATCGCTTCTTCGTCGGTCCGCTCCACGGCCGCTCTCCCGAGATCGCTCCGCTTATCCGTGGCCTGCTGCTCAACCCGAACAACGAGCAGCCGCTTAACTTCATGCCAGTGCACATGCTCGGGCAGTTCCTTGCACATCTTGCCGACACCACAGCCAAGGTCTGGCAGCCACGTCTGGCGTTTCTCAAGGCGCTGGCTGCCTGGCACAGCTCGTTTGCACTCTACGCCTCCGACGCCGAGGCGGTCACCGACGCCGAACTGCGGCTCTTGGCTGACTGCTTTTCGCTGCCCCATGAGCATGGTGACGACGCGAAGACGCTGCTGGCTGAGATCACGGACGCACTGACGCGACCAGGTGCCGGCTGGAGCGATGCAGATGCGGTCTGTCTGGCCAAGGTGGCCGCGCTTGAAGAACTGACAACCCGGCTGACCGACCTCAGAGACCGGCCGTTGTTTCAGGCGATGAGCCGTCGCCTGTGGGCCCTGCGGGAAGAACTCTCACTGCTACGGCAGCGGCTCTGCAATCGCCAGCGTGTGGCGGCGGGTGAGCCCGCGTCGCCCGACGATGACCACCTGCCTGGAACCTTCCGTGGTGGTTTTGTGGCCGACCTCCGTCGGCTGCTGCCCTTCCCAGCAGCTCTTCGCGAGGGAACTGCTCGTTCGCTGCCACTCTTGCGACACGCACGGGCAGACGACCGGGCTGCCTGCTACCGCGTCTGCCTGGAAACGGGCGACCATGGTGCTGATGGCACCCCGTTCTACACCGATGATCCCGATGCCTTGGGCCGTATTTTTGTGGGGCCGTATCTCGCTTTTGAGCCAGAACTTGCGTTTGTGTTGGAAGATAGCGAAGGGGTCTGCGGATACGTCCTGGCCACTGCCAACTCGGCGAGGTTCTTTCAGCGGTATGAGGCAGACTGGCGGCCGCAGCTCATGGCTTCCTTCGCAGAACCTGCTGGTGACCGGGCGACATGGACCCGGGCTGAGCAGATCCACCACGAGTATCACCACCCCGACTACCACTGTCCTGAGCCGAGTGAGGTGTTTCCGGCCCACGCCCACATCGATCTGCTGCCACGGGCTCAGGGCCTCGGCTTCGGGAAGCCGATGATGCGACACATCGTGGCAGAACTTGCGGCGCTCGGCGTGCCGGGTGTGCACCTGGGGGTCAGCGGGCGGAATCAGCGGGCCCTCGCGTTCTATGCCGGCCTGGGATTTCACGAACTCGAACGCACCGGGACACCCGGCGATGAGGTGATCTACCTCGGCCTGCGGCTGTCCTCAACGATGGAGCGGCCATGAACACCACGCCTGGAGAGCCCACGGCGGCCGGCTTTGGGCCACGCATCGCGATGCGGATGACCGCCTTTGCCGAAACGCCGATCATGGCCGCGATCCGTGGTGGCGTGGTGGCGGTCGTGCCACTGACGATTGTCGGTGGTGTGTTTATGCTGCTGGCCAATCCGCCGTTTGCAGCGGCCGAAGCATGGGTCGCGGACTACGCCGACACGCTCAGCATCCCAGTGGCTGCAACCTTCGGCCTGCTCGCCCTCTTTGTCTGCCTCGCGGTGGCCTACGACCTCGGTGAGCGGCGTGGCCAGGATCGACTCTCGAGTGTGATCCTCGCCGGCGCGAGTTTTCTGCTGCTGGCAGTTGAGCCAGAGACGGGGCAGCTGGCGGCTGAGCCGCTGGCGTCGCAAGGCATCCTCACGGCGATCCTGGTGGCGATTGCGGCGGTGGAGGTGCAGGCCTTCTTCACCCATCGCAACCTGGTGATTCGCATGCCAGATGGTGTGCCACGGATCATTTACGAGTCGTTTGCGTCGCTGGTGCCCCTGACGGTGTTGCTGACAGGTTTTTGGGCCCTGAAGTTTCTGCTGGGAGTTGATCTCACGGCCACCGTGCAGTGGCTCTTTGGGCCACTGATCTTTGCTCTCAACACGCTGCCGGGCATCTGCGTGTATGCCGTTCTTGTCACCCTCCTCTGGTCGATCGGCATCAATGGTGACAACGCACTTGATGCGATTGTGGCCCCAGTGTTTCTGCAGTATCTCGCCGCCAATGTGGAGGCCTGGGAGGCGGGCGCGACCGCTCCGTACTCAACCGCGCTCGGCTTCTTCACGAGCTTTGTAAATGTAGGCGGCACCGGGGCCACGATCGCCCTGGCGCTTGTGCTGTTTCACGCGAAGGACGCCGGTGTCCGCCGTGTCAGCCGGCTCTCCTTGCCCACACAGGTGTTTCAGATCAATGAGCCGCTCTTCTTCGGGCTGCCCATCGTGCTCAATCCCATCTTGATGGCGCCGTATGTGATCAATGCTCTCGTGCTGACCGCCACGTCGTATCTGCTGATGGAGTGGGGGCTCGTCGGCCGGCCGGTGGTGGGTATTCCCTGGACAACGCCACCGATCATCGGCCACTACCTCGTGACCGGCGGTGACTGGCGGGCGGCAGTCTGGGGCGGCGTGTCGATCGCACTGGCGATGGTGATCTACTGGCCGTTTGCTCGGGCGTGGCTCAAAGCGAAGGCTCCGCTAGCGCGAGCTGTAGAAGAGCACGCCTGCTGACGACGTTCACCCACGGCTCCGGGCAAGGGTTCGCAGTGCTGGGAGAACACAATTTTTGAAACTCCAAGCTTGGCTCGCTGCTTCATTCATGTCGAACTGGCGAGTGTTGAGGATCTCTTCCAACGCCACGGCGGCGGTGGTGGCCCGGACCAGCCGGGCCTTGGGGATTAGCTTCCTGAGGATGGCCTCGAGGTAAGCGACATCTTGGCTGTGACCTGCCCCCCTTAAACGAGACCACTTTTGGAGCGAGACTTCTTTAGTGGTCGCAACTGAGGGAGAGCTGAGATGCCACGAGGAAAGAAGTTCACGGCCGAGCAAATCATTGGGATGCTGCGTGAAGCAGAAGTTCACTTGGCTGAGTGCAAGACTGTCGCCGAGGCGGCCCGCAAACTCGGCGTTACAGAGCAGACCTCCTAACGATGGAAGGGCGAGTATGGCGGTCTTCGGAGCGATCAGCCCAAACGACTGAAGGATCTCGAGAAGGAGAACGCTCGCCTCAAGCGACTTCTTGCTGATGCGGAGTTGGACAAGGCGATTCTCCGTGAGGCGGCTGAGGG
>Ga0181600_10004380_pt1 | contig 10710 bp, 6 predicted proteins | sample 041ome_2_FD_132982 | JGI IMG/M metagenome (GOLD analysis project Ga0181600, IMG submission 132982) | Coastal salt marsh microbial communities from the Groves Creek Marsh, Skidaway Island, Georgia - 041406US metaG (megahit assembly) | ecosystem: Environmental > Aquatic > Marine > Intertidal zone... | reverse complement strand
GTCGTGGTCGATCGAGCCGGCCTCGTCCAGCTCGACCGTCTCGAGCGCGGTCGTGTGGGCGACGCCTGCGAGGGAAGAGGGAAAAGGGGGCACGGGCGTCGTCAGCGCCGTTTCCGGGGCGGGGGGATCGGACAGCGACGGGCGAGACCGGCGAGGGGGTAAGCGGCGGGGTTCACGCGCGGACGCACCTCGCGTGCATGCTAGGAGAAGCACGAGCAGGGGCGCGAGCCCTCCGCGCGTGGAAAGCATCGCGCGTGACCCCCACGCCGCGCGTGTTGAACTGATGCCGCCCACGTGGCGCGTCTTCTTGGAGCACTGCAAAATTCCGACACGTCGACGAGTTTTTTACTCCTCAGAAAAATGCCTACATGACCTTGTTTGTGCTGGGTACTGACGTTTTCGTTTTCGTGCTGGGTACGGATGCTTCGAAGTCGTGCGTACGTATCATCACAACGCGCGTGCGTTTCGTCTCGTTTCCGACGTCTCGCTCTGACCCCACCCACTCTTGACCCACCCCCGGGAGGTGCGTCCGCTCGAGACGCGCGTCAAGGACTCGTCAAGGGTTTAGGGTCCCTCGCGCTTGCCCGCGCCGCCGAACATCCCCGAGAAGAACCCCGAGACGCGCCGAGCGAAGCCGCGAGACCCGCTCGGCGTCTCGCGCGCGCCCGGATGCGGTTCGCGGGTGGCGGTTCCGGCGTCGCCGCCGGGTCCGGCGGGAGCGTGAGTCCGGTCAGCCATTTCAAAATCGACCTCCTCGCGAAGCCACGGGTGGTTCGCGACGTCCTCGAGGCGCGCGCGGCGGCGCGGGTCCGTCTGGATCATGCGGCTCACGAGGTCGCGCGCCGTTTCGCGAACGTTTTTCGGGAACGGGTTGACGCGCCCCTCGCGCACGCGCCGGAGCGTGGCGGTGACGTTCCCGGGCCGAGTGCGGTCCTCGAACGGGTACGTCCCGGTGAGCAGCAGGTACAGCATGACCCCCATCGCCCAGACGTCCACGGACTCGGGGTCGTACGAGCCCGTCTCGTTTTCGTTTTCGGAAACGAGTCCGCCGCCCGGGTTCTGCGTCCGGCCGAGGATCTCGGGGGCCATGTAGTCCGGCGTCCCGATGCCGAGCGTGCGCGCGGAGTCCAGGTGCTTGGAGAGGCCGAAGTCGATGATTTTCAAAACCCCCGTATCCTGCTCGATGATGGCGTTCTCGGGCTTGATGTCCCGGTGGCAAAACCCGTGCGCGTGGATGCACGCGATGCCGTCCAGCAGCTGCTTGAAGTACGCGCGCGCCGAGCGTTCGGGCATCACGCCGCCGTGCGCGTTCATGAAGTCCAGCACGTCCATGCCCTTCACGAGCTCCCAGACCAGGATCAGGACGTTCTGCCGGGGGTTGGTTCGTGCGTGGCGAACGGGGCGAACGCGTGAGAGAAGGGACACGGACGTCGGACGGCGACGTCCGGATGGAGTCGGAATGAAAAAATGCCCGAACGCACAGCTGTGCAAGATTGTGCGCGCGGACGCGCTCTCGCGAACCGGTGGAAGAAAAATAAGCCCCCTCGGTTTCGCCGCACCTGGCCTTCCTGCACGACGTTGAGCAGGCGCACGACGTTGAGGTCGCCCTGGGCGGCACGCGCGCCGAGCTTGGAGGCGTACTTGATCTCGCGCTTCACCGCCTTGAGCGGCACGGCGATGGTGCTGTTCGGCGCGATGTTCATGACCTGCGGGCGGTGGGCGCGACGCGGTCAGCGGGTCCGGTCGACGCGTCGAGGGAACGAACGCGCGACGCGGGGGAAGGAGGCGCGGGCGCGGGGAGAGAGGCGAACGCGCACCTTGAGCGCCACGCGCATGCCGAGCGTGTTGTCGTAGCCTTCGTACACCACCGCGGTGCCTCCGCGGTTGATCTCCTCGCCCACGCGGTACCGCCCGTTACCCACGAGCGCGTTCGGCTGGAGGGTCACCAGGTCGTCGTCCTGCGCGGGCATACTGTGAGGCGTACGCGCGAGACCTTCGAGAACAGGGTCTTTAGTGCCGTCTGATATGCCAAGCCGGGAGCGGGACGCCCGGGAGCGGGACGCGCGTGAGCGGACGATGTGCGGTCGCGACGTCAGCGGGCAGGCGCGGTCGCTGCGTCGCGGCCTCGCGCGCGGCGGAGTGCCTCGAGCGATAGCCTCGACGCGAACGAAAATTCCGGCGGTGCGATCGATAATTTCGGGTGCCGATTCGGGGGAACCATCTCGGCGTTTTTATATTCCGAGACACACGTCTCGAGCGTGTCCTGCGATCGCGCATACCACGACTACGCCCGCGCCGCGCGTCGTCGCCATCGAGACAAGGATGGCTCTCACGGATACTACCAACGTCGCCGCAGTCGCCTCCCCGGCCGGAGCCGAGACGGCAGCTCTGAAGGCGAAGCCGACTGGATCCACCGCACCGAACCCGGAGAAACTCGGCATCGCGCTCGATGCCGTCGCAGGTTTCGATGCCGCCGCGCGTGACGACGCGACCGCCAAGCTCGAGGCGGCCGCGTCCAAGGATGCTGCCGGGCTGTGCATCGCGCTCCTCGGTGTCGCCTCCGACGCCGGGTGCGCTTCCGCGCGGCGTCTCGCCGCGGCGACGTTCACGCGCAACTGCCTCCGGAAGCAGTGGGGCGCTCGCGACGAGACGACGACGCACGAACCCGCGCGGGTGACCCCCGAGGCGCGCGCGGACGTGCGCGGCGCGTCCCTGCGCGCGCTCGTCGCGGCGCCGCCGGACACCAGACGCCTGCTCGCGGACTGCCTGCGCCTCGCCGCGACGGACGCGGTCGGGTGGTCGGCGTCCGGAACCACCGACGCGCCATCAGATGGCGCGACCGTCGCGCTCGCCGCGCCGGGAACCGACGGGCGCGATCGTCTGGCGAGCGCCGCCGCGCTCGTCGAGGACGTCATCGCCGTCTCCGCGGCGATGACGTCGTTCTGTTCCTTCGAAGAAAACGAGGAACGAAGCGCTTCGCACGGCCTTTTGCTCGCCGCGCACGTCGCGTCCATGCCGTTCCAGTACTTCAGGGACCCCACCGTGGCGTTCGAAGCCGCGCACCCGGCGGCGGAGCGTCTGAGCGCGTCCCTCGTCGCGCCGCGGCTGGTCCCCGCGCTGACGCGCGCCGTCGCCGCGGACTTCACGAACGACCGAGACGCCGCGCAGTTCGCGCGCGTCGCGTTCAAGATCATCCACAGGCTCGTGCGCGCGCACATGCCAGCAGCGATCGCGCCGGCGCTACCGGCGGTGGTCGGGGCCATCGAGGCTGCCTGCGCCGCGCGCGCCGCCGAGGCGTCTCGGGAGACGTCTCGAGAGCTTTCGAGCGGATGTTCGAGCGCGGATGTTTCCTGGGTCGCCGCCAAGCGCGCGCTGCGGCTGGGCGCCGCGCTCGTCACCAGGCACGCGGACGCGCTCGACGCGGCGTCCATCGCGAGCCTCGCGCGTTCGGGGCTCGCCATCGCCGCGCTGAGACCGGGACTCGCGCCGACGCCGTCCGCGGCGGCGGCGTTCGCGCTGCTTCGCGCGACGCTGGAACGCGCGGCGACGCGCGACGCGCTTCTTTTCGCGAACGTTTTCGAAAACGAACAATTCGAAGAACAACTCCAGAACAACTCGGACCGCGGTCTTCCGAGTACGACGACGAGTGAGAAGGCGCGCACGAGGCTCGCGTTGGCGCGCCTCGTGCGCGCTTGCGTCGTGCCGCACGTCTGCTTGACGGAGGAGGACGAGTCGTCTCTCGCGTCGGACCCGGAGGAGTACGCGCGCGCCAACGCGTGCGGCGAGGCGGCGGAGGACGACGCCGTGCAAGACGCGCTGGACGGAAACGTCTCCGGCGTCACGTCCCGGCGCGCCGCGCTGGATTTCCTCGAGGCGCTCGCGCGGGTGTCGTTCGACGCGACGGAATACGGCGAGGCCGCCGGCGGGCCCCCGAGTGCGAAGCCCCGAGTGCGCGCGGAGCCGACGCTGGCGAAGAAGGCGAAGAAGGCGAAGAAGGACGAGAAGGACGACGCGGCGGAGGACGAGGACGAGCCTTCCTCGGGCTCGGCCAAGCCGACGCTGGGCGAGCTCGCGGCGCGCGACGTCATCGACGAGATGCTCGCGGCGGCCCCTAAGGAAAAAGTGGAGAAGGTTGGCAAATCCGCCGGCGCCGCCGGCGCGGCGGTCGAGCACGCCGCGCCGGCGGCGGAGGCGGCGCTTGGCGTGTCTGCGTATTTCGGCGTGCTCCGCGTCGCCGGCGCGTTGACGGCTGCGAGCCGCAGGGCGAAGGAGTCTGCGACGCGGACCTTCTGCAGGAAACACGCGTTTCCCGCCGTCGCGGCGGCGGCTTCGCCGCACGTGGTCGTGGCTGCCGCAGCGCACTGCGCGGACGTCGCCGCGAAAATAACAACCGCCGCCGTCGCGCGCGAGGCGTTTGCCGCGCTGGTGGCGGCGCTGGAGCGGACCACTCCGGAATGCGCGTCGAGCGATATCTCGATGGTCTCCTCGGAGGAGACCGAGGAGGCATGGCTTGTGGCGCGCGACGCCGCGTCGTGGGCGGCGCGCGCCGTGGTTTCCGAGGCGCCGTGCGCCGAGGAAGCCTTCGGCCAGAGTCAAGCCTACTTCGAGTCCCTCGCCGAGCGCCTCGTCGCGCGCGCCGAGGCGAGCCCCGCGCGAGGCGCGGCGCCCCTGCGCGCGCTCGCGGCGCTCGCCGAGGCGGCGTCGGGCGCCGTCGCGCCGGGCGCGGCGGCGGCGCTCGCGGCGCGCGTCGCCGCGGCGTACGCCGCGACGCTTCGTCTTGACGCGGCCGAGCCCGACGAAGACGCCGAGAACGCCGACGACGAGACCGAGCTGGGCGCCTGGGACGTCTCCGTCGAGGCTGTCGCCGCGCTCTGCGAAGCCGCGGAGACTTGGGAGGCGCCCGAGGAGGACGAGCGGGAGAAGACGCTCCGCCGGAACGCGCTGGCGGGTTTGGCGGTGACCGCCGCCGCGCACGTCCGCGCGTATTGGGACGCGGCGGCGGCTCTCGAGCCTCCCTGCGCGGCGATGGACGACGCCGCGGAAGAAGCGGAAGAACAAGAAGCTCCCCCCGCGCACCCCGCGGCGGCGCCCACGCTCCGGTTCGCGTGCGAGACGCTCGCTGAGACGGTCGAGGAGGGAGGCTCGGCGGACGCGGCGACGGCTTCGGCGGTGTGGTCGGCGGCGGGCGCCTGGGCGTCGCACCTGCCCGCCTGGCGCGCGCGCGACGGCGACGACGCGCTGGACGACGACGCGCTGGACGCGCTCACCGCGATCGTGGGCGCCGCGGTCGAGGCCAAGGCTGGCGAGACCGCGCTCGCGGCCATCGCGGTGCCCGCGGCGCGCGCCGCCGCCGCCGCGCTGGGGGAAACCGAGGACGCGGACGCGCGACTGGCGGCGGGTCGCGCCGTCGCCGCGGCGGTCGCCGCGTACCCGCCAGCGGCCACCGCCGAGGTGGTCGCCGCGGCGCGCGACGCCGTCGACGCCGCCATGGGAAGGCGCGCGGCGCGCAATGCCCTGCACGTTCTGGCGTCGGTCGCCGCGGCGGCGCCGGCGGAGGTGGCGCGGGACCCCGCGGGCTGGATGCGCGCGAGGGACGACGCGGCGTCCGCGGCGGGCTGGAGCCCGGTGGGCGCGGATGGCGCGCTTCTCGCCGCGCACGTCGACGCGTGCGTTTCGATGCTGCGCGGGGCGACGCGTCCCGGTGCGGGCGCGCCGGACAAGCGCCTTCTCGGCGCGACGCTCACCGAGGCGATGCGGTGCGCGAACGAGCTCGCGGCGGAGGGGGAGGAGGGGGAGGAGGAGGAGGACGATTCCGATTCCGATTCCGATTCCGACGACGACGCCGACGATTCCGACGACGACGCCGATCGCCTGGAGAACGAGTCCGAGGCTGATTTCCTTGAGCGGTACGCCGCTATCGCGCGCGAGCTGGCCGAGAAGCAGGATGGCGGGGAGGAGGAGGACGACGAGGACGCGTTCGATCGCGACGACGACGCGTTCGATCGCGCGTTGACGCCGACGCGGGGCGACGGCGCGGAATCCGCGCGAACCTTCCGCGCGTGGTTCGCCGAGTGGCGAGCCGGCGGGTCGAGCGGCGCGCGCGTCGCCGCGCTCGTCGACGCGGCGGTGGCCAAACGGTTCGAGAAGACCTCCTAAAGGGAAGCGCGACGAGTGATACTATAGGTAGACTACGAACGCGGGGAAATACGCGCGTCGAGCGTGACGTATTATTAATACGCGCGTGTTTTAAAACGACCGAGTACCGTTACGCGCTCGCGCGCGAGAGCGCGAAGCGCGCCGGAACAGAGACGCGACCTCGAACGGCGCGTCTTGCGACGTTCGGCGCGTTTGCGCGCGACGTCGCGGCGCACGCGACAGCATCCCCGCGCGACGCGCCTCCGCGCGACGCGCCCGCCGCCTCACCCCTGAGCGCGCGCCTAGGCACGACGCCGTTGGCGAATCCTCCGCCGCCGCCGTTCAGCCGCGAGTGCATCACCCGCAGGTTGTTGATGAGCAGCACGTCGCCGACGCACCAGGGCACGACGACGCTCTCCTCCTCGAAGACGCGCGCCATCATCGCCATGGCCTCCCAGGGCATCTCGCCGCCGTCGCCGAACACCACGCTCTGCCCGGGTTTGTTCAGGTCGTCCGTCCAGCCGCGGTGCGCGGCGAAAATCTGGTTGAAGAAGCGCTTGCGCTTTTTCGTGGGGTCCGCGGGGTCGGGCTCATCCAGCAGAACCGCGTCCATCACCGGCCCGTAGTGGCGCAGCGGGTACATCGACGCGTCCACGCCCTGCGCTTCGAATCGCGACGCGTCCAGCCACTCGACGACGTCGCCGTTTTTCTCCGCGGCTAGTTTCTTCTCCAGCTGCGTCGGGCCGTTCACCCCGAACGTCTTGCGCCACCCGCGCCCGATGGGCGAGTGCGCGCGGTCGTCCAGGGTCATCACGCGCGTGTACCGCACGCCCTTCGCCTCCAGCTCGTCCACGAACGCGGGCGCGAAGGTCTTGAGCTTCGAGTACACCCGGTGCGCGTCCAGCAGGGGCGTCGCCGCGCCCACCGCGCGCGCGTCCGCGCAGTGGAACAGCACGCGGTGCGGCGAACGCTGCGCGAGCTCGAGGTGCGCGTTGCCGCCGTCGCCGTCGTACACAACCTCGGGGTACCCCAGCGCGGCGGTGAACGCGTCGAAGTGCTCCGGAGTTTGCAAGGGAAACCCGCGCAGAAGCAACGCGCCGCTCGTTGTCAGTGCGTGCTCCAACTCGCTCGCGTTCGACTCGGCCCAGCGCAGCGTCGCCGAGAGGTCGCCGGCGACGTCCGACGAGCACGGCTCGATCGCGGTGGGGAACGCGTAGCTCCCGAGCGCTTCGTCGTGTACGGTTCGCGCGCCCGTCACGGGGAAAGACACGCAGACGCCCGAAGACGTGCGGTTTGGGCCTTCCGAGCCTTCCGAGCCTTCCGAGCCTTCGTCGGAGCCTTCGCGGAGCCTTTGACTCGGACCGGACGCCGACGTCGACGCGGCGCGCATCGCCGTCGCCGGCGCCGGCGGAGCCTCCGCCCACCTGCTCGGGGAAGAAGAGGGAGTCGACCCGGGTCTCTGACGCATGTCCGGCCTCGCGGGCGTACCCGACGCGGCCTTTTCGGGTCTCGTCGGGCGCGCGTCGAGCCCATCCCCGAACTCCGCGTCCGCGCCCCAAGGCTCGCCGTGCGAATTCGCCCTCTGTTGTTATTTTTATTTTCAGGAACGCGCGTGTTCAAACGGTGTTCGAGTCATCGGCCGGCGAGGTTCCGGCGAGTCATCGCGTTCGGGCGCGATTCGGTGGGTGGGCTTCGGTCAGGGGGCCGCAATGCGTGGTCGAGTGGACGAGAGTGGCGCGCGCGCGTGGTGCCGGTACGCGATTAACGCGCGCGCTCTCGTTTCGGCGCGCGCGCGTCTCCCCGCGCGACGACGCGCCCGTCGAGGCGCGCTGGGTTTTTCGCCACCTCGCGTCTCGAAAAGGCGGAAAGAGACAAAAAGCGAGAATCGGTAAGGCGCGGGGCAGCCGCGCGCTTCGCGAACGCGCGCGGGCTCGCGCGCGCGGGCTTCGTCGCGCGTACCATCGCCAGGTCGCCGCGAAGGTATGCGCGCGTACTTCGGTTCGTTCGATGTCGCGCTGCGTGAAGTGAAGCGAAGTGAACACACCGGGGGGTGCCGAGAGCGAGAACGCAGACGAGACGTAAAAATCTCAGACGGTCATCGAAAATAAATGGCGGGTCGTGACTCGACGCGGATGTGGAGTCGTGACGTGGATGACCGCACGGATAAAAAAGCGATCGCGCATTCGTGAAAAGTATCCGTACAAGTACGCGCGCGTGCTGTTCGATGTTCGTCTCGATATCGACGCGTCATCGATTCACGACGCGACCACTCAATAGCTCCCTTTCCTCGCAGTAGTGACTCGTCACGCCTTCGCGCGCAACTCGAGCAGGAGCACGACATCCGTGGACCCCGCGTGCGTCACCTTCGTTCGTCTCGTCGCGCTCGTCGACTCGAAGCCTCCCGCGTCGACGAGCTCGAGAAACCGCGCGCGGTTCTTGGGCGCTCGGAGCGGCGGGTCGGCGACGAGCCAGACGCCGTTTTTTTTTTCCGTCAACGTACCCACCAGCGACGCCACGGGCGCCACCGCGTGAGACTCGTACAACACGTCGCACGCGAGCACGAGATCGAACGTACGTTGGTCCGAAGGGATGGCGTTCCAATCGAACGTCGACGCGGTGACGTACGCGTCGTCGTCGACGTCGACATCGCGTCGGTTTTTTGTCATTTCCGTCTCCTTTTCCGTCGCGTTCGAGAGCGCGTCGTTCGAGAGCGCGTCGTCGTCTTCCTCCCCGCGCGTCTCGCCGCGCGGGTCGCCTCCACCGACGCGTCCGTCCTCGAACGCCACGCGCAGCCCGTTCGCCTCGGCCGAGAGCAGGCAACACTGCAGCGCCAGGGGCTCTCTGTCGTAAAAGGTGACGGACCGGGCGCCGCAGAGCGCGGCGGCGATGCCGGCGAGCCCGAGCCCGGCGCCCATGTCGCAGACGTTTTTCCCGCGGAGATCTCCACCCTCTCCGCGCGCGCGCTCGGCCACGCCGCGGGCCAGCGCCACCGAGCTCGGCCACAGCGCCGCCCAGTACGGGTCGTGGTCCAGCAAGCCCAGCTCGACGTACATGTCGAGCACGGCGTCCTCGGACTCGGGGCGCACGATCTTCGCCGTCGGCAACCCATCCCCGAGGCTCACCTCGTCCACGACGAGGGCGAAGTCCTCGATGGAGTACCCGCCGGTCCTCGCGCGCATCAGCGGGTGCGCGAGAAGCGCCGAACCCGCGGGGAGGGCGGGGCGACGGGAAACGAGCGCGCCGCGAACCGAGTCCGTGGCGAACGGGCGCGCCGTGCGACCGCAGACGCGACCGCACGAAGGGCGGGGGACATGTCGCGCGTCGGCGGCGGCGGCTCGTAACAACCGAGCGGCCGCGACGAGCGCGGCCGCTCGAGGCGTCGTCCTCGCCGTCATGGTGTGGCGAGGACCGTGACGAGCACCCGATCGCGTTCTTTCACGCGCGCGGCGATGCTGTGCCCTCCTCCGATCCAGTCGATTTCATCACCAGCGCGGGCGACGCCGCGACTGAAGACACGCACACACGCGTGACAAGAACGCCGAGAGTGTCCGTCGTGGTTCGAGTCCGCGGACGCTCTCGAGGTTCCCTTTTCTCCTTTTCTACAAGTTGGTGGACTGACTAGGCGCGCTCGTTTCGCGGCGAGATCCTCGACGCGCGAGGAAAGGGAACAGACGCGGTCGATTCGCGAAACCACGAGCGCGTGACGTGTGTGTGACGACGATATGACTTCACGTGCGTCTCGATATTAGCACTGCTTGTCGTGTCTCTCTTGTCGGAAACCTCGGAAGTCGACGGCGCGCCTTTTTTTTTATCTCGCGCGTCGCGACGCGTCGTCTCCGCGTCTCCGGTTTTTCTCCTCGCGGCTTCACTAAAAAAAAAAGCCGCTTTTGTCGCTTCTCACGCCGCGTCGCCCCGCGCCGAGCGCTTCGCCATGCGCTCCATGGATGCCACGCGGTTCATGGAGTCCGTGCGGCCCATCTTCTGCGCGGCGAGGCGCGTGTCCAGCGGGTCCCCTTTCATCGGATCACCCGAGCCGAGGGACCCGTCCTCGACGATCCAATCCTGAAACGATTGGATCCCGAGCGCGTCGGTTTCGTCTTCGTCGTCGTCGCGGCGGCGGTCCTCGCCGCCCGCGGCGCCGTGCTCGAGGATGGGCTTACCACTCGCCCCAGGCTCGGCCAAGAAATCATGAACCATCTCGCGGTGGTGGTGGTCCTTCACGGCATCGTCCGTCAGGCCATACGTCGGCGCGCGCGTGGACTGCGCGCCGACGTCTCCCGAACCGTTTCCTTCGCCGCCGTACGCCGCGCCGTCGCTCCCGTCGCCGCTGCTCCCGCCGCCCGCGTCGGCGCGAGAGCCGTCGCTGCCCTGCTGCGCGCCCAGGCCGCACTGCGCGGCGACCGCCGCCGCGGCGCTCGCGCTCGCCGCGCCGCCCGGGAGGTCGAAGTCGCGCGGAGCGAGGGACCGCGCCTGGGCGTGCGCGTTCGCCCCGCCGCCGCCCGCGGCGGGCGCGCGCGCGCCCGCGTCGCCGCCGGGTACGGCGAGGTGCGCCGCCACCGCCGCCGCGAGCGCCGC
>Ga0181600_10004379_pt1 | contig 10710 bp, 7 predicted proteins | sample 041ome_2_FD_132982 | JGI IMG/M metagenome (GOLD analysis project Ga0181600, IMG submission 132982) | Coastal salt marsh microbial communities from the Groves Creek Marsh, Skidaway Island, Georgia - 041406US metaG (megahit assembly) | ecosystem: Environmental > Aquatic > Marine > Intertidal zone... | reverse complement strand
ATAATAGGTAACCCATGACAATAAAACCGCAGCAACCTCGTCATACCAAGACAAGGAATCGCCTAATAATCGAAAGAAAACAGCGACCAAAACAACCCCGGTCAACACCAGCATCAAGAAAATCAGAAACCATTCCAGCACCTGCGTTAACCGCCGCTGTAATGCGTCTATGTGATTAACAAACACGATATTGATCTCCTAGGGCCACTATTTGCGAGACGTAACATCCTGACGTCACCGCAAACGCAATTTTGACAAAGTGTAAAAATCCATCCAGACAGTGTCGCCTGGATGGATGATTTGTGATTAATTTACAGCCTTTTGCACTTTACTGATAAGGGCGTCCCCACCAGCGACAGATGATGCGTAATCATCATAAATCGGCTTGGACGCGGCGATAAAGGCGGCTTTGTCCGCTGTATTGACGGCCACACCAGCATCTTTAATGACGGTCAGCAACTCATCTTCAAGTCGGGCAGCAGTCGCATAGACATAGGCTTGAGCTTCAGTTGCGGCTTCACGCAGGGCGCTTTGCACATCGGCAGGCAGTTTTGCAAACCCATCCTTTGACGTCAGCAGATAGCCCGGTGTGTACACATGGCCGGTGATTGACAGATATTTTTGCACTTCTTGGAACTTTGCTGAGGCAATTTGTGCATACGGATTTTCCTGACCATCGATCACTCCCGTCTGCAAGGCGGTGAACACTTCAGAAAACGCCATTGGGGTTGGGTTGGCTCCATAAAGCTTGAACATTTTGACCCGCCATGCGCCTTTTGGGGTGCGCAATTTAATGCCTTGCAAATCAGCCGGCACGTTGATTGGGCGGGTATTGTTGGTGATATGTCGGAAGCCATTTTCCCAATATGACAGGATATGATAGCCCTTTGATTCGGCAGCTGTCTGGAAAGTATCGCCAAGCTCCTTTTGCACATTTTTCATGTGGTCGCGGCTCTGGATGATGTAGGGCATCTCAAACACACCAAATTCGTCTGCCACTGAAGACATCACAGATGACGGCAATGAGAAATGAATCTGACCAAGCTTCAACTTCTGCAGAAGCTCCTTATCCTTGCCAAGCTGGCTTGACCCAAACACCTGAACTTCTGCCTTGCCGGCAAGCTTGGCGTTGGCAATCCGCGCAAATTCATTGGCGGACAAGTCAAAAAGTGACCCTGGCTTCCCCACATGGCCGAATTTCAGCACCAGATCAGCCGCATTTGCAGATGTCGCCAGCATGGCACCAGCCGCCGCAATAATGAGCTTTTTTACAATAGCTTTCATGGTTTCCTCCGTTGTCATCCCGTTTTTTTAACATGTTTGCCGGCCCCGGGGATGATGGGGGGCGGTATAAACTCTTTTTATGTGTTCAGCTCAGCCATCGCCGCGTCAACGCCGCCTTTCTGGTGCGGGATATTCGCCAGCGACAACCCCATTTCAACACCACTCAGCGTACCCAAAAGCATCAAATCATTAAAATCACCAAGATGGCCAATGCGAAACACTTTGCCAGCCAACTTTGACAAACCATTGCCAAGCGACATATTAAACTTTGCCAGCACGCCAGCCCGGAACGCATCAGCATCATGACCATCTGGCAGCAGCACTGCGGTCAATGAACTCGAAAAATCTTTTGGCTCTTGGCACAACACCTCAAGCCCCCACGCCTGCACCGCCCGTCGGGTCGCCGCGGCGTGTCGGTCATGGCGGGCAAATACCGCATCAAGACCTTCTTCATGCAACATTTTGATGGCTTCGGCCAAACCATAGAGCAGGTTGGTTGCCGGCGTATAAGGAAACGATCCATCAACATTGGCGGCAACCTGTTCAGACCAATCCCAATAAGACCGCCGCATGCCAGACGCCCGCGAAACCGCAAGGGCTTTTTCCGACACCGCATTGAAAGACAACCCCGGCGGCAGCATCAGGCCTTTTTGCGACCCGGCGACGGTGACATCAACGCCCCATTCATCATGCCTAAAATCAATAGAGCCTAACGATGAAATCGTATCAACGAGAAGCAAGGCATTATGACCCGCCGCGTCAATGGCGGCGCGCACTTCGCCGATGCGAGATGTGGACCCGGTCGAGGTTTCATTATGCACAACACAGACCGCTTTAATCTGTCCGGCGGCATCTGCGCGCAACCGATCTTCAACCGCCTGCGGATCAACCCCGCGCCGCCAATCAGTTGCCAAAAATTCGGTTTTTAGGCCCAGCTTGGTCGCCATCTTATGCCACAAAGTTGCAAAATGGCCAGTCTCTACCATCAAAACCAGATCGCCCTCGTTCAACGTATTGACCAAGGCCGCTGCCCACGCGCCGGTACCTGACGCCGGATAAATCACCACCGGGGCAGCGGTTTTAAAAATGGTTTTCATGCCCTCAAGACATTGCTTGCCAATCGCCGCAAATTGCGGACCGCGATGGTCAATAGTTGGATAATCCATTGCCCGCAACACCCGGTCCGGCACATTTGTTGGCCCAGGGATTTGCAGGAAATGACGGCCTGGGGCATGCGGTGTAGACATCGAAACTCTCTCCAGTAATAATTCCATGCCACAAATAATGACGCCTTAAAATGATAGCGCTATTGTGTGTGCAGGTCTTATTGTATATTTGTAACGCAGTTTTGTATACTACATTTTGAGGCTAAAAATGGCGGATGGAAGTGGTTTTGACAAATTTGATGGTCTGCGGGCCAGCCTAGCCGGCACGCTTTATGACGATAGTTTTAATCGTGGCCGATATGCCACTGATGCGTCCATCTATCAAATGATGCCGCATGCCGTGGTGATTCCAAAATCATTTGAGGATGTAGAGGCTTGCCTGGCTTTTGCCCGCGAAACCGGTAGCGCGTTATTGCCACGTGGTGGCGGCACATCACAATGCGGCCAAACCATCAATCATGCCATTGTGTTAGACACCACAAAATATCTCAATAAAATCATTGATATAGATGTTGAGAACAGGCAGTGCATTGTTGAACCGGGCATCGTGCTTGATGAATTAAACCGGCAACTAAAGCCATTTGGCCTATGGTTTCCGGTTGATGTGTCGACCTCTAGCCGCGCCACAATTGGCGGCATGACTGCCAATAATTCATGCGGCGGTCGGTCAATCCGATATGGGATCATGCGCGATAATGTGCTTGGCATTGAGGCGCTATTGGCCGATGGCAGCCATGCCTATTTTGGCCCACTTGACCCGAATGCGGCGCTACCGGCTGGGCGGCTTGGCGATATTCAGGACAGCTTGCTAGTTTTGGGACGTGACAACCAAAGCGAGATAAACGAAAAATTTCCAAAAGTGCTGCGCCGGGTGGGCGGCTATAATATTGATGCCTTGATGCCAGATGCCATGGCCTTGCGGCCCGGCGGCAAAGCCGGTGACGGCATTAATCTGGCGCATCTTCTTGTTGGGTCTGAAGGCACTTTGGCAATTTCCAAGACTATCACGCTGAAATTGTCACCCTTGCCCACCCACAAAGTGATGGGGGTGTGCCATTTCCCAACATTTTACAAAGCCATGGATGCCGCCCAGCATCTGGTCACACTGGACCCGGTGGCGGTCGAGTTAATTGACAGCACCATGCTGGAACTGGCGCGCTCAATCGCTTTGTTCCGTCCGACTGTAGAGGCTTATGTACGCGGCACACCAGCCGCGTTGTTGGTTGTTGAGTTTGCCGAAGATGACGCGGCGCTAAACCAACGCAAATTAGCCGCGCTTGAAGATATGATGACCGCGCTTGGCTATGGCTGGGACCAGCCGGCCGAAAACACTGGCGGAGTGTTAAGCCTAGCCGCGACGGACGATCAGTCTCGCATTACCGAAATGCGTAAATCCGGCCTAAACATCATGATGTCGATGAAGACCGAGGCCAAGCCGGTCTCGTTTGTTGAAGATTGCGCGGTTGCATTATCTGACCTTGCCGAATACACCGACAAATTAACCCGCATTTTTGAAAAGCACGGCACCACCGGAACATGGTACGCGCATGCGTCGGTCGGCTGTTTGCACGTACGACCGGTTTTGAACATGAAACGCGGCGATGATGTTGCGGCGATGCGCGGCATCGCAGAAGAGGCCTTTGCCCTGGTCAAAGACTATGGCGGGTCACATTCAGGCGAGCATGGCGATGGCATCGCTCGATCTGAATTTAATGAGGTGATGTTTGGGCCTAAAATGGCCAGCTTGTTTCGGGATGTAAAACAGCTGTTTGACCCACAAAATATTTTAAACCCCGGCAAAATAACCGCCGCCCCAAAAATGGATGACCGCAACCTGTTTCGGTTTGCCCCCGGCTACAAGGTTGACAGCTTTCCGACCAAGCTAAACTGGTCGGCCTGGCCAGGCGCAGCCGGTGGCCTGCAAGGCGCGGTGGAAATGTGCAACAATAATGGCAGCTGCCGTAAATTGGAAGGCGGCGTGATGTGCCCGTCTTTCCGCGCCACTCGCAATGAGGCAGACTCCACCCGTGGCCGCGCCAATAGCTTGCGCCTAGCCCTATCCGGTCAGCTGGGCGCCGATGCAATGGCCAGTCCAGCAATGGCTGAAACGATGAAATTATGCGTGTCTTGTAAGGCTTGCAAACGCGAATGCCCCACCGGGGTTGATATGGCCCGCATGAAAATTGAAGTTACCGCCCTGCAGGCCGAAAAGCATGGGCTGTCTTGGCATGACAAGCTGATCGCTTACCTTCCAGACTATGCCCCTTACGCGGCTGCCTTGGCGCCGCTTATTAAGCTGCGCGACACTGTTCCCGGCGCCGCTTGGTTAAGCGAAAAACTAACCGGATTCAGCGCGCGTCGCCCGTTACCCGCATGGCAAAAAAAATGGTTTCGTCCCAGTGAATTACCACAACAACCAGGCGCAACCGGCAGCCCAGTCATTCTATTTGCCGATACGTTTAATCGTTATCTGGAGCCGGAAAATTTACGTGCGGCTAGCCGCGTCTTACAGGCGGCTGGCTATGCGGTATTTGCGCCGCACCCCGGGCCATCGCAAAAGCCTCTATGTTGCGGCCGCACCTTTTTATCAACCGGCATGGTTGCACGCGCCCGCAGCGAGGCTGAGCGGCTGGTAAACACGTTCCTGCCCTTTGCCGAAGCTGGCATTCCCATTGTCGGGCTGGAACCATCCTGCCTTTTGGCCTTGCGCGATGAAGTGCCAGCCCTGCTGAACAACAAAGCCGCGCAAAAAATTGCGGCGGTAGCGATGACATTTGAAGAATTGCTGGCGCGTGACAAGCCGGCATTACCTCTCAAGAAAGCCGCTGGAAAAGCGCTCCTGCACGGACATTGCCATCAAAAGGCTTTTGATGCGGTACGGCCAATCGAAGATGTGTTGAGCTGGATTGACGGGCTGGAGGTCAAAACCATAGACAGTAGCTGTTGCGGCATGGCCGGAGCGTTTGGCTATGGCGCTGACACTTATGATATATCGCTGCAAATGGCGAATGCAAACTTACTTCCCACGGTGCGCGGCGCAGACCCCGACAATATTATTATTGCCGATGGCACCTCGTGCCGCTGCCAAATCAAGGATGGCACCAATCGCACAGCAAAGCATGTAGCCCTTGTTCTAGACCAATATTTAGAAGATACTGATATGAAGACCTAAATTGCGCACATTGGGGACGGGCAATGACCAGACTACCATCTGCCAAAATCAGAGATTCGCTTGAGCAACGTATTGTCGAGGGTGAGCTGGATATTGGCCAACGTCTGGATGAAGCCGAATTATCGTCGCATTATGGTGTATCACGAACCCCGGTGCGCGAAGCGCTGCAACGTCTTACCGAATCGGGATTAGCCGAACATCTGCCACGCCGTGGCACATTTGTACGCGCGCCCAGCCTGTCAGAGCTTGTCGAAATGTTTGAAGTGATGGCCGAATTGGAATGCATGGCTGTGCGCCTGGCAACGCGCCGCGCCACTACCGCCGAAATTGACGCGCTGACCGCATCAAATGAGGCGTGCCGGGCGGCTTTGGATGCGCATGACACCAAACAATATTATGAACTGAACGCCAAATTGCACCGGCAGATTTACAAAATGTCAGGTAACGGGTTTCTGGCAGCCGAAGCGCAACGGCTGCATGATCGGTTGCGCCCCTTCAGACGGCTGCAGCTACGGGTGCGCGGCCGCATGCGTGAATCGATGGACGAGCATGATATTATTTTGGCAGCGATACGCGATGGCGATGTTCAGAAAGCTGCCGACATCATGCAAAAACATATTATGATTCTCGGCGAACGATTTAATGATCTTGTGTCCGGCTTTAATCTTATGATGGCACATAATGGTAAAAGCTAACGCAAAAATTTACGCTTGGCTGTGGCGCACCGGTGGCTGGTCATTTTTTCAAACCCGCGCAACGCTTTGCTAAGCTGGCCGCTTAACCATTGCGGTTTTAAGATATTTTCTTACCCCTATAATGCCACCCACTCTAAACATGGCAACACTGTAATTTTAAGGAGACTTCAGCGTGAACGACAGCAATCTGTTAAATGGTGGCCAAGTCATTATTGATTATCTCATTCGTGAAAAAGTGCCCTATCTTTTCGGATTATGCGGTCATGGCAATATCGGCTTAATTGACGCCATGCATGAACGTGCCGACGAGATTGGGACCATTTCTGTGCATCATGAGAGCGTCTCGGGCTTTATGGCAGATGTCTATTACCGCGTATCCGGGCAGCCTACCGCAACCTTTACTTCCTGCGGGCCGGGGTCAGCCAATTTGCCAATCAGTTTGGCCAACGCCTTTTTTGACTCGGTACCCTTTCTGGCCATCACCGGCAATGTCCCCACCAGCCAGTTTAACCGCGGCGCCTTTCAAGAAACCTATCGCCATTATCAGGCAGATTTTCCGTCAACGGTGCAGGCCTATTGCAAGCGCGTTTATCAACCTACGCGCGGCGAACAAGTGCCTTTGATGACGCGACAAGCATGGAAAACCATGGTTACCGGACGGCCTGGGCCCGTGGTTTTGGATGTGCCGTTTGATATTTTTAAAGAATCATCGGCCAGCGAGGCGCCCGATCCAGCCGCGTGGAGTGCGAATATTTCATCGCGCTGCGGGGCTGATCCAGACGGCGTAACAAAAGCTGTTGATATGCTTTTAAGCGCTGAAAAGCCAGTGATTGTTGTTGGCCAAGGGGTGCGCTATGGCGGCGCAGCAGCTGAACTAAAAGCGCTTGCCGAACGCTTGCAGATTCCGGTGGCATCATCGGCCAGCGGGCTTGGCGCTTTGCCTGTTGAACACCCGTTATCGCTTGGCCTTGTACAGCGTGGCGGCACCTATCAAGCCAACCACGCCTGCCGGCAGGCCGATGTGTTATTGGCGCTTGGCGTAAGGTTCGACGACCGCACCTCAAGCTCGTGGATACCTGGCTATTCCTTTACAATACCGCCAACACGGCTGATTCATGTTGATATAGATCCCGAAGAAATTGGCCGTAATTATCCGGTAGCCTTGGGACTAATGGCAGATGTACGCACTTTTTTGCGGCAAATAATTGCCGAGCTTGACCGGCGCGGCTATAGCGGCGGCCCGACCCCAACAAACCGTAAATGGCTAGCAGCGATTGATGGCTACCGCGCTGAATGGGATGCGTTTGTGGCCCCCGGCATGATTGATGACAGCACCCCCATTAACCCGCAACGGGCCGCGGTAGAGATAGACAAAGCCTTGCCGGAAGACGCGATTTTGGTTAGCGATATCGGAGTGCATCATAATTGGCTTTTGCAATTCTGCCGCCCTAGCCGGCCAGACTCGCTTATCGGGTCGATGGGCTTTGGCCCGATGGGATTTGGCGTTGCTGGGGTTATGGGCGCCAAGCTAGCCGCGCCTGACCGGCCCGCCGTTTCGGTGTGTGGTGACGGTGCTTTTTTCATGCATGCCAATGTGCTTGGCACCGCTGTTGAATATAACATTCCGGTCGTTTGGGTGGTGTGGAACAACTATGCTTACGGGTCGATTCGCGGGCTACAGCGTGGCTATCTTGGCGGGCGTGAATTGGCCACAGATTTTCATCATCCTGAAACCGGCAAGCCTTACAACCCAGACTTTGCGGCGATGGCGCGTGCCGCTGGTGTTACCGGCGTCAGCGTCGATCGTGCTGGCGATCTTGGCGATGCTATACAAGCTGGCATCGCCAGCGGTCGGCCCTATCTTATCGATGCCAATATTGGTGGAGATTTAAACCCGCCGGGTGCCGGCGTGTGGGAATTGCCGGGCATGGGAGTCAATAAACCAGCAATCGGCGAACGCTATATTCCCAAATAGGCGTTTTGCCGGCTTTATGGCCACATAATTAAGCTGGATCCAGTTGGATTTTATCGAGGTCTGCGTGATAGGGCAGCCGGGTTTGGGCGGCGCTGACCATGGCCCGGTCAAGATAGGCAGAGATAACCTCTGGCGCAGCGCCGGCGCGGGCCAGCACACGGCCATTTGGCGCGCCAATAAAGCTAGCGCCAAGATAGGACAGCCCGTTTTCTAATCCAGCATGATTGGCATAGGCCAAAAACACCCCATTTTCATAACCTCGTGTTGGCATCATGCTATGCGCCACCCACCCCCATTGGTCGCCAAGCGCGGTTGGCACCAGAATGAGATCCGCCCCCAAACAGGCAGCGCGCCGCACAAGTTCAGGAAATTCGGCGTCATAGCATATCAAGGTGGCAATCGATAACCCGCCATAATGGAACAGGTCTATTTTTGTGCCGGTGCTAAAATAGGTTGATTCATAACCCGGCGGTAAAATTAGTTTGCGGTGCCCGCCAAGCCGGCTGCCATCAGCACCAAAGGCCTGCGCCGCATTATATAAATTGCTCCCGTCACGTTCGGCAAAGCCATAATGAATGGCAAGATTATAGCGCTGCGCCAGCCCCGCCACCTGCCTTGCGACCGACCCATCGGCGGCCTCAGCTGCCGCCACAACATCGGCTCCAATGTGATATCCACAGGCAAATAATTCCGGCAATAATACCAGATCAAAGCCAGCCGCCTTATGCTGTGCCAGCTGCTGATCCAGCCATGTCAGCCGCGCCGCCGTGCCCTGTAATGCGGCTGGTGATTGCATCACTGCAAGATGCAGGCCATCATGCTCGGCTGGTTGATTTCCAGGCTCAGTTATCAATCCTCAAAACCTCAAAAATGCCTATGTTTTGCTATGCTTATACCAAGCAATCTGGCTTAAAATCTCATAGGCCACTGATGCCGCCACCATCGCAGTGATATTGTTGGGATTGTCTTTAGTCGGCATCAAACACACAACATCGCCGCCAATCACATTCAGCCCTTTGACGGCCTGCACAAGGCTGATCGCCTCATCAATGCCAAACCCTGCAACACCCGGTTCAATATTTGATACGGCGGGCGCAACGCTGGGGTCAAGACAGTCAAGATCAAAGGTAATATAGACCGGCATATCACCAATAACATCGCGGATTTTGGCCACCACATCATCTAATGCCATCTGCCGATACTGGTCCATGGTAATGACGTTGTAGCCGAGCCGATGGCTTGGTTCCAGCCAATCAAGCCGCCGCACATTGCCACGCAGCCCAATTTGCAAACTGCGCGCCGCATCAACATGGCCTTCATGCACCAAATAGCTGGCCCAATGCGCGGCGCTATCCTTGGCCCCCAAAAAATGATCGAGGCTTTCAAATGTGTCAGTATGCGCGTCAAGATGCAGCAGCGCCACCTTGCCACCGTTGGTGAGCCGCGCCCCAGGCCCCGAAATCGCCCGCAAAATACCGCCGGTCACTGAATGGTCGCCACCAATCGACACTGGCCGCGCACCGGCTGCATCAATTTGCTGAAAAAAACTGGTAATGGCGCTAATACAGGCTTCATTATTATTGGCTTCGGGCAATGGCACATCGCCAATATCGGCAATAATGCCGGTTTCAAGCGGATAAAACCCATAGCGCATATGAGCGCGCCGCATATTCGCCGACACATGGCGCACCGCCCGCGGCCCTAAATGCTGATCGCGTTCTGTGGTGCCATTACCGGTTGAATGTGGCACCCCAACCAAAGCGATATCCACGCCGTTTGGTTGTTCAGCGATCTTGCAACGAAACAGCGATGGAATACCCCACCAATAGAGGTTTTCCATCATGGCGCGGGCGGCAGCATCGTCTGATTGATTTGTGTTATCTACCATGGTCCTGTCTCCAAAATATTTAGGGTGATACGCCTATTATAAAGTTTCAGCCTATGGTTTTAGCACGGTCGCGCAATACTGTTTTTTGAATTTTGCCAGTTTGCGTTTTCGGCAATTCACTAAAGACAAAATGGCTTGGCAATTTGAACCCGGCCAAGCGTTCCCGGCACCAAGCCCGTAATTGATCACCATCCAAGTCGGCGTGGCCCGGCTTTAACGTTATAAAGGCACAGGGTGTCTCGCCCCATTTTTCGTCGGGCCGCGCCACCACCGCTGCCTCCATGATGGCCTCATGTTTATAAAGCGTTTCTTCAATTTCCAGGCTGGAAATATTTTCCCCGCCCGAGATGATAATATCTTTTGAACGGTCCTTGACCTCGGCATAGCCATCTTCATGCATGACAGCTAAATCACCTGTATGAAACCAACCACCGGCAGACGCTTTGGCGGTGTCTTCAGGGTTTTTCAAATAGCCTTTCATCACGGTGTTGCCGCGTAGCATAATCTCGCCAATGGTTTTGCCATCTGCT
>Ga0181600_10004367_pt1 | contig 10723 bp, 10 predicted proteins | sample 041ome_2_FD_132982 | JGI IMG/M metagenome (GOLD analysis project Ga0181600, IMG submission 132982) | Coastal salt marsh microbial communities from the Groves Creek Marsh, Skidaway Island, Georgia - 041406US metaG (megahit assembly) | ecosystem: Environmental > Aquatic > Marine > Intertidal zone... | reverse complement strand
TCACTACTAAAAACCCATACTAAACATACAGTACTATCGTAACACCCGCGTCCCGGTCGCGCGTGTTTGTGTTTGTTTGTTTGTGTCCCGGTGTGTCCCGGTGATACTAAAAAATCATACGCGTGTCGTATACAAGGAAAGAAAACACGATCAATCGTCAGGAGGAGGAGGAGGATGAGGATGGGCGGCGACCGGGACGACGGCATTGCGGCGTCGATCGCGATCGGTTCGGTTCGGTCGCGTTCGATCGATCGATCGGTCGGTCGGTCGGTCGACGGCGGCGGCGGCGACGTTTAGCGGCGCGCGCGCGGTGGAGCGGCGACGTTTGGCGGGAACTGAATTTCATTTCGGTTCGAGACCCGACCGCGCGTTCGATTTCCATTCCATTCGGTCGCGTTCGGTCGTTCCCGTCGTCGATCGCGCGCGCGACCACGGAAGGAAGGAGGGATGAGCCGGAAACACCTGACGGACGAAGAGCTCGCGACGTCGTGGCCGTATCTCACCCGGGCGCAGGTGCAAGAGTTTAAAGAGGCGTTCGATATCTTTGACGTCGACGGCGGGGGGACGATCACGGCGGAGGAGCTGGGCGACGTCATGCGGTCGCTCGGGCAGAAACCCACGCGCGCGCAGTTGGAGGCGATGGTGAACGAGATCGACGCCGACGGGGACGGGGCGATTGATTTTCCCGAGTTTTTAACGATGATGCTGAGAAAGATGAACGAGGGGGATCCGGAGAAGGAATTGCGGGACGTGTTCATGGTGTTTGATAAAGACCAGAGCGGGACGATTTCCGCCGAAGAGTTGCGAAACGTGATGCGGGTGATTGGGGAGAAACTGACGGATCAGGAGATCGAGGACGCGATAAAGCTCGCGGATACCACAGGGGATGGTGAGGTTTCGTACGATGAGTTTATTCAGTTTATTTTAGAGGGTTGATTGATCGATCGGGCGAGCGGGGCGGAGACGCGGACGCGGACGACTGATGTATAGAGAAAATGTGTAACGATAACGACGACGTGTACCGAGTAAAATATTCCTCTCTAAGCTACAATTTACTACAAATCATCTACTCTACCTCTCTCTACCTCTCTCACGCTTCGTCTAATCCTCGCCACGTCCTCCGCGTACGCCCTCGGCGCGACGACTAGAAACACCCACCACCACGCGCTCACGCCCGCCGCGCACGCCCCCGTGGCGACGATCCCGAACGCGCCGGTGGCGTGGAAAACCTGCGTCGGCGCGGCGACGAGACACGCGCCCGTGGTGACGATGCTCCAGGGTTGACACCAGGGCGGTTTCGCGTCCCACAGGTTCGCTGGGTCCGTCGGGTGGGTTTCCTCCAAGAGCTCGCGCGTCGACGCGTCCTCGCCGCCGGCGTCTCTCGCACTCGCGGTGACGCGATGAGACCGCGCGCGGCGTCGACGGAGAGAGATGCTGGGCGTTGGATGCCCACCAATCGTGCGAGGTGGGATCCGCGCGGTGATGATCGGCATCGTCGAAGAGTGAAGAGCGAGCGGCGTTCGGGTTTGCGTTCAGTGTTCTGTTCCAGTTCTCTAATCTCATCATCGTCGGCGATCATTCATCGCTTTCGGCGGGCGATTGCGTCCACCGCCACCGCCGCCACCGCTTCGGTCACCACCTCTGCCCCCACCTCCGCGATTTCCGGGTCCACCGCCGCCGCCGCCGCCCGATCCTTGACGTTTGAGTTCGCCGACGCCGTCGTAACACACGTCGCGTAAATCCAACAAACACTTCTCCACGAGCGCGCGCGGCGCGTTCGCGTCTCCCCGTAAAGCGTTATCGAGAAGGTAAGAGACGAGCCCAGAGGCGATACCGAGAACTTCTTCGGTTGGGTGCCTGTGCACGAGGTCTCGAACGGTGTCGTACATCGCCGGTGGGAGCTCGGACGGTCGATGACGAGCGACGACGACGAGCGTTTCGTTTCGACGTTGGCGAGACTCGGATGGTGGTTCAGGTACGCGTTCGTCGTCTCTCTCGCGTTTGTTTCCGGTAATGTTACCATCGCCGTTCGCGACGACGGCGGCGGCGTACGAAGCGACGCCTCCCGACGGGAACGGTGGAGGAGGAGGAGGCGCCGACGCCGACGCGTCTCTGCTCCTCTTCGCCGCCGGTTCCCAATCGAGCGGCGCGTCGCCCGCGTCTCGCATCACATCCATGAACGGCGCCTTGAGCGCGGCGTAATCTGGCTTTTCCCCGTACCCGAGTTTTTCAATCGCGCGCGCAAACTGCTCGATCGGCCAAGGGCACCCGCGCGTCGGACACAAATTTCGCGGCTCTCGAACGCACGCGCGCTTGGCGTCTTCGATTTCCTTTTTGCCGAGTGATTTCCCTTTAGCTTTCCAAGGTAAAACCCCCTCGTGCGCCTCGGCGAGAATGTACAGCGCGCTGTACAAATCGTCCCTCGCGCTTTGTTCTTTATTCTCGTGCGCGTACACGCTCGCGTACGTCGTCGTGCCTCTGAACGTCGCGTCATCGCGTTCCGGAAGGACGACGCCTTCGTCATCCGTAAACTTGCGCGTCAACCCAAAATCTATAAGATAAAACTTCTTCATCCCATCCTTCCCGTTCCCGACGCACAAGTTCCCGGGTTTAATATCCCTGTGCACGTACCCGGCGTCGTGCATCGTCTCCAACGCTTCGAGCATCGCCACGGCGACGGCGCTCGTCGTTCGAGCGCCAAACCGACCCTCGCGCGCCTTGCCGCGCAAATCCGCCAAGTTTTCCCCCACCAGTTCCATCGCCAAGTACGGCATCCCCTCGTGCGTGCCCTCGTCCAAGAGCTTTACAAAGTGTTCTTTCCCTTGGAGCGCGCGCATGACCCGCGCCTCTCGCGTCGCCGTTCTCGGTTCGCTTTCGATTTTCAACGCCACGAGCGCCGAGGACGACGACGCGGCATCCGTCGCCGAGTACACCTCGGCAAACTGTCCGCGTCCGAGTCTCGGCGACGTCGTCACCGTGAACCGGTCGTTCGCGCCGATCTTCATTCCGGGTTTGAGCATGTTGGACGCTTTATCCGTGAAGGATCGCGACGACGCCGGCGGTGCATCGCTCGCCGTCATGAATGAATCGAAAAACTGCTTTGGATTTCGACGACGAAGATTTCAACCGCTCTTTTCGCGGTTGAGGTCCACGCGAACGGCTCGCGACGGGCGGGAAGAGAGAGCGTGTTCCGTCCTACTTCTCGATCCGTCGCCCTTTCCGCCCTATCGCGAACGATCCGTGGGACGGTGCGAACAGAGTTTCGACGCGGTTCGTTATGACGCGATCAAAGTTCGATCCAAAATTCCAATCCAACATCATTCGTCGACGCCATCCCGGTCGCGGGTGCGCACCGCGGCGACTCGAACACGTCGACGAGCGTTCCATGACGGATCCCACGTCGGCGCCGTCGTCCAATCCGGCGATCACGGTGGTGATGATCATCGTCGTCGTCGTGATTGCGTTTTTTGGATTCAATTTGCACCTGTATTACCAAGCACAAAAACTCGCGCCGCGCAAGGTGCGTAAACCGCTCGGGGCGAAACAAAAGAAACGGCAGTTGCGGAAACAAGGTTTGAGAACGGCGGGGGAGTGATCACCGGGGGTTGGGGCTTCGTCGGGATGAGCGACGATTGAAGTTTTGAATTAAATCAAGATGCGCGGCGAGCGGCTCGCGCGAGCCGACGTCGCCCATCAACGCGGCGAGTAATATTACATTCTATCACCACATGTATGCACCGCACCGCACCGTATCGCGCAATGCGAGTGAATCTAACAACCTAATCAATCCGAAGCGGAAGCCGACTCGTCGTCGTCGTCGTCGTCGTCATCATCGTCGTTGGATGAATAATCAACGTCGCCGTCGAGCATGGTGCTACGAACGATTCGAACCTTACCCCCAGTCGCGAACGCGTTTTCTCTCGCGTCGGCGAGTTGGTAGATGAACGCCGCAGCCATGGTAAGGGCGAGACAACCGACGAGAAACGTAAAGGGGAGGTTTCCGAGTCGCGGGCGCTGCACCCAGATGTAGGTGCTAAACTGCGTGTGAAGGACGATGTCGTTCAATCCGTCGCCATCGACGTCGGTAACCTCGAGTGGGCGCACCGGAGGCGTCGTGATCTCGATCAAGGAAGCGGCACGATATCCCTTGGCGTTCATGGCGACGATGGCGCTCTTCCCAGTGGCGATGGCGATGTCGAGGTAGCCGCCAACGTACATGGAAAAGGATGTGAGCGACGGCGTCACGACGCCGTCGTCAACCCAGTTCGCCTCGGTGCGCACCTGCCAGCGTCGCTGTCCACCGTCGCGCATGTTGTAACACGTCATCTCACCGCGGCTATTGAGAAAGATGGCGTCGCGACCCATGCGATCGAGAGGTTTGGATAACTCGTTCGCGGTTTCGGGAAGTCGGCGAAGCGAAACAGGCGGCGTAACGGCAACCGTTTGGATATCGTGATGACCCGCAGAAGCCGCCGCTCGGTGCCCAGCTAAACCGCTACCACCTTTGCATATGCTCGCGCTCAGAACTCGTTCGGAGGAATCGATCCCAGAGTGCACCGTCGCCCAACAGCGCGGGATGCTTGCGCGCCGCGTTTGCGAGTCGTGCGCTTCCACGTGGTCAATCACCCCATCCCCATCGAGGTCGACGTGCAAACCCGGGCTTTGCAACGTCATACCGCACACTCTCGCTCCTGAGTAGAGATGTAAGACGTCGATGCCCTCAGAGTGGTGGGACAAGACGACGTTGGGGTGTTCAGACTGTTTCACGTGTCGATGCGCCGTGTGCGCCATCGGCACTCCGGCGTGCGTCGGACTTCCCTGTAATCTTCCCACGACGCGTCCGAGCGCGCGCGTCACGCCATTCGTGTGCACTCTCGGCAGAGATGGTGTCTTATTCCCTCTACTTCTCTTCTTCTTCGCGCGCTCCATCTCCATAGCGCGAGATTTGTGACGTTTGAAGTGCGCCGTTCGCATGCGTGTGTCGTCAGCGCCTCTCCATTGGTGCGGTAGCCCATCGTGCACGATGCTCTCTCTGAAATCACTGCACGCCTTGGAAGACGCATCCGCAATCTCGTCATCGTCAATGTTCACCAGACTCAACCGTCCGTGTTCGTGCTTGCGATGCTCGTCGTAGTCGTTCTCGGCATCGTTCCATCTCGGCTGTCCAGTCTCCGCCTCAAACGCAAAGTATCTGAAATCTCCGTCATCCTCATCCTCGTCGAGATCCGCCTCCGTCTGCCACTCTTCGTTTCCATTTCGACCAAAGTTCGGCATTCGTCCGCGACGCGCACCCATGGTCATCCGTTGTAACGGATCGTCGTCGTCCTCCTCTTTCGTCGTCGAAGCGTCCTTGGCTCGGCGTTCCGATCGCACGCCGACGACGACCAATCCCGCGTCATCGTCTCTCGCCCCGACGTCACTAATCAACACCGACACCTCGACGGTACGAAACGAATGCTTCAGACGGTCCCGTTTCTCGTCCCCGTTTAACAGATCGACCCGCCAGAGCTCCCGAAGCGATCCGTCGAAACAAAACGCTCTCAAATCCCGCGTCACGACCACCACCGCCGTTCCGAGCTTCCCCTTTGTCCCATCGACGGCATTTTTCCGACGAACACCATCGCCATCGTCACCCTCATCGTCACCCCCGCTACGCCTTCTCCACGTGACTCTCCCAGTCTCAATCACCGCCACCCCGATATCGCGTTCGCCCTCTCTCGCGCCGCTCCGCGTGTCGGCTCGCGCATCCGCCGCTCCGCACTCCGCGAACCCATCCATCTCTTCCCCGATCGCCCAATCCCGCATCGCGTGCACCTCTGCCTCGTACGCCTCATCAATATCCTCACCTCCATCCCGCCCGTTCGCCACCGCCGCCATCGCGCGCGCTTTCCGTCGCATTTCCCGCTCCGCGCGTCGCGTCCGCGCGTCCGCGTCGGTTCGTCCTCCGCGCGTCGTCGCCCGTCTCGCCCCCACGAAACACCGTCGAATCTCCGTCCCCGCCACTCCTCTCGCGCAGTACGCCCGCGTGAACACCATCCCCGACCGACCCGCGGTGTCCCTCGTCGTCGCGTACGCGCACGGAGGGTGCGCGTCGACGAGCGCGTCGAGTCTCGCGTACGGTTGGAACCGAACGTGTCCACCAGATTTACCCGCGATCCACGCGCACGCGCACGCGGTGATCACCGCGGCGAGGTCGCGGTGCGAGAACGGGCTCGTCCGTCGACGACGTCGGCGCGCATCTCGCGCGGACATGACGAACGCGACGCGACGCGCGCGCGTGTCTGTGTGGATTTGATTCATTCGGTTTTGGATTCGAAGACGCGCTCTTCATCTTTAAAACGCGACTCGCATCGCATCGCGCGATGTCGGCGGAAGAGAAACCGGACGAGGACGAAGCCGAGGTAAAGGCGACGGCGACGACGAAACCCGTCGTCGAGGGACGGAAACGTTCGACGGGTGAAACGAACGAAGACGAAGGTGATGATGATGATGATGTGAAAAAGCAAAAGCAGCAGGAAAACGATGGTGACTCCGCCGCCGCGTCGAAACGCGCCAAGACGACGGCGCGCGAAGACGACGATGAAGACGACGGTAAAGTTTCAGTGCCGTCGCCGCCGTCGCCACCACCGGGCGCGGTCGAAGACAAAGAAACGGACGCCAAGGATGATGACGCCGCGCGCGGGTTTAACAACGCGCGCGAGCCAAAGACGTTGACCGAACCGGTGAAAGAACCGACGACGGATGACGACGAGACGCCCTACTACGGCGAAGACCCGGCGGTGACGGCTGCGAGAAACACCGCGGCGCGCGGGCCGACGGAGGAAGAACTCGAGGCGCGACGGAGAGCAGAGGAGGAACGTCGGGCGGAGGAGGAGCGAGCCAACGCCGTGACGACGCGCGTCATCGACTGTCCGGCGACCATGGTTGGACGAATCATCGGACGCGGTGGGGAGACGATCAAGGGTTTGCAGGCGTCCTCTGGCGCGCACGTCGCGATCGATCAGAACGTCCCCGATGGGGAACCGAGGAAGATTAACATTTCGGGGTCGATTTCGTGCGTGGAGTGCGCGTCGCGATTGGTTGAAAGTTTGTTGCTCGGCACCGGAGCGGCGGGATCGCTGTTAGTCACCCCGGGGCAGACGTCCAAGAGCGTGGAGTGCCCGAAGGAGAGCGTGGGAAAACTCATCGGGCGCGGCGGGGAGACGATACGGGGGATTCAGATGGCGACCGGGGCGAGAATGCAGATTGATCAGACGCGTCAGCCGTGTCAGGTGGTCATGGCGGGCACCGACGCGTGCGTGGAGGCGTGCCTACAAGTGGTGCAAGAGATCATCGAAGGAGGGTCGACGGCGGTATTTAACGAAATCGCACGCGGTGGGCAAGGGTTCGGTGGGCAAGGGTACGGCGGTCAACCGATGGTGGCGACTGGATGGGGCGGACAAGCGTCGTACGATTCGGCGTCGTACGATCCGGCGGCGTACGCGCAGCAACAAGCGATGTACGCCCAAATGTACGCAGCGCAACAATACGGCGCACACGTCGCCGCGACGGCGACCGCGGTGGCGACCGGGGCGCCGCCGCCCAACGCGTCGGTTGCTTCCGCCGGAGCCGGAGCTCCCGCCGCGACGCCGGTGTGGCGCGCCATTGACGACGGTAAAGGAAATGTCTACTGGTACAACACCCTCACTGGCGTCTCGCAGTGGGAAAAACCCTCGTCGTCGTAGTAGCGCGTTGAATTGTTAATCATTCGTCAACTCACTGATTAAACCACCGCTTTACCCACCCGAACCGATTTCGTTTTCCAAGACTGATTCGTTCGTTTGAGCCTCGCGTCTGTCGCGCTCAAAATTCACAAAACTCACCACTCACCCGACAGATCACCACGCATCGCGTCGCGTCGAGCGCTTCACGGCGTCCGCGCGATGCGCACGTCGAGCGTCTTTACGACGCGCGCGTCGGCATCGACGCGATGCGGCGGAGGCGGCGGCGATGGGAAAGCGTCGCGCCGTCACGCGCACCGATCCATCAACCGCACGCGTCGCGCCGCCGCCGCCAGTGTCTGTAGAGCGAGCGGTCGCGACGTCGACGTGCCGAGGTCGACGCACACGATGGTGGTGTACTGGGATTTGGATAATATCCGTCCACCGAGTGGGTGCGAGGTACGACGATGACGACGACGACGACGACGCCGGCGACGCGCGATTGAAAGTTTTCTCTGCTTTGACTCGAGTCAAACTCTCTTTGCCCGGCTTACCAGCTCTACGTCCGATATTCAACGTGGACCGCGAGTTAAACGGCCGGGCTACAAAAACGTCAACCACAGAAGCTCCTCCAATCCTTCAAACACTCCGTGGGTGGATGAGTTCATGAGGTTGCGACATTTATTTGTTTGTTTTATTCGACGCGTTGCGCTTTGTTTGCGCTTTTTCTCCTTTTAGAAAATCCATCCGTCCTCATCGGCTTTGTCGACATCGAGACTGACGCCAAGGGTTGGGTATCGCTCGATTCTCGTAGGCTCTGTGGTTGGCTCGCATAGAGGCGGCGGCGAAACGATTCGTACCGAACGGCCGAGTGGAGACTCGGGTGTATGCGAACGAAAACACACTCGGTAAGGATGAGCGCCGCGCGTGTTTTAGAAGATCTGGGGTGACGCTGGTGGAGGTGAGCAACGCGCCAGAGGCGGCGGATGAAGCGATACTGTCGGATGCGTACGTACTCGCGCGAGATGCCGTCGATGCGGGTCAAACGAATGATTATTCAATAATGGTTTGTACGTGCGATGAGCGTTTGTCAGACGCCCTCGCGAGGGCGCGGGCGAGAGGATTATTCACAGTGGCGCTGAGCGATTACATGCGAGGCAAACGCAACAGGGCAGAGTTCAGGACGCTCTTCTCGGCGTGTTCATCCATCCATTCGCAAGGCATGTCGGCGACGTACGTGTACGCCTTGCAAACAATCGCGAGCACTTCAAAGATGTTTCGGCAATCGAAACTTGCCAACGCGGCACACGAAGCCGTGTTCTGGGATCCGAGACGCGTGTTCCAGGTGACACCAGAAGAGTTGAACGTACACAATGCGGTATTCGAGCGCGATCCCGACGCTTTCGGGGCGCCTGTCGCGTGTCCTGGGAACGTCGTTGGCGCTCTGCGAGACGGGGACCTCGAACCGTGGCTTTACGAATCTGCCTCGTCTGATGTGAACCCGCGTTGACGCGGATACGCTATAGAAATAGGACGCACGCGCACGCAGAAAACGTGACGGGACAAACAGACGTCGTTCCGTCATCCATGTAAAATCATGTTGTTGTTGTAAGCAATACAATCCTATGCGCGAAGCGCCCCCGAGCCCCACGCGCCCGACTCAGTTGAGCGTATACAAACCAATCGCCGGTCCGATGAACCTAAACAACACCCAAAAGAACGCCAACGCCCCGGCACCATACAGCGACGCCTGGTTCATCCAGTACATCCATCCCTTCTCCCCGGTCCACACGATCCATGCGCGTTCCATCGCCGGCGTCTCTTCCCACGCAGCCGGGTCCTGTTCCCACGCAGCCAACGACCCATTCGCCCCCGCGCGCACACGGTTTCGTTTCGCCGCCGTGTCTAGGTACCCAAACGCCGGGTTCCCGCTCGCGTTCGTCGGTCTGTTCGCGCTCGACGACGACGACGACGAAGACGAAGACGAAGACGACGACGATTGGTTTCGTTTGGATTTCAGTCGAGCTTCGAGCGCTTCGATGGATTCATCATTCTTATCGTTCGCCGCCGCGCGCACGATCGTCACGGATCGCGTCATCGGCGCGCGCGCGCGCGTCGTCGTCATCGTTCGGACGACCGAGACGGATCTCGCGCATCGCGTCGGGGTGATGGCGAGCATGACGAGCGTTGGTTTGTGAGGGATAAGGGTGAGTGAGGGTTTGGACTCCAAAGCGCGCGGATGGAATGATGGATGGATGATGATACAATTTTACCCCGTCGCAAAGGCTAGATATCGCGCGACGGGTACGCGTACAAATTATTTATATAAATGTCGTCACGGATTACTGATTCGCGATCGAAGCTCTGCTTCCTCGGCGCACGCGTCGCGAAGCTCTTTGACGAGAGCGAGGTATCGACGATGTCGCCGAACGGCTTCGTCGTACGAATCCCGAACGTCCTCTAAAGCGTTTTGTTCGTTTGCGAGCTTGGCCTCGACGAGCTTGATGTTCGCCTGGACGCCGTCTTGGATGCTCGCGAGGGCGGTGACGAGGGATGATTTCCCAGAAACCGTCTCGACGGCGGCGTGGACTTGGGATTGGAGAGAGTTGAGAAGCGAAATTTCCTTGACGAGGTACTTTTTGGTATCCGCGAGGACGTTGTACTGCGCAAAGTATTTACGCGTCTCCTTGAGCTTCGACTGCACCGTTTCGTAGAGTTCTTCAAACCGACGCTCGTATTGAATCAGCTCGGGTCTCGTCGGGATGTCCTCGAGTTTTCGGCTCAGGAGGGCGACGGCTCGAGTGCGCTTGTTGAGCATTAAACGCTCCGATTCATACTTTTCCTTTTCCCGTTGGTACGTAGCCTCCACTTCTTCAATCTGCGCGCGCTCTTCCGATGTGAGCGTGTGTTCCCCACCATTTTCAATCTCCTCCTTGAGCTCCGCCATGCGCTTTTTACACTCAGACTTGAACGCCTTTTCATCCATTTTGGTTTGAGACGCGCGTTGGATGAGCTCCATGATG
>Ga0181600_10004352_pt1 | contig 10746 bp, 5 predicted proteins | sample 041ome_2_FD_132982 | JGI IMG/M metagenome (GOLD analysis project Ga0181600, IMG submission 132982) | Coastal salt marsh microbial communities from the Groves Creek Marsh, Skidaway Island, Georgia - 041406US metaG (megahit assembly) | ecosystem: Environmental > Aquatic > Marine > Intertidal zone... | reverse complement strand
GGAGAAAAAATATGGTCTGCTCCGTCGAGTACGATCCGAGCAGTGGAACGCCTGGATATCAAGCTCCTGAAGTTTTGCTCGGGAAATATAGCGATAACGAAGACGGCGACGACGAAGAGGTGACGATGGAAACGTACGCGAAAGTTGATATCTTCGCATTTGCCATTGCCATGTACTTTTTATGCACGGGAAAAGAGATCTTCGCGGACTCGTTAGATGCAGGGGAGAACATGACGACAAAGTCGAAGCAGAAAGCGAAGGCAATGTCGGAGACGGAATTAGACCGCTTGAATCAGAAAGAGCTCGAACTCGATGCGAGAATTCTCACGCAGATGCTCACCTATCCTGACTTTCGTCTCGCGCCTTCGCAAGAAAAAAAATTGCGAGAACGCTACGGAAATTTGGTAAAGAACCGAAGCGAGATCATCCAATCGACAACACTCACTGAGAAGGTCATAGAAGACTTGTCTGGTCGACAACCGGTGGCGTTTTGCAAACTCATCGCGAAGTGTTTAAGCGTCGATCCGAGTAAAAGGCCGAGTGCCGAAGAAGCGCTCGCTTGGGAGAATGCCTTTGTTGGTACTGACGAAGACGAAGACATTCTCGCGTTCTTGAAGGCTTCGACGATGACGACGAGGTGAGAGGAGATGTATATATATATGTAAATAATAGCACGCATAAAATAGAATGAGATCAAATACTTTTTAGATGTAACGTTTCAATGAGAGCAAATTATTGCGCGTGCGCCCTTTCTTCGTGTTCACATTTAGTTCCCGAAGCGCAGGACGAGAGATTTTTTGTTTTTGTTTTTCCTCCCGTTGCTCTCTTCTGCCTCTCTCTCGTTTATTTTTGAGTCGTTGAGAGTGAATTCAATCGTCGTTACAAGAAAAGTGGTGATATTTGCATATCGCGCAAACACACACACACACACACACAGTCACACGCGCACGCCTTCTCTTCTTCATAACTCGAACGAATCGAGAAGAAGAATCGCCAATCGCTCTTGTCGTTGTTCTGCTGTTTGTTTTGAGCGAGGAGATCTCTCCAATTCACACGGAAAAGAATGTCCGAAGCGACGAATCAACAGTCTTCTTCCTCTCTGCTTCTCTCTTCGTTAAAAGATTTGCTTCCAGAAAAGAACACGGTGATTATATTCTCGAACAGAATGAAAGGTTTGCTCGCGAAATCGGACGGGAAGGATAAAACCATAGCGTTGCTGCAGTACTTAGCCATGTTTACTTCCAACGGAACGCCCGGGAACGCGATGAGTTTGCAAAAATCGTTCGGGAGTGCCAGGAAACCGTTCCGGATTTTCAAAGAGGTGGAGTTCTTACTCCCGGTGATTGAAAACCCACCGGTTGGGAATCAAGCGAAAGTGTTGGCAGCGTACTCAAAAGCGATTGGGATGTCGGCGTACATGGCTTTTGATCACATCGTATTCTTAGGCGCGACGGGTTTAGTCACGAACAAGCGAATAACGGAACTGTGTCAGAAGCTCTCCTATTACGGGTGGTTCGTCGGATCAGTAGCTGGGTTGTATCAAAGTGCGAACGAATTAGGGAAGTGTGTGAGAGACGTTGCGGAGGCAGAAGACGACGAGGATAGAAAACAAGAAATCGCCAAGGTTGCCAAGCCGGTGTTCACCGCCATCACGACCAACACTTTGCAAGCGTTGTTAGCGTTGGCGCTTTTGGAGAAAATTCCGATGAAGAAGAGGAACGTCGGAGCGTTAGGAGTAGTGTTGAGCATGTTGAATGTGTACTCCATGTTTCCACCGCCGCCGCCTCCAGATGCCAAAGACAAAGGAGAGTAGATGTGTAAAAAATATGAAAAAACGGAACCAAATAGATAGTTAAAATACAAATACGGAGCCTTGTTTATTATTCTATAGCAATACACGCGTATATTAACGATGTTTCGCAACATCATCTCTACAAACTCTCTTTTAGTTTACAAATTCTCTTGCGACGGAGGAGTTTCGCCAAACTTTGTCGCCTTCTTCTTCTGTGGATCCGGTTGCGTTTGCGTGAAACCTCCGAGATCCCAATACCCAGCCGGATCTTTCGGTGGGAGATATTTCGCGCGATGACGAGAATTTTCCAGGTTTCTTGTCGGCGCTCCGTTGTTCGTGTTGTTATTATTAGTCAAAGCGGTGTTGTTTCCGTGTTCGCACGCTCTTCGATCGAGTTGACCGGCGACGGCATAGAACCTTTCGCACTCTTGGCACGCATACCCGATGAGCTCCTTTCTCGCCTCTTTCCCACGAACGACTTCTTGGTACTTCACCTCTCGCAGTGGTTTATCAACGGGTAAACTCTTATTCGCCGTTTTTTGCTGATGTTCTTCGCGAAGTTCTTGTCTCGTGCGTTTCGCGTTTTTCTCTTCTTTACCACCTTTTTCTTCGTCTTCTTCCTCCTGAGTGTTCTTTATGACCAAAACGTCCTCCTCTCCCGGAGTGCTCTTGTTGATTTGCGCTTCGTTCGTTTTGGGCGTTTCAAAGAAAGCGCGCGATCGCGGTGGCGGTGTCTTCGTGTCGCCAATCGTTTTCTTCTTCATGGCGTCGTCCCATAAACTTTGGACTTTCTTTGAGACGCCTTTCTTTGCCGTCAAAGCCGCCCCGCCGCTTTTTTTACCCGCTCCTACAGCCGGCGAATCTAAACTAGCTCTTTTCGACATCATCATCATTTTCGATGCGTCGACGTGCTTTTTCGGCTTTGGTTTATCTATTTGACGTTCAAGTTGTTGTTGTCGTTGTTGTTGTTGTTGTTGTTGCTGCTGCTGCTGCTGCTGCTGCTCCTTCGGATGATTTACGACTGCGTTTGGTTTTATCCTCGTTTCGTTCTTCGTATCGAACGCCCAAAAGTCTTCTCTTCTGTTGAACGAAAAAGACTTCTCGTCTTCGTCTTCCTGTTGTCTTCGTCGTTGTCGTCTTTCCCTCTCTTCACCGTCGTCTTTTCCTCTGTTTCTTCCAATCTCTTCGAGCTCTTCGTCCTTGGTCGTGTACTCTTCGCCGGCAAACACGGCGTACTTTGAAGCCGGCGAGTGCGGCCGCTTTCTCTTCGCACCGTTATCTTCTTTTCCTCGCCGTCTCTGTTGCTGCTGTTTTTCGTATTTTTCCAACTTTGCGAGCGCCACCTCTTTCTCCTTTCTATACTTGGCCGCAGCTTCGCGATAAATCATCAACTCTGCTTGTAGTTTTTGAAATCGCGCTCGCGATACCGGAGGAGTATTACTTTTGTCGTCGGCGTTATCGTCGTCCTCGTCGTCCTCGTCCTCGTAATCATCGTTATCATCGCTCTTTATCTTCGACGATGGTGGTGGTGGTGGTAAGTCAGACATAGTCTTTCTCTCGTCGTCCTCGTCTTCAACAAAAGCAGAGGGCTTTTTTAAAAGCAACAACTTTTCTCCTAACGCCTTCTCTCGAAACGAATCTCTCTCTTTTGTCACCAACGCTAAACTTTTCATCAAATTGTCCTTAATCCTCGTTAAACGCTCGATCGTATCTCTCATCTTCTCCTTCTCTTTCACATTTTCTTCGTGTTCTCGTTTGAAACTCATCCGTAATTGGGTAAACTGTTCGTTCGTTTCTCGTTGCATTCGTGAAATCATAAACGGCACATTCATCGCCTCGTCGTCGTCGTCGTCGTCGAAATTCTCATAAAAATTTTGAGCACTTTTCTTCTCGCCCCTTTCTGCGTTTATTTTCTTCTTCTTTTCCTTCTTCTTCTCGTTCAAAGCGGCGGCGGCGGCGGTGGTGGTAAAATTAGGGCCATCGTCGATGATGTCGTTCTCTCTTCTATTCATGACGACGAGTTTACGAACGCAGCACGCGCACGAATTTTTTTTTTCTTTTGGAGAGAGATGGAGAGGATTTCTCTCTCTCTCAGTCTCTCGACTCTCGGACTCGCTCTCTCGTGTATTTGTTGAGTGAGTATAATCATCAAATTCATCATCGTGTGAACAAAGAGAGTCGCGTTCTTTTTTTTTTTTTTTTAAAAAAGAGGAGAAAAGAGGAGGAGAGCCTTCGTTTTTGGGGAAACAAAAAAAGACACACTTACAAACTCATAAAATCTCTCCCCATAGTATAAATAATATTATAATAGAGCAATAATAATACACAGAAGAGAGGTGAGGAATCGTAGCAGCGGCGCGTCGTGGATAAAAGAAAGAAGCGCTCGCTCGCTCGCTCGCTCGATGGCACCTTCGTTCTGGTTCGGCGGAGGAGGAGGAAACGGAGACGCGGCGGAGAACTTTGACGGAAACACTCATCATCGCAGAGGAGGAGAGAGGAACAACCATCAAAGTGAGCGCGCGTCTTTGCTTTCCGCGCAAGGCTACGTCAAAGACGAGCGAGACGATCCGCAATTTTCCCAGAAAGCTAGGAGAGGGAGAGAAAAAGTCGCCGAGCAGCTTCTGAGAGACGCGCAAATGCGCGGAGGTTCAGGTTCAGGAGGAGAGAGGAAATCTTCCAGGCGGCACCATCGCGACCGGCATGAGGCCGCGGAATTGGGAGGAGGAGGAGGAGGAGGAAACGGCGGTTCTTTGTTTCCTCCTCGGATAAATTCGTACGGCACGAGCAATAACAACGAGTATCAACAGTATCAACACGGAACAAACGCATCATCATTAGCACCAACGACGTCGATTTCTCGATTACTGGGCGGGTGTTTGATCGCCGGCTCTGTGGCCATGGTGTGCACGGCATCTTCAGACTCAGTGATTGGACATTTGCTCCTTTCTCCAAACAATAACGCGAACGACGACATTGACATCAACGCTTCGAATAATCGAGGCGGCGTCGCATCTAGTTCTAAGCGAAAGTCTCCATCATCATACAGAGGTGGTGGAGGAGGAGGAGGACGAGGACGAGCGGGAATATCAGGATGGTCGAGCGAATATGCGACGAACTTTCTCGGCGGAGTGACAAAGAACGAGGACGATATCGAGGATGATAAACTCTTGGAAGAAGATTTGAGCAACGATGCCATCGCGTTGGCGAACGGCAAAACGTTACTAGAGAAATTTGATGCTGACGCGTTTGAGAAGGACTTGGCGTCAACCTCGGGAGATTTCGAAGACGAAGAGAAGAGAGATGTGCAGTTATCGGACGACGATTTGCTCACCACGTGTGAAGCGTGGAGAGTGCAAATTAAAAACGACGCGACGATGTTTCAAGTCCGATTGTTGAAACTTTCAGCCATTTTAGACGCAACGAGTGATGATTCGAGCAGGTTGCCGCACGATGATGTAGTTAATTCGATCAAGAGTGTCCGGAAGTGGCACACGACTACAGACGTGGACGCAACCGCAAAAGTAAAAGAGTTGACGCGAAGAGCGAAAATGGAGAAAGCTGGCGACGGCAATAAGTCTGTGCGAAGGAAGAAGCTCGAGGCTGAAGCCATAAAAGTCGAAGAGCTCGCGTCGACGTCTTTGCCCAAGCTTGAAAATGCTTTGAATGAAATCGAGGAGAAATTTATCCCGTCTTCGGCGCAATCGGAGCCAGTACGACAAAGAGCTGAACTCGGTGCTGCACCGACGCAATCTTCGTGGTTATCGAGTCTTTTTGGTGGCGTGAAAGCACCTATCAAAATGGCACAACTCGGGGCCGCTACAAATTCAAACGATAATGCTAAATTAGGTGCCGGATATAGCAGCGATCCCTGGGGAGCTCGCGGTGAATTTGACGATGAACTCGAGATGGAAGAGGAGCGCGACGTGAAGGATGAACGCAGGAAAAATGTAGCTTCTCTTCACGAGCGTCAACGTATACAAAAGCAAAAAGAAGAATTCGGATTAGTGGATGATAAAGCCGACGAATTACCCGTTCGTGCAACCTCGTTCGCGAAAGGACTTTCGAACCGACGCAGCCGTCGCGTGGGTCCCTTTTATGACTCGATGGGAAATACCGAGGAACAACGACTACGACAGCAACAGCAATATATGCCAGCTTCTATCACTCCTTCAACATCAGACGGCCGTATTTCTGAAGCAGATATAGAGAGAAGAGCGCAAGAGCTTGTTGATGAAGCGCATGGTGGCATCGACGAAGAGGAAGAGCGAGTGAACGAAGGAGAAGAAGTTTTTTACGACTTTGACGATGGATTCGCAGACGAAGGAGTTGAAGAGACAGTAGAAGACGAACAGTTCGTTCAAGAAGAAGAAGTGACGAAGCCGTCGAGGGCAAAGAAGCCGCGCGGATTGTCGGATCGACTTTCAGATACCGTACGAAGAGCCTTTGGGTACGCAGACCCAGGAGAAGAGTTCTTGGAAGAGGCGAGCGAAGAAATTCGAGAAGAAGAGGGAGAACAGATTGAGCAAAATGCGCAGCGTCAGCAGCAAAAGGTGCTCAGAAATGGGAAAAGAAACGGCATCATCAACAGTAAGAAGAAGGGATCATCTTCTTCTTTGTCTGGTGCGGGAGCTGCGACGACAACATCTAAAGAGAGAAAACAGCAGGAAAAGAGAGGATCAGCGACGACGACGGTAAGTATCAACTCGGGCGAGAGGATGAAGAAAGGCACTAATTCTGAAAGCGCATCGACGAAACCATTCTCAAAATTCAACGACATCAACGGCGATGACGATGAGCCCGTGGACACGTTCTCCGCTCGCATGAAGGCTGCCAAGAAATTGAAGGAAGCGCAAGAAAGTGGTTCGGCGACGAAATCGTGGAACTCGGCTGGTGAGGAGCACCAGATGAAGTTCAAGCCAGGTCAAAAGCTCATTGTTCAAGAGGATGGCTCGTTTGCATTTGCCGATGAAGATGACGTCAACTCGAAGGATTCCGACGCCGGTTTGCAAAAACGAAACGAGGAAACTTCGAAAGTTTTGCGCTCGCTCTCCGAGGATCAAGATTCGTCGTCGTCGCCGTCGTCATCGAGTGATGTGAACGAGAAAGAAGTGCAATCGCCGCCTCCGGCTATTTCGCCACCTCCGCCTTCCCCATCGCCTCCTCCTCCGAACGCGCCAGTCGCTCAACCAGTTGCTGTTCAACCTGCGGCAATCGATCCGACCCAGACTGCGCAAATGTTGTACCAACAAAATATAGCCGCCATGAACAATCAAATGATGATGAATGCCGCGGCGTCGAATAACAACAACGCGAATGCAAACGCAAACATGGGAAGTAATTTCAAGCTGACGTCGGAGAATCTAGATGCTGTCGCGATGGCAAAGCTAGAACACGATACGGCAAACAGAAATGCTTTGGAACTGTACGACATCTCAAACCAAAATCGAGACGCGGCTGAGTTGGCGAGATCAGAGCACGAAACTGCCATGCACTGGAGACAAGAAGCGCAAAAGAATCTCGAACGCTTAGAAGCGACTGCCGCGAAGAAAGCCATTTCGGAAGAAAATGCGGCGCAGCAACAAGAAAAGTTACAGAATTTGAACGCTTTAGTCTCTGAATTTAAAAAGGCTTTGGTGGAAGAAACGGCACTGCGACGCAAAGCTGACATCGAGAAGGAAAATTTGGCCCGCGAGTACGAGCAAAAGAAAATTGAAATTGCCACGAAGGCATCTGAAGCGCAAGGTCGCTTGATTGAGCACGCCAAAGATAAGATCTTAGAGGCTCGTCGCACTGCCGCGTTGGCGACGCAACAAGCGAACGAGTATTTAGAACAGGCAAAGAGAGAAGCGATAGCGAGGAGAAGAATCGGCGAGTTTGCCAAAAGATCAAACTCAAAAATGAACGAAGACAAGAAAGCTTTGGCGAAGAGACTCCAAGCTGAGAAAGATGAAATCTCAGAAGCCGCTAAAGAAGTTCAAAGATCTGCCGAGGAAGCGTTGATGAGATTGAACTCGGCTAACTCGCAAGCGCAGAAGGAAAGAGATCTCGCTTTGAGTGATCGTCAGCAAGCCTTAGAGGAGGCTAAACGAGCCGTCGATACGGCCAAAATGAGCTTAGACGGTATGAAGGAAATGTCGAGAAAAGCGCAAAAGTATAAGAGACGCCAAGAAGAGACAGTGGATTCGGTTAAAGAGTACATCAAAAACGACGGAGAGGGCAAGTTTGACAAGTTGGATAAATTGTTGCGCAAAGCCGAAGACGAAGACCTGTCCTCTTCTCACCCTGGTGGAAAGAAATCTAAATCTTCATCATCGTCAACCAAGAAGAAGAGAAAGAACAGCGACAAAGGAATTAAAGACATCGATGGAATGAGCGACGAGGACGCGGCGGCGGAGAAAGTAAAAAAGCTATTGGGCGGTGGCGGTGGCGGTGGCGGTGAAGGAGCCGACGCGGACGCTTCAGCTGACTCGGATGACGCGGTGGCAGAAGGAAGTGGGAAAGAAGATGATGCAATCTTGGAACCAATGACAGATGATGTCGACTCTATTTTAGCCGACGCAGAGAAGAACGGCGCATTAGCTGAAAGCAACTCTGAAGTTTCCACCGCAGAAGACGTTCGATCTTCGGTTGAAAACTCTGGCGCCATCACGGAAGCGGAAGCGGAGAAGAATCTCGCGGCATACTTTGGAGAAACGACCCCTTCGCCAACGCCTGTTTCGTCCGCTAGCGATGATAGTGGCAAGGAAGAGGAAAGTAATGAGAAGAAAAGCGACGACGCAACTGAAGAGAAAACCTCCACCGAAGAAAACGTAGAAGCGGCGGACAAAGGAGAAAAGGAAGAAGAGGAGAAGAAACGAGACGAGGCTAATACTGAAACGAGGCAAAACGCCGCCGACGACGACGACAACGCTTCGGATCCGTCGTCCTTGATCACTTTAGACGATCAAGAAGTTTCAAACGTCCCCACGAGTGGAGTCGTCGCTTCATTAGGTTTTCCTGGCATAACTCGCATCGCGTTTGGCGAGCCGGAACAAAAAGCGTTCAAAGGGGTGTTCTTTGCGTACTTACAAGAGCAAGCTCCAGACTCGTGCGCTAGCGCAGACGATATGGAAACGTACGTTCAAGAGCGAACGAAAAAGACTGGCACAAAAGCGGAGCACTTGCGCGTGACATTAGTGTGCCCCTCGGCGAGCTCTGAAGCAGACACTTTGAAAGCGCAGCAAGTCGTTCGCGACGGCGTCTCGGACGGTTCGCTCTTGAAGAAGCTCGCCGCTTCCGGCATAAAGAGCCGCGTATTTATGGACGAATACGAAGACAAAAAAGAGGCAAAAGACGAGGGGGAAGATGTCGATGATACCACCACTACCGAAGAAGATGAAAAAGAAAGAGGGGTGAAGCAAGAGGAAAACGACGAGCAACAGTAGAAGTATGACAAGTTGTGATTTCAATTATCAAACAATTCTTAACACTCTCACATGTTTGAATTTTCCGTATTTTAAGTTTAAGGGCCATGGTACTGAAATACTAGTTCGCACTGCAGTGTATTCTCCATGGCATGTGATCATATTCTTTTTTTAAATGAGCTTTTCTTTTTTTCGTTCCTTCGTTTGAACAAGTCGAACATACAGAGAAAAAAAGATTCAAACGCTTCTCAAATCAACCTTCTTTAGGCCTTAGAGTCGAGCTCTTTTTCAAAATTGTACGCGGATCCACCGTGGTGCGAGGTGTCCAAACCAACTTCTTCTTCCTCGACCGGGACGCGGAGCACACCAGCAGCTTTGAGCGAGCCAAACAAGATTGCGCTCGTGGAGCCGACCCAAGCGATGATAGCAAGAACACCGGCAATCTGGTTGCCGAGCTGTTTACCGCCACCTCCGTAGAACGCGCCATAATCGTCAGCACCTCCTTCACACCCGTAATCGTTGAGCACGTACTTTTGCTTGGCGAAGAGGCCGGCGGCGATGACGCCCCAGGCGCCGCAGGCGCCGTGAACGGCAGAAGCATCCAGCGGGTCATCGATTTTCAGCTTCTTGATGAGTGCACTGAAGCCGTAGTAGACAGCTGCACCGATGGCCCCAATGACTGCGGCGGCCCAGGGTTCAACCACGACGCAGTTACCAGTAACAGAAACCAGACCGGCGAGGATCCCGTTGCACATCGGACCGACGTCCAGGTGCTTCGTCAAACTGTAATGGATGGTCAACGCTGAGATACCTCCGGCTGCTGCGCCCAACGTGGTCGTCACGGCAACGCGCGCCGCAGTTTCCATGTATTCGAACGCCAGAGTACTGACCGGATTAAAACCGTACCAGCCGAACCAGAGGATAAAGGTTCCGAGCGCGACCAACACAGACGAGTGACCGGGCATATCGATGACTTCTCCCGAGGGTGAAAATCGACCGGTTCTCGGACCGAGAAAGATCGCGCCAACGAGGGCAGCCACACCACCAGTCATGTGGACAATCCCCGAACCGGCAAAGTCAATCATACCGTTAGCACCGAGGTATGGTTCAACTCCGACCCACGGAGAGAGCCACCCTTTGTAACTCCATCCCCAGTGAACGACGACTGGGTAGATGATACCGGTCAAAGCGGCAGTGTACGCCAGATACGCTTTGAATTGGCACCTTTCCGCGACGGCACCAGATACAATGGTCGATGCGGCAGCGGCAAACGCCCACTGAAACATCCATCCCGCGTAATATTTGCCGGAACCTCCGAGAGGCGACATACTCGCCGCTTTGTTCATGAACACGTCCTTGCCGTTCCCGACAAACCCGTCGCAGTCACTTCCGCCCGTGCACGTGTCCTCCGTTCCGTAAGCGAGGTGGTACCCGAGGAACCACCACACCATGGCGCCGAGGCACCCATCCATTAGATTTTTAATCAGAATGTTTTTCGTGTTTTTCGCGCGAACCGAGCCGGCTTCCAGGAGCGCGAATCCAGCCTAAGAT
>Ga0181600_10004336_pt1 | contig 10767 bp, 9 predicted proteins | sample 041ome_2_FD_132982 | JGI IMG/M metagenome (GOLD analysis project Ga0181600, IMG submission 132982) | Coastal salt marsh microbial communities from the Groves Creek Marsh, Skidaway Island, Georgia - 041406US metaG (megahit assembly) | ecosystem: Environmental > Aquatic > Marine > Intertidal zone... | reverse complement strand
TTTGTTTTAGTTGAAAATACAAATAAAAGTGGAAAGTTCACTGAAAATTATTTAAGAAAAGTTTATAAAGTATTTAAAAAATATAAAAAAAATTACTCTATATTACCGAGACTTTATCCGGTAAATAAAAATCCATTTAAACTTATAAAATTTTTTAAAATAATAAATAAAGATAAAAGAGATTTTATATTTGAGTTTGAATTTTTAAGCTTAGTTGATTTTATAATATTGTTCTTTATGATTATAAAATATCCTTTTAAAGTTTTAAATTTGAAACAAAAAAAAAGTAGTTATCTTAATAAATTATTTAATTATTCTCTTATAGAGGACTTAAATAGTAATAATTTTAGCAGTTTTGCAAGATATATTCTTGGTAGCAAGTTATCAAAAATTGATAAACTGGAAAAAATATACTCATGGTGTGAGTTTCAAACTATTGAGCGTAGTTTTAACTATTCTATTAGAAAAAATAATCAAAGCTTAAGATTAATTGGTTTACAGTTTTATATCAATTATGAAACATATTTTAATACATACATAGATGATTTTGAATATAATAATTTAACATCGCCACATTCAATTCTAGTCAATGGTAAATATTTTATTTTGAAAAGAAAAAATATAAAATACGATATTGGAGTATCTTTGAGATACAATGGAATATTCAGTTTTAAAGGGGTTGTTGAAGAAAAAAATATACTATTAGTAGGGTCCTATATAATCTCTGATACTAAATATTTATTAAATTGCGCAACTAAGTTTAGTAATTTAATATTCAAAAATCATCCAGCCATTGATATAAGTAGACTTAATGACTTACCAAAAAATATCAATGTTTCTAATGATAGTATTTATAAACTTTTTAAGAATACAAAACTAGTTATATTGACATCTGCATCTGGTGTTGCAGTCGAAGCTGTTTCTTGTGGATTGTCAGTCATAATTGTTGCTAGTCAAAATAATCTTACAGCTAACCCATTAACAGATAAGGGACGAGGAAAAATATGGGATTTAGCATTTAATATTGATGAAATCGACAAAATATATAAAAAATTGATTGAATTTAGATCACATAATAAAGATGAAATATTAGCTATAGCTAGCTGGTATAAAAAAAATTTTTTTGTGGAACCAACAGAGCAGAATATAATCAAAACATTTAAAATTAAAAATCAAAAAAAACAAAATTAATTTTTTTAATATTTATAAAGTTTTATAAAATAGATTTTGTGAGTGATTTAGCTGAAGATAAATTTATATTAAATAATATATATAACTTTATAATTATTAATCTTAATGTTAATTATCTATAAATAATGTTTAAAAAATTTAAAATTTTTCATAATAAAAAAATTCTTATAACAGGACATAATGGTTTTAAGGGCTCATGGTTAACTATTTGGTTAAATTTGCTAGGGGCCAATGTTGTTGGTGTTTCATTAAAAAATAATGACAATAAAAATCATTTTAATTTAGTAAAACGCAATATCAAAGTTAAGACCTATTATTTTGATATTCGTAATAAATTAAAATTACAAAAAGTTGTACTAAAAGAACAGCCTGATTTTATTTTTCATTTAGCTGCTCAATCTTTAGTTTATAAATCTATTCAAGATCCAAGATTTAATTGGGAAACAAATGTAATAGGTTTACTTAATTTATTAGAGTCAATATTAAAGTTAAAAAAAAAATGTTATGGAATTATTGTAACTAGTGACAAGTGTTATAAAAATTTAGAGCAAAAAAAAGGTTACAAAGAAACAGATGTTTTAGGTGGTATTGATCCCTATAGTGCCTCTAAAGCTTCGGCTGAAATTTTATTTAATTCATTCTTTAAGACCTTTATAGATAGAAAAAAAAAAAATATTAGATTATGTTCTGCTAGAGCTGGCAATGTTATAGGCGGTGGAGATTGGTCAAACTTTAGGTTGATACCTGATTGTATGAAGATGTGGTTAAACAATAAAATTCCCGTAATAAGGAATCCTAATTCAACACGACCATGGCAACATGTACTCGAAGCTTTATCTGGTTATCTTGTGTTAGCAGTTGAGCTTAGTAAAAATAAAAAATTGAATGGAAATTCTTTTAATTTTAGCTCTGATAAGATTAAAAATATAACTGTAATAAATTTTTTAAAAAAAATCAAAATCAATTGGCCTTCAATAAATTGGAAAATTCATACTACAAATAAATTTTATGAGTCATCTTTACTTCAATTAAATAACTTTAAAGCTAAGAAAATGTTAAATTGGAAAGCACGTCTTAACATTTTAGAAACGATTGATTTTGTAGTTGATTGGTATAAAGAATTTAAAATTAACAAAAAAAATATTTTCAATATATCGCGTATACAAATCATAAAATTTATGAAAAAAAAAATATGAAGGTAGTCATTCTTGCTGGTGGGTTAGGTACTCGAATTTCAGAATATACAAAGAAAATACCCAAACCAATGGTTAAAATTAATCGATTACCAATATTAGTTCACATAATGATGCATTATTATAGATATGGATTTGAAAATTTTATAGTAGCCCTTGGGTATAAAGGTAAAATTATAAAAAATTATTTTAATAAAAAAAAATTTCCTTGGAAAGTTAAATTGGTTGATACTGGACTAAAAACAATGACTGGTGGAAGAATAAAAAGATTGAAAAAATATCTTGATAAGGAAACATTTATGCTAACTTATGGCGATGGTTTATCAGACGTAAATTTAAATAAACTTCATAACTTTCATAAAAAAAATAAAAAAATTATTACATTAACAGCAGTAAGACCCCCCGCAAGATTTGGTGGACTAAAAATCAAAGGTAATTTGGTAAACCATTTTAAGGAAAAATCTAAGCTTGATGAGGGATGGATTAATGGAGGTTTTTTTGTGGTAAATCCAAAATTTTTAAAATTTATTAAAGGAGATGAAACTTTTTTAGAGCACGAACCTTTAGAAAAAGTAACAAAAATAAAAAACTTGGCAGCATTCAAGCATGAGGGTTTCTGGCAATGCATGGATACACTTAGAGATAAAGAAAAATTAGAAATTATTGTTAAAAGAAATCAGCATTTAAAATAATTAATCATATTATTTAACATATCTTATTATGGAAATAGTCAAAAAAAAAAACTCAAAAATAGCAACAGTTTTAGTCACAGGTGGTAGTGGATTTATTGGAAAACATTTAATTAAGAATTCTAAAATAAAAAAATGGAATATAGTTTCATTATCAATTAATAAAAAACTAAACTATAAAAATATTACAGAAATTAATTTAGATATAGTTAATAAAAAACTTTTATTTGAAAAATTAAATCATTTAAAAATTGACTATATAATTAATCTTGCAGGTCATATTAATCATTATGAAAAAAAAAAAACTTTTGATACACATTTCAAAGGTTGTAAAAATTTAATTGATTTTGCAGTTAAAAAAAAAGTTAAAAGATTTATACAAATTGGTAGTAGTGTTGAATATGGTTTTTTAAGTTCTCCAGTTTCAGAAAATACAACTACTAATATAAAAAATCTAAAATCAACCTATGGAAAAGCTAAGTTAAAAGCTTCAAATTATTTAATTAAAATATCTAAAAAAACAAAATTAAAATATTTAATTTTAAGACCTTTTTTAATTTATGGTCCAGGACAAACCATCAACAGATTAATACCAAACATTATTACAAATTCTTTAAAAGATAAAAATTTTCCATGTTCGCTAGGTAATCAAATAAGAGATTTTTTATATATAGATGATTTTGTAGATTTTATTATAGAATGTGTTGAAACTAAAAAAGTTTATAATGAAATTTTTAATGTTGGATCTGACAAACCCATAAAAGTTAGAAAAGTTATAAATAGTATTTTAAATATAACTAAAAAAGGAAGACCTTTGTATGGCAAAGTTTTATTAAGAAAAGATGAGCCCTTAAAACTATATCCAAATTTAAAAAAAACTTTTAAATATTTTAAATGGAAGCCAAAAATAATTTTAACTAATGGTTTAGTTAAAACAATTAATTATTACAAGAGATTAAATAATAAAAAAAATAAATAAAGTTATTATTAAAAAACAAAACTATTAGCTGTGGATTTAGATTATTAAAATGTTAGATCAACCCTTGATATCAGTTATAGTAAATTGTTATAATGGTGAAAATTTTATTAATAGATGCATTACAAGTATTTTAGATCAAACCTATAAAAACTTTGAAATTATATTTTGGAATAATAAATCAACAGATAATACTTTAGATATAATTAAACAATATAGAGATACAAGAATAAAGATTTTTAACAGTGAAATACATACTAATATTTCTTATGCTAGAAATGAAGCAATTAAAAACTCAAAAGGTGAGTATATTTGTTTTTTAGATATTGATGATTATTGGGATAAAAATAAATTAGAGCATCAAATTGAATCATTTACATCTGATGAGATAGGATTTTCTTTTACAAACTTTTGGTACGTTAATAGTCAAAAAATATCTGAAAAAAAAAAAATGATAAATTTAACTTTCGAAAATGGACTGATAAATACAATAATCAAAAATTATCAGATAGTTTTATCAACAGTTATGGTAAGAAAAAAAGTTATAAAAAATTCAAAAAATTTTTTTAACGAGGATTATCATATTATAGGTGATTTTGATTTTACTTTAAATTTAGCTAAAATTACAAGATTTTATCATTTAAAAAATCACTATACTTATAGAGTTTGGCATGGTCAGAACGAATCATTAAAAAAGCACGAAATTACTATTTTAGAGATTGAAAAATGGTTAGAAAGAAATTCAAGCAATTACAATAAATACCAATTTGAAATTAATTTTTTAAAAAGAAGAGTTTATTGTGAAAAAATTAACTTAAATATCAAAAATAAAAATTTTATTAATGCATTAAATATTTTTCATACTGGCAATATCAATTTTAAACTTAGTTATTTTAAAAATGTTTTTTTAAAATTATATAATATTTTAAATAACTTGATTTAAATAAAACTTTAAAAACATTGTAGTAATTAATTTAAAAGATTAATATTTAATCAGAATATATTTTTTTACAACAAGACACAAAATATAATAATTAATAGGATTTAAAATATGTGTGGTATTACAGGTTTTTATTCAAAAAATTTATCAACATTCAATAATGCAATATTGAAAATGAATTCTGCGCTTTATCATCGTGGACCAGATTTTTCTGGTATTTGGCAAGACAGAAGTGCAGGTATTGTTTTTGGTCATCAAAGGTTATCAATATTGGATTTATCTCCTGCCGGCAATCAACCAATGATTTCTAATTCAGGAAGATATATTATCACTTATAATGGTGAGTTTTATAATCATTTAGAAATTAGAAAAGAGCTAAACGAAATGAATTTGAATATTAATTGGCAGAGCAACTCGGATACAGAGACTTTCCTAGAGGCAATAGAATATTGGGGTATTGATAGTGCATTAAAGAAAGTAGTTGGTATGTTTGCTTGTGCACTTTGGGATAAAAAAAATCGCTCTTTAACTTTAGTAAGAGATCGGATGGGAGAAAAACCATTGTATTATGGTTGGCAGGGCAAAGGTTCAAATAAAGTATTTATTTTTGGATCTGAACTTAAAGCACTGAAACTACATCCTGAATTTCAAGGCATTGTAAACAAAGATGCTATCGCTCTTTTACTGAGACATAACTATATTCCAGATCCATATTCAATTTATAAAAATATATATAAATTATTACCTGGACAATATTTGCAGTTAAAAGAAGAAGATTTAAAAAAAAATTTTCTACCAACACCAATAAGTTATTGGTCTCTGACACAAAATGCAATTAAAGGTACCAAAAATCTTTTTAGAGAAAATGACATTGAAATTGAAAAAAATTTTGAAAAACTTTTAAAAGATACAGTAAAAAAAAAAATGATATCAGATGCTCCTGTGGGAGCCTTTCTTTCTGGTGGAATAGACTCCTCAACTTTAGTTTCATTAATGCAAAGTGAAAATCTTAATCGTATTAAAACTTTTACAATTGGTTTTAGTGATGATGATTATAATGAAGCAAAGCATGCAAAAAAAATAGCTAAACATTTAAATACTGAGCACACTGAACTTTATTTTTCTGCAAAAACAGCTATGGAAGTAATACCAAAATTACCTATAATACATGATGAGCCATTTTCCGATAATTCTCAAATTCCGTCTTTTCTAATTTCACAACTTGCAAAAAAACAAATAAAAGTTGCTATTTCTGGTGACGGTGGAGATGAACTATTTTGCGGGTATAATAGATATATTCATGTAAATAACTGGTCAAAGAAATTAAATTTAATACCATTTGGAGCAAGAAAAGTTTTTGCAAATGGAATAAAGTCAATTTCTCAAGATAGATGGAATGTTTTATTAAAATTTTTACCATTTTTAAATAAATATGTTAACTTTGGGAACCAAATTAAAGTGGCAAAAGCTTTAGAAGCAAACTCTTTTACCGATCTTTATTATGTTTTCTTTTCTCAGTGGCAAAACCCAACTGATGTTGTTTTGAATAGTACTGAACCTGGAACTTTTTTAACATCATATAAACCAGATATAAATCAGCTGAATAATTATGAACAAATGATGATACTTGATTTAATTTCTTATTTGCCAAACGATATACTGACAAAAGTTGACAGAACCTCAATGGCATCATCAATTGAAACAAGAGTTCCCTTACTCGACCATAAATTAATTGAATATGTATGGAAGATGCCCCACAATTTAAAATTTAGAAATGGTCAATCAAAATGGATATTAAGACAAATTTTGAAAAAATATGTTCCAGAAACATTAACTGAGAGACCTAAAAAAGGATTTGGTATTCCTTTACATTCATGGTTAAGAGGTCCTCTTAGAGATTGGGCTGAAAATCTATTAGATGAAAAAAAACTTTTAAAAGAAGGTTATTTTGATGCAAAAATAGTAAGAGAAAAATGGGATGATTTTATTTTAAATAAAAAAAATTGGCATCAAGATTTATGGAATATTTTAATGTTTCAGGCTTGGTTGGACTCTAATAACTGATTATAAAACTTAAATGAATGAAAAAAAAAAAATAACTTTTTTAATAAGTTCTTTGTCAGGCGGAGGTGCTGAAGGTGTTTGTGTAGAAATTGCTAATAGTTTTTCTGCAAAGGGTTGGAATGTAGATTTAGTTATATTAAATTTAGGCGATGGATTTTATTATAATCGTATATCTTCTAGTGTAAATTTGATTTTATTAAATGTAGGTCGTGCAATTTATTCACCATTATCTTTAATAAAATATATTTATAGAAATAATGTAAAAACAATATTAGTTTTTAATTATGAATTGGCAACGATACTGGTTATTTTAAGATCTTTGTTTAGACTAAAGTTAAAAATTATATCAAGAAACATAAACACTTTTTCGATGAAAATGATTCATTATAAAAACCAAAATTTTTGGACAAAATATGTAGTCAAAAATTTGATTAAATCCAATTATTCTAAAGTAGATTATGTCATAAATCAGTGCAATGATATGCGTAATGATTTAATATCAGAATTCCCAAAATTATTGAATAAATCTTGTGTTATCTATAATCCTTTACAATCTCAGATATCAAATTTTGTTAAAAAAAACGACCTTAATAAAATTAAAAAGAATGATTATATATTATGTGTTGGGCGACTAGAAAAACAAAAAGCTTTTCATTATGCTATTGAAGCTTTTGCAGATTTATCACAATATTTCCCAACTTTACGATTAAAAATTGTCGGAAAAGGAAGTTTAGAAAAAAATTTAAAACAAAAAGCAAAAGAATGTCATGTAGAAAATAGAATTGATTTTTTGGGTTTTCAGAAAAATATGATTTCGCATTATCTATATGCAAAAATTACTTTGCTTACCTCAATTTATGAAGGGTACCCAAATGTTCTAGTCGAGTCAATTGCTTTAAATACTCCTGTTGTTGCATTTGATTGCAAAAGTGGACCAAGTGAAATAATTAAAAATGGATACAATGGATATTTAGTTAAACTTGAGGATGTAAGTGATTTAAAAAAAAAAATTTTAAAAACACTTACAAATGATTTTGATAGTAAAAAGATGAAAAATTCAATCTTAAAAAATCAATTTTCAGAAATATTTAAAAAATATGAAAATTTATTATATTCTTTTATAGAGAGTTAAATATTTTTAAATGAATTTTTATAATAAACAATTGATTTTACAATATAACTAGTTACCAGGGTAATTATGAAAATATAATTGCTTTTTAAGTCTACTAGAATAAAAAAATATAAACAATTAAATAAAATAAATTCAAAAATTCTAAATAAAATTGAAATAATCAATAATTTAAAATAATTTTCCTTATTTTGTAAAAATAATTTTGATTTAAAGAGCAGGAGCGTGTTTAAATTAAAAATAATTATTATTGTTATTAAAGATGCAAATGATGGATGAATATTTTTTTCAAGAAAAAAAAATATTAAATTTGAAATTATGAAGCTCAGCACAGAGATCAAGAAGTACTTATAAAAAAAATTAATCAATTATATTCAAACAAATTATTTTAAAAATTCTTATTATTTAATAAATTATGAAATGTTATTTTACTTTATTTATTCTATCTATTATAAAAAGTAAAATTATTGATAAAAAATTAAAGTTAAATAATAATATTGTTTTATCGGTTAAATTTTTCCCAATAATATCTTGAATCAAAAAATAAATAAAGGCAATGAGCATAGGCAATATCAGAGGAATAATTATCTTTGATGGTTTGTAATAGAACAATAGTGAAAAAATTGTATATAAAAACTTAAAAAAATCTCTATATCCTAATTTAGATTTGCCCATCCTTTCCTCATACTTAATATTCCTAAATTTTATTTCATAATTTTCATTTAAAAAAGTAATAGTCATTGAAGTAGTTAAAGAAAATCTGTTTGACATCATATTTTTATGTTTTAAAAATTTATTTTTATTAAAAATTCTTAACCCAGAATTATAGTCAATTATATTTTCGTTGAAGCAAAGATTTGCAATTTTATTAATTATAATTTTTCCAATTATTTTTAATCTTGAAGTATTAGTGTTATCAATTTTTCTTTGACCAGAAATTAAATCATAGCAGGGATTAACAATGAAATCATATGCCAAATCATTTAAATCTTCAATTTTGTAAGTTCTGTCTAAGTCTATTATGGCGATTGATTGGTTGTTAGAATTTTCTACCCCTTTTTTAATTGAAAAACCATATCCTCTATTTTTAAGATTAGACAATATTAAAATATTGATATTTGGCTGTAAATTTTTAAATTTTTTTATTTCATTTATAATTTTTTTTTCCGTAATATCTGTAGAGCAATCATTAATAAAGATAATTTCACTAATTAAATCAAAATTACACTTTTTTAATTCAATAAAAAAATTTTCTACTTCATTTTCTTCATTGAATACAGGTATAACTAAACTAATATTTGAACTCACTGTTAATTTATAGCAGTAGAAAGTATAAAAATCTATACTAGGTTAACTGTAATAATTTAATTTGATTTAAATTTATTTAATTAAGATAACAAACAGTCAATTTATATGAAAAGAAATATTTTTACTTGTTGAGTATACCTTTATTATGTTTATTTAATATAAATATGAATTTACAATTAACTTAATAATCTATAATAGCTATTTAATTTATTTTTTAATTATGAAAGTATTTAATAATTATACAAAATTAATTCTTTTTCCAGCTTATTACTTAATTCATAAGAATTTTTTTTTTGGTTTAATACACAAATTATTAATTAAAGAATTTTATTATAAAAATTTTAAATTTTTTTTAGATATTAAGCATATATCAATATCTTCACGAGCATCTTTTTTTTTTAAAACATATGAATATAATGACAGGAAATTAGTTGAAAAATATATTAACTCCAAAAACCGATGTATAGTCATTGGTGGGGGCTTAGGTTTCATTCCAACATTAGCTTTTCATAAGTCTAAAAATAAAATTTTAGTTTTTGAAATCAATCAGATAATAGTCAAAAACTTAATTAAAAATTTAAAAATAAATAAATGTGACTTTGACTTATTTAACAATAATTTAGTTTTTCAAAATTACCAAAAAATTACAAAATATTTCATTGGAAAAAGCTTTTTATCAACATCACAGTATGAAAAAACAGGCACTATCAAAACAGTAGAAAATATTCATATCAATAATGTGAGAAACTTTAAGAGTTTTAATACATTGATAATTGATGGTGAAGGTATCGAGGAATATTTTATAACTAATTTAAAAAAAATGAAAAATATAAATTATATTATTTTTGAACTTCATAATCATATGTTTAAAAAAAAAAAAATTGATTTAATTTTTGATAATTTAAAAAAAAATAATTTTTACTTAATTGAAAAATGTTTTAATTCATATTATTTTGAGAAATTAATATAAAGATGATATTTTAAAAATTATTACTTTTTTTTTTATTTATAATTTTCAAAAAAGTACTCACTATCATGAATAAAAGTACTAATAATATAAAGTCTGAATATAAAAAATATCTAGGCTGAACACGACCAAATAGATAAATCACCATATGGTTGGATATTGCAAATAAAGATACGGAAGATAAAAGCAAAGATATGTTTGATTTATTTTTTATAAAGAAAATTAGACCTGATAATGATATTAACAAAGGAACAACAATAAAAAGCCAAGTAGTGTCATAAGCTTTTTTAATTAAAAATTTTATATAAAT
>Ga0181600_10004335_pt1 | contig 10769 bp, 11 predicted proteins | sample 041ome_2_FD_132982 | JGI IMG/M metagenome (GOLD analysis project Ga0181600, IMG submission 132982) | Coastal salt marsh microbial communities from the Groves Creek Marsh, Skidaway Island, Georgia - 041406US metaG (megahit assembly) | ecosystem: Environmental > Aquatic > Marine > Intertidal zone... | reverse complement strand
TTGATCATCCTGGGACCGATAACTCTCAAATTTTCGGAAATAAGGCAAAATATCGTCATAGGACCAACCTGCGTTTCCTTTTTGTGCCCAGACATCAAAGTCCATTTTCTGGCCTCTGTTGAACCCCATACCATTGATTGAGCTTGACCCACCAAGCACTTTACCTCGAGGAGCTGGTATAATTCGGCCATTGGTGCCCGCGCTTGGTTCGCTTGAATACATCCAGTTGAATTTTGGATTAACTAAAGTTTTGACGAACCCAGCTGGTATATGAAGCATCGGGTGCCAGTCTTTCGGTCCTGCTTCAATAACGCAGACACTATACTTGCCACATGCGCTGAGGCGGTTTGCGAGAATGCACCCTGCAGAGCCTGCTCCGATAATAACGTAGTCAAAAATTTCAACATTTTCAGTTATAGTTCATCACTCCGTTCTTTGGCCAGTTTGGGCAAATTTATTTAGTGATTAAAAAGCCTTGATATCCGTTTGCTGCGATGGAATCGCAGTGGTTGCGATAATGATTTAATCCAAAAGCGTAAGGCATAAAGACCCGTGGTTTTCCGGGAACGTTTGCCCCAAGGTACCAGGAATGATTAGCTTTAGGTAAAAGCGTTTTGTTAGCTACATCGGTAACATGCTGGGTCCATTCGTTGGCAGCTGCCTCGCTGGCCTCGACTTTTGAATAATCGCTTTGAAAAATGTAGCGTAGCAAATCTGTAATCCACTCAACATGCTGTTCAATTGCGCGTGGCATGTTTGTTAATACTGATGGGCTGCCAGGCCCAGTTATGGTGAACATGTTTGGAAATTTTGGGACAGCCAGACCTAGATATGTCTGCGGGCCAGCAAGCCATGCTTTCTCTAATTGTAGGCCGTCCCTCCCTTTAAGATTCATTTTCTGCAATGCTCCGGTCATCGCGTCAAAGCCTGTCGCAAAGACTAACATATCTGCTTCTATTTTTGTTTCATCGCTCAATATTATTCCTGAAGAGGAGCATGAAGATATAGGGTTTTGTCTGACATCAATCAGATGAACATGTTCAAAGTTGAATGTTTCAAAATAATTAGTATCGATTGGTGGTCGCTTGGTACCAAACGGGTGATCGTTCGGTAATAATTTTTTCGCTGTTTCAACATTATGGACGGTACTGGTGATCTTCTGCCTGATAAATTCAGACATTATTTTATTTGACTCTTCATCTAGGAGTACATCGTCGAAACTTTCGCGAAAACTGAGTCCGCCATGTTCCCACGCAGCTTCCATTATCCTCTGGCGTTCTTCTGGTGAGGTTTTCCGGACTTGACGGTCCGGTGCTGTCCAGGGGTGCCCGTGGCGTGACTCCAGCATTTTCGATCTCCAAGATTCAATGTCTTCGATGAATGCCGAATGAAAATCTCTGGATAATGGCCTATTACGCGCGGGTACGCTATAATTAGGTGTTCTCTGAAGCACATACAGTTTTTTCGCATACTTCGCTATTTCAGGAATTGCTTGAATTCCGGTTGAGCCTGTACCAATAACGACGATTGTCTTTTTTTCAAAATCAACTGTGTCATGAGGCCATTGACCAGTGTGATAAATTTCACCTTCAAAATCAGAAATGCCATCAATAGCCGGCATATTTGCTGAAGAAAGACACCCAACGGCAGTAATCAAAAAACGCGCTATGAAAGTCTTGCCAGTCAGAGTTTTTACATGCCAACGTTGTGCATTAGCGTCCCACTCGGCTTCTTTCACACGCTCATTGAAAATGATGTCTTTTTTGAGATTCAGCTTTTGGGCACAAAAATTTAGGTAGCGCAGGATTTCTGCTTGTCCAGGATACCGTTCAGACCATGACCATTCTTTAAGCAAAAGCTTGTCAAAATAGTAGCAGTAAGTATGACTTTCAGAATCACAACGAGCACCGGGATAGCGATTCCAATACCAAGTGCCACCCACATCCCCTCCAGCCTCAAGGACCTTAACTTTAAGGTTTAGCTTTTCACGCAAGCAATACAGCTGATATAGGCCTGAAAACCCTGCACCGACAATGATAGCATCAAGGGTATGGTTGTCATGTTTCATTGTACCTACTTTCAAAGAATTATTTTTTCAATCCAATTAAAAATTATTCCTAGTGCGATTAGCTGCGCTACAGTTATGTATAAAGTTACCAACTCTTGCGAATTGTTCAAATGTGAAAAATTGCAGTTGTAGGTCTGGGATGGTGCAATCATGTCTTCCTGCGCTAAAAAGTTGTCGTAAAGGATTGTGGTTTGATGATTAAACTTCAGCAAAAGTCCATTGTTGTTACAGGTGGTGCCAGCGGTATTGGGGCTGCTATTTGCACTGCTGCGCATGAAGAAGGGGCTGCGGTTGGTATCATTGATATTGATGGTGATGCGGCGCAAGAGTTATGCACAGCGCTTGGCCGTCGTGCTCACTTTGCGGTTGGTGACGTTGAGTCTGAAGAATCAATAGAAGCTGCGTTGGAGGCGCTTGCTGCAAACATGCCTGCCTTTAACGGTTGTGTGACCTCCGCGGGCATAATGCCAACCCGAGAACCATTAGAAGAAATGCAACTAGAAAATTTTAGAAGAGTGCTTGAAAATCATATCAATGGCACCTTCGTTACTTGCAAATTAGTTGGCAGGCGTATGCTCGCGACAGGTGGTGGTTCTATAGTTACAATGTCATCAGTGTTGGCCTTGAGACCTGGGCCTGTACTAGGATATGGCGCTGCCAAAGCAGCAATAAAGAATCTCACCCAGGCCATGGCTGTTCAATGGAGCAAAAAAAATATCCGTGTTAACACAATCTGTCCCGGTTGGGTTGACACCCCGTTTATCAGAAAGCAAGAGGCAGCGGGGCGAGATTTATCACCAATTCTGAATATGACACCGCTGGGCCGAATGGCCTTTCCCTCAGAGATTGCCAATATTGCGTTATTTTTGTTATCTGATCTATCAAGTGCCATGACGGGATCGGTTACTGTTGCTGATTGCGGCATAACACTTGCCGGCGGTTATCTCCCATATGGAGAGTTACCTGAATAGACAAATTGTGTACGTATTTGTCAAAATTTCATTTAATCAAATTCTTATTTGAGTTTAGCTTTATGAAGTGTTGGGAGCTATGGAACAAAAAATTCTTTTTATTGGGCTCGGAATTATGGGAGCTCCAATGGCAAAAAATATTATTCGGAAGGGCTTTGACGTCGCTGTGTGCGACATTCAGCAGAATGTTGTCGACGGATTTAAGGGCATCGCCTCGACTGGATCAACTAACCCCTTTGAGGCAGCTGATAAACGTAATGTAATCATCATGATGCTGCCAAATAGTGATGTTGTTAATGCGGTGTTGTTTGAAAAGGGTGGCGCTTTGGAAACCTGTGCACCCAACAGCATTTTTGTGGATATGTCGACAGGCTCATACCCAAAATTGATGGAAACAGCAAAGCGTGTTGCCAGCCGCGGTCACAGATTTGTTGATGCGCCTGTTGGCAGGACTCCTCGGGAGGCAATCACCGGCAACCTTCTTGTAATGGCGGGTGGAGAAGCAGATGACATTTTAGCGCTGGATGGTGTTTTCAAAGCTGTTGGCGATACGATTATTCATGTTGGGCAAATAGGTTGCGGCTTGAAAGCAAAACTTGTTAATAATTACATGGCTATGGTTAATAACGCATTAACGGGAGAAACTCTGTCTCTAGCAAAAGCTGTGGGCCTTGATGTAAGAGCTTTAGCAAAATTGATGAGTTCAACGGCCGCTGGGCTTGGTCAACTCAATACAAATTATCCTAAAAAAGTGCTCGCAGGCGACCTAACGCCAGACTTTCCAATATTTATGGCAGTTAAGGATTTGAACATGGCAATAGAACTTGCAGAAAACGCAAACCACAAAGTTCAATTTGGCAGAGTGGCTCGAGAAGAGTTCATCAACGCAGAAAAGGCTGGGATGGGCTCCCTTGATCAAACAGCTATTCTTGACTATTTCTTGGGCTCACAATAACCACGCACCCAAACTTATTTAATCAGGGTGTTAACGGCCAATTAACTGTTCGAAAGCAAACAACAGGCAGAATAATGCTGCAAGAGCAAGAAGGGTTCCGTAAACCGTATCTTTTACGGATTTGGGTGCAGTGATTTTTTGCAGGGCTGATAAGAATAGCTCTTCAATTACTTTTGCCGATCGGTGAATGATCATTGACGCACCTCACATGATTGGTGTCTAAATTTCAAAACAAAACATAAAGCCAACATGTTTTTTGAGATCATATGGCCACTAGTTTACTTATGCCAATTTGATTTGTCCAAAGGGTTCAATTTTAGGAGAGAAAAATTTGCATTGGTTAAAGATGATATTGGTCGCGTTGGGTGCGTTTTATATGTCCTCAGCTGGTGCGGATGATTTAAATGCTGGCTTTGTAAAACTCTCAGAGGGTAAACCAGATGAGGCAGTCAAACTATGGGCACCATTGGCAGAGTCTGGTGACAAAGTGGCACAGGCAAGTCTTGGTTTGCTCTACCAGGCCGGCGAAGGGGTGACCCAAGACCAACTGGGAGCTGTTGAGCTTTTCAGAAAATCAGCTAAGCAGGGCTACCCGTTTGCTTTTACGGCTCTTGCAAACAGCTACCACGAAGGAATGGGTGTTGAAAAAAGCCTTAGAAAGGCGCTTTATTGGTTCTTGTTATCAGCTGAATTTGACCCCAACGCTGCGTTCATGGTTCAGGCGATTGCTGCGGAATTGCCAGCAAGAATTTTTGATGAAACTGTTGCTCAGGCGATTGCATGTCAAGCCAGCCAGTACTCTGAATGCGGGTTGTAAGCCGCTTTGTCTGTCAGTTCAAAATTCAGCTTTTACCCAGTTCTCCCGACACTGTCAGGCTCTTGGACTTATCGATGGTAACTTTTCTTTCTTTGGGTTTAAAACGGCACTCAGCTATTAAAATGATGATTGCATCAGCAACCATTGTAAGCACTGCTGGCCTTATTTTTCGCAGCCTAGACGATATTGATGCGTTTGGAGTTGTTTTTTTTCGAGGGCTCGCACTTTCATTTGTGATGTTAGTCGTTTTGAGCGCTCTTTACAGGCAGCGAGTGTTTTCGACAACCTGGAGCATTGGAAGGCATGGTGTACTTGGCGCCCTGTTTTTTACTGGAGCCCAGACCTTTTATGTTTTTGCTTTCTCAAACACCACAGTTGCCAATACCACATTTACTATTGCCCTCGCGCCCTTTATCACAGCTCTACTTGCTTTCCTTGTGATAGGAGAGCGCATTGACAGAACCACCCAACTCGCGATGGTCACAGCGAGCCTTGGTATCCTCTCTATTATAATTAATGACGTTACTTCAGAAGGGTTGCTGGGCGTAGTATTTGCTTTAATGACAGCCTTTTGTTTTTCGTGTTTTGCGGTCACCCTCCGGCAAAATAGGCATGTAGAAATGTTGCCAGTGCTCTTGCTTACCGGGCTCTTCAGCATGGTCGTTGGCTTGGTCTTTGGTAAGTGGAGCGCTGTTCCAGAAGTGCGCGACATTGCATTGTGTTTTATTTGGGGTGGTGTCTTGCAAGGTTGTGGGCAAACTCTTTTAGTGCTGTCTACAAAAGTTTTAAAGGCTGCTGAAATCCCTTTTATTATGCTTCTTGAATTTGCACTTGGACCAATATGGGTTTGGATCTTCTTTGACGAGTTGGTAAGTCACGGTACCCTTTTTGGTGGGGGACTTATCTTTTTATCTGTATTTGGTATAGCAACATACGAAATTCGGAAACAGCGAACCAAAGGTTGTTAGGTTAGAAAAATGGATTTTCTTGGGCTTGGTCATGAAAATTTATTAATTTGTTTGCTTAGCATCGTGGCTGGAGGATTCATGCGGGGCTTTCTCGGTTTTGGAGCAGCGCTTGTAATTGTGCCAACCCTTAGCTTCACACTCCCGCCCGTTGTTGCTATTGCTATACTCGTCACAATTGAGATACCAACAATTCTTTACCTCGTGCCAACGAGTATTCGTGATTGCAATTTGAAGACTGTTATCCCGATGCTGATTGGCATTATCGTAGCCGTGCCCTTAGGTACTGCTGTTTTAGTTGAGGTTGATCCCGCTAAAATGAAACTGGTCATTTCTTTTGCTTTACTAATGACCGTGGCCCTTCTGGCTTCAGGCTGGCGTATAAAGGGTGTTGTTGGCAAGAGCGTTATGTCCGGTTCAGGATTGATAGGCGGGTTTATACAAGGCGCTGCTGGAATGGGCGGGCCTCCCCTAGTGACAGCGTTAATGTCATTGCCAGATGATACAAGTACTACTCGCGGCAATATTGTCATTGCTCTCAGTTCAATGTCATTGATTAATTTTGCTGCGTTACTTGCCTACGGTCAGTTCAGCACCGACGTTTTAACGTTTGGCGTCCTCAGTGCCCCCATATATGTTTTATCAAATTATTTGGGCGCACGATTTTTTCGCCAGCAGGGTAACGAACATTTTCGCCGTGCGGCACTAATTGCACTTGCGTCGATCGCTATTCTAACAATTTACAAAAATTTGCCATAGAGGCTGAGTCATTCAGTGAGCAAGCTGACCCATTGGCTCAAACGCCAAGTCCTGTCGGCGATAAAATCTCATTGTTTTTGAGACTAATTTACACTCTTTTTAATGAAGTAGCAGACGAGAAGCCAATTCACTTGCAAAACAATAAAATTTTTGGAACGATTTTCTAATCAAAGTTAATCGCCTAGTGAAGTTGTGGGCTTGTTGAATTTGATTTTAGGGAGGAAAAAATGAAAATTTTAAAGCCAATCCTTGGCTCGATGTTTGCGGCTCTCCTGTTAGTAGCGGGGCCTGCAAACGCAAAAAAAGTAACAATGAACATTGGATACTCGGTTAACGAAGGCCATCCATATGGCACTTTCATGCATTTGTTTGCTGAGCGCTTTGAGACACTTTCAGGCGGTACGGTCCGTGTGAAGGTGCACTGCTGCCATAAAATGGGCAGTGAGCAGGAGCAATTTAAAAAACTTCAGCTTGGCACACTTGATGGGACAATGATTGCGCAGAATAATGCTGGGCCATTTTACCCAAAAATCGATTTGTTGGTACTGCCCTACATGATCCAAAACTATGATCATGCTGTTAAGATTGCAGATGGCCCAGTAGGTCAAGACATTTGGGGTGGAATGCCAAAAGAAGTTGGTGTTCACCTTGTCACAATCCCACTGTTCTCATTCCGGCACATCTACAACACTAAAATGCCGATCAATAATCTTGCTGACTTTGCAAAAATGAAGTACCGGGTGCCAAAAAACACTGTGATGGTTGACACGTATAAGGCGTTTGGATCGGACCCTGTGCCAATTGCGTGGTCAGAAGCGTTGACGGCTACCCAGACTGGGACAGTTGATGGTGGCGACTTACCGTTAGACGTTCAGTACTCTCAAAAGTTTCACGATATTGCAAAACATGTGGCGATGACCGGACATTTTGTCTTGGCGCCACCATTTTTTGTGAGTGACTCCTTCATGAAAAAGCTTGATGACAGTCAAATGGAAGCTATGCAAATGGCAGCAAAGATTGCCACTGCAGCATCACGGTTCCACACCAACTACGGCATGTCCATTGTACAGAAAAAGATGGAAGCGACTGGTGTTACGTTTACTCAGCCAGACATTGGCCCTTGGGTTGAAAAGGCAAAGGCTGTGCACTCTGCTTTTGCCAAGGAGCGCGGTCCCGAGTATGCAGCGATCATGGATAAGATCTATGCGGCAGCAAAGTAAATAATCAAATTGCAAGCTGGCTCCCAAACCTGGGGGCCAGCTTTTACATTTTGACACATGAGATTACTAAAATGTGGAAATTTTTAGAAAAACATTTTGAAGAAATTTTGGCTGGTACTCTCGTAATGATCATGGCTTCGATGGTGTTTTTCCAGGTCGTCATGCGCTACTTGTTTAATATGCCAACCTCGTGGTCCGACGAGTTGGCAATTTATGCAATGTTGTGGTCAGTTTATATTTCAGTCGCATGGGCAGTTCGAGAGCGCGCGCACATTCGTGTGATGAACTTTGTACAATTGTTGCCGTCAAAAATGGCCCTTGGGATGACAATTTTTAGTGATCTCATATGGTTTCTTTTTGGAATTTTTCTTACCTATCAAAGTATTTTGTTGGATCTGTCTTTTTGGAAAGACGAATACCGTTCACCAGCGTTAAATATTGATCAAAAATGGCCATACATGTGCCTTATCTTAGGCTTTGGTTTGATGACTTTAAGATTGGCGCAGGTTTATTACCGCTGGATAAAATATGGTGAGCCTCTCCTAGAACCTCGTGACGAAGAGGATCTGCCTCATGCTTGACCTTTTGATGGACTTCATATTCGACCTGTCCGAAGGCCAACAGGCTATGATCATGTTTGGCTCAATGGTATTAATGATTGTTCTTGCAGTTCCAATCCCAATAGCCGTCGCAATAGGTACAGCGCTTGGTTATTTCATGATGGACTTGAATTTGGTTCAAGTTGTGCTGTCAATGTATACCGGAGTGGAGCCATTCCCGCTGGTAACAGTTCCATTATTTGTTTTTGCTGGCTCACTAATGGAGCAGGGAGGTATGGCACGCCGCATCGTGAATATGGCGCAATCAATGATCGGCAATTATACGGGAAGTTTGGGTCTAGTAGCAGTTCTGGGATGCGCTTTTTTTGCAGCCTTATCTGGTTCTGGTCCCGCGACTACGGCTGCCATTGGCGCCGTTATGATACCATCGATGATTAAGCAGCGTTGGGATCCTGCGATGGGCGGTGCAATTGCTGCAGCTGGCGGTGCGCTTGGGAGTCTTATTCCGCCAAGTAACCTAATGATCATTTATGGCATTGTTGCTGAACAATCCATTCCCCGTTTATTCCTTGCTGGCTTTATACCTGGTTTCTTTGCGACTGCTTTGTTGATGTTAACGGTCTACATAATCGCCAAACGGCGAAAATACATCGGTGATGGCTCAATTTTCTCGTGGGGTGAGGTTGGAAAGACAGTGGCTGATGGGAAATGGGCCATACTTGCACCATTCGTAATTCTTGGTGGTATTTACACTGGTGCTTTTACCCCCACGGAAGCAGCTTCGGTAGCCGTTTTTTATGCATTGCTGATTGGTGGTGTTGTTTACAGAGAGCTAACGGTCAAAAAAATACTGGTATGTCTAAAAGTGACTGCAATGATTTCTGGTGCAGTTTTGATTATTGTGGGCCCAGCCAAAGCTTTTGGGGAGTTGATGAGCCTTTTATCAGTCCCAGACATGATTGGAGAAGCCCTGAGCGGCGTGACGGAAAACCCATTCTTGCTGCTGATGATTATATCAGTGATTTTGATCATTACTGGCATGTTTCTCGAGTCAATTGCGCAGATTATTCTGCTTACACCTTTGCTGCTGCCTATTGTGGTAGCGCTCGGTATTGACCCTATCGTATTTGGCATTGTGATGGTGATTTCCTGTGAAGTGGGCTTTTTGACACCGCCTGTTGGCGCAAACCTTTTCGTTGCGGCTCGAATAACAAACCTTGGAATCGATAAGATTTCTGTTGCAGTTCTGCCGTTTCTCCTGGCTTACATCGGAGTACTTGTTCTCGTTGCATTATTCCCAGATGTTGTCACTTGGTTGCCAAATATGGTCTATGGGGAGTTCGGCTAAGATCAGCCACTGGTGAATGTTATAAAGTGGAACGAAGAACTTAACTTTTCATGAAGTCTTGCAGGAAAGCGTTCTTTTTTTTTAGCTCCTGCCTGTAAAATAGGTTTTGGTAATCTTTCTAACGCAAGTTTGGTTTAAGAGGTTACTCCGAAATGTTGTAAAGCTACCTTTTAAGAATTGACGATAGATTTATTAGACCGAAAGGTGAGATGCCCTAATCCTATTCCAATTATGCGTTAGAAGTGACCTATCCACACAGATGGGTGAGACTGAAACATTTGCGTGTGGCAAGCGGCGCCCAACCACCTTATCGCACAAAGTTGCACTAAGGCATTATTTCTAATTCTGGCGAGGGAAATAACCCGCTTACATCGGCCCCTGACTCTAACCTTTCCAATATATCAGCCTCATATGCCATACGCGCAAGTGACGCCTCAAGTATGGCATCGGCGCGGTCAAGTGGCACAACAGTAACCCCATCATCATCACCAAGAATGATATCACCCGGCATAACAACAACCCCACCACAGCTTATGCGATCGTCAATCGAGCCGCCCCAGCCTTTATGTGGCCCTGCAGGTGATACAGCGCTCAAAAAAACTGGCAGGCCCATTTCCCGCATTTCGGCGGCATCTCGCGCCGCACCATCGAGAACGACTCCGCTAATACCGCGCAATTTGGCACGGGTGTTCAAAATCCCGCCCCAGACTGCGCGATCACTATAATTTGCCGCGTCGATCACCAGAACCTCGTTTGGCCTCAGGCGCCCAATCACCTCATGCAGGGCGGCATTGTCGCCTGCAAGAACGCTGACTGTGCGTGCCTGTCCGGCGATTGCCATGCCGGCTGATAGCGGCGAGATCCGACCCGCCATGATATTCTGACGGTTCATCACATCACCGGCAATTGCTGGAGGTATGCTGGCCCATTGTAGCAGTTTCTCGGCAGATAGCGGGGCGAAGTCATTTTTAAAAATTTGAACTGACATTTATTTACTCCGTTGCAAAGCCAATTCCGGGGCGGGTATATTCTGGGCGTGGTGGGCTAAAGACATCAAGGATGACAGCACCGTCAGGCCCGCCAATAATGCCATGTTCAACGCCGCC
>Ga0181600_10004324_pt1 | contig 10779 bp, 10 predicted proteins | sample 041ome_2_FD_132982 | JGI IMG/M metagenome (GOLD analysis project Ga0181600, IMG submission 132982) | Coastal salt marsh microbial communities from the Groves Creek Marsh, Skidaway Island, Georgia - 041406US metaG (megahit assembly) | ecosystem: Environmental > Aquatic > Marine > Intertidal zone... | reverse complement strand
TGTCAGACAAATGCCTCGATTGTCAATCAGGTGTTGCACGAATGCAACCTTCAGAGCGTGAAAACCACACTCACGAAGGATCAGATTCGTCATCTAATTATATTTCTGTCATCATCCATATTTATATGTGCGTTGTTGTCTTTTGTTGTAGGTTTCGAACGAAAAAATATCGTTCGGATGGTAAGGATGCCGCGCGCATCACGAATGTCTAACGCGTTTCCAGCTGTCCGATCGGCTGTTTGCTCTTCCTACTCACCCAAGGTACCATTCACTACCCGTAAAAGAACGAGTTCAAGGTACTCTGACACTGTGAGAGGATATGGGACGAAAAGTACGACAACGACGACGACGACGTTAGAAAGAAAGAAAGAGAAGAGAAGAGAAGAGAAAGAATAACACATTTTTCCCAACGAAAAGAGAGAAACCAGGAGCGTTCAGACGTCATTAATGAAAACAACGCGTAATCCACCAAGTTCTTCATCGCAAAGCTCTGAAGCAGAACTGGCGTTTTGTGGTGATATCATCCTTACGCCTCTTTTTTTCTTCTCGTTATTTTTGTTCTCTTTCCTTCCTTCTCTCCCTGTCTTTTCTCCCCTATCCATCTTTATTCAGCAAAGGATACAAGTAACGACGACGACGACGACAGACAGACGCAGACAGACAGACAAACAAACAAACAAACGCACCACGCTGCGCTGCGCGATATGGTACACGCTCAAAACGGATGTACCTTGTTTCGTTTCTTTTTCTATATATTTTCTACCGCGTCGTTGGTAAAAATCGGCGGAGGATCGGTCTTACTTAATCTCTCTCTCTCTCTTTTCTTCTCTCTCTTTTCTTCTCTCTCTTTCCTCCAAGGGCGGGAAGTACGAAAATGAAGAAGACGCCGAGCGAGGAGAATTCGCTCCCTCTCCCTCTCGCGTGTGTGTGTGTGTGTGTGTGTGTGTGTGTTCGTTCGTTTAAGAATTTGACGCTCTCTTCTGAGTGTGCGCTTCTGAGAGTGAAGAAGAGAAGAAGGAGAACGAAGAAGAGTTTTCGTCTTTTTCGCTCAGACAGACATGTCAGAACCAAAAAGAACGAAAGAATAAAGAACGCCTTCAGAAGAACGCTCTCATCATATCATAATAATAATCAAAAGGATTTATTAATAACGCGATGGGACGAGGATTTAAACCGAAAGGCGGACGTGGCAGAGGCCGTGGCAGAGGATACGCCGCGCAACAAGAGCAAGAGGAGGATTGGAGAGCACAACAAGCGAGAAAAAGAAGAGGCGAAGACGAAGAAACGAGCGAAGAAGAGGAAACGAGCGACGATGATGACGATGAAGAAGACTCATCATCCGGAGACGAGGAAGAAGAAGAAGAAAAAGAAGATGACGATGGTGAGAAGATTGTCAAGGTGAAGGATTTTGATCGATTCGCAGGGATTGGAGTTCAAAAGGAAGAAGAGGAAGAGTCCTCGGATGAGGAGGACGATTCCTCGTCTTCCTCCTCTTTTGAGGATGAATATTTAAAGCCGAAAGCGAAGCCGAAAGCGAAAGCAGTAGACGAGGCGCCGCCGCCAAAATCTGCGAAGCAGCTCGCGGAAGAAATGGAGAAATTAAGGCTCGTGCGCGAGAGGAGAGCGGCGCAAGCCAAGGCGAGGATTGACGCTGAAGGCTTTGATAGATACGCGCCGCCGGAAGCTGGAGGGCGCCCTCGAGTCGAATGAAATATTATATAATATAACTAAACTTTTAGAATTATCAACTACACGTGCGACTGCTACTACGACTACGCCTATTCTATTTACTGCATGAATGCCGAGGGTAATCCTAACGATCTGCGAACTTTGAGTGGAGCGTTGGAGAAATTTCCATCAGGCGTGGCAGTGACTAAGGCTATTGAATACACCAAGTGGAGAATGAGTGTATACGATAACGAATTCAAAATCACAAATACAAAAGCAACGCACAAAATGGCCGTCATGTTTGGAACGAACGTTGCTCCCAGAGTCGCGCAAATTTGATCAATCAACGCGTAGACTTGCTGAACCATTAAGCGAAGGACATTTTCTCGAATAATTAAAGAGGAAATCGCGAGAGACGAAAAGACGCCGATGGTTCGAGCGAGCGCAGATATAGGCACGCTCTGCACCCAAGAGAACTTTCTCTTCCAACACATTCCCAAGGCTAGGCCGGTGAAACCATGCAAACACGCGTAATTTGAGGCGCGTAAAGGACCGCTAAGTAATGTCAACAAAAGGAACGCCACCAATAAAGTTCTCCAAGCGGCGACGTCGCCCCACCGCGCGGACGCTACGACGATTGGAAGAGGAAAGAGAGATCCTAAATAGGTTTCCAATCTGAACGACGCCGATAAGTGGAAACTTAAGCCTGTCATGGCAGCCAGCATGGCCGTCTCGACGACCATTCGCGTCGGTAACTTGTTCGATTTTCTTGTTTTCTTGTTTTTGTTTTCCACTTCTCCCGCTGTTGAAGCTCCAAATGCTGCTGCTGCTGCTGTGACTGCTGCTACCATCGCTCTGGTGATAATGGTGGTAGAAGAACGACGAAAGCAATTAGGTGTCCTTCGTTTTTGCGCAGTGCACGCATCGTTTCGTCTTTTTGTGTTGCCGCTTTCAATGCTCACTCTCTTTCCTCTGTTTTTGGAAGAAGAGGAAAAATGACATCCAGTTGATGACTTTGTGCGACAACCCGCACGCGACCACGACGACGACGAAGAAGAAGATGAAGAAGAAGAAGCGGTGGACCGAAACAACATCGACGCCGATGTCATCGTGATCTTTACGGTATTGATTCTTCTTCTTCTCCTTTTCCTTTATCCCAAAAGTAGCGCGCTGTTTTTGAAGCGCGTCGTCCACTCTCTCTTCAACAATTTTCTCATCACACAGAAACAAGTTTTACTTTTTGATGGGCTTGTTTTTTGTCATCGCGTCTCGCCTGAAAATCCTCACTTTTCACTCAAAGATACAATAAAAAGATGAGGTACGTTCGTCGCGTCTCGTATTACAGCTCTTCTACGCGCGGTGCATTCTCTCGCGAACACATCAGTTCTACCTCATGGATGGGACGAGAGAGAAAATGCACCTTCGCGTGGCACTTGTAGCGCGCGATTTCCGTCTTTATGCTAATAAATGGAGGCGCAAACTTTTTTTAGGATTTTGCCTCTGCGAAAACGCGTCGCGTTCGCGCTCGTGCGAACGTTCGTTTCGTATGGTAAACGCATCATCACGCGCTGAAATACTATTTGCGTGCGAAATTCAATCGTTTTTCGGAATAACGGACGCTAATGAATCCTCGCGGACACAAAAAACTGACTTTATACATTTTCTCTCCATTTGTGTGTTTTCTCCAATCCCACAGTAAGCTCAACTCGGATACCTTGAAAGAAGGCGTGACCTTCATGTTGGAGAAATCCAAAGCCAAACCTAGAAAGTTTGTCGAAACCGTCGAGCTTCAAATCGGTTTGAAGAACTACGATCCGCAAAAAGATAAGCGTTTCAACGGTACCGTCGTTTTACCGGCGATGCCGAGACCGAAGCTCAAGATTTGCATGCTTGGCGACGCCAAGCACTGCGAAGAAGCCGCGGGTATCGGAATCGACAAAATGGACGTCGAAGCGTTGAAGAAGCTTAACAAGAACAAGAAATTGATCAAGAAAATGGCCAAGAAATACGCTGTTTTCGTCGCTTCTGAATCCGTCATTAAACAAATTCCAAGGCTTTTGGGTCCGGGTTTGAACAAGGCGGGCAAGTTTCCGACGTTGTGCACGCACAGCGAGTCCTTGGAAGCGAAAGTAACCGACATCAAGTCGCAAGTCAAGTTTCAGCTCAAGAAAGTGTTGTGCTTGGCCGTTGCCGTCGGTAACGTCGAAATGACGGAGAAGGAATTGTTCATCAACACGCAAATGGCGGTGAACTTTTTGGTTTCTTTGTTGAAGAAGAACTGGCAAAACGTCAAGTCCTTGTACATCAAGACTACGATGGGCCCGCCGTTCCGTATCTTCTAAATACTTGAAAGCATATTAACGCCCATACCTTTTTTACGAGAGGTATTTCGCGTACACCAAAGGTCGCAGGAGCACGATTTGCCCGATTTTCACCAGTGAAAACGGGCGCACCTGTTTGTACTCTATTGGAAGATCGTATTAACTTACGTCGACGCTTGCTTTGTCTTTATAAATTTGAATGAAAAGAAGTAGTACACTATTTAAAGGATAAACATATTCATTAGATACTTTTGTTGTAACAGATATAGAGTATTCCCACGCATGTGTTTTGGTAAAGTTATTTATATCAAGTGTACTCGCAAAAACACAACGTAAAAAAGCACCCACAGTCTCATCTGTTCTCTTTCTTCTATCCATACCTCGTAACCACCACATTAAAAAAAAAGGTTTGCACGCCGCGATAAAATAGAGTTCTTGATATTAAACGGAATGAATCCATGCGTAAACATCAATAAACTTGCCGTTGGAACCGCTTTCTCGCATCCTGACGCACGGCGGAGCGAGATGAGCACGAAGTCCGCCGCGCTGTGTTCTCTGTCTGTGCACAAGCGCCGTCGCCGTCCTCAAAATTCACATTCTTCTTCCTCTTGTTCTTCTCCTTCTTCTTCTTCCTCATCATCGTCGGCGTTCGGTATTTCAAGAAAGGAAAGCGCAGACAGGGTAACGAATGAATATCATCGCGCTTGGTGTGGCTTGACAACAACGCGTCGTCTGTGTGCCACGTCGAGCGATGGTGGGAATATTGGCGAGGAAGATGAAGAGTTCGAGCGGTTACAAAACGTAGACGCTTTCGAGGAACTCATTCGAATGGCAAAAGAAAACGGGGTTGATCCACCGGCACCAGCACCAAAATTTAATGCCGCTGCAGCCATGTGCGGACCAGTTGCAACTTTAGAAGGATCATTCGGCGGAGAGACGACTTCGAGCGGAGGAACGACCGCAACCGCGACTATTCCCGGTTTACCTCCAGGTTTGAAGAAGCCGCCGTGGCTGAGACAAAGAGCGCCGAGTGGAGAACGCTTTGAGTTCTTGAAAGACACCTTAGATAATTCGGAGTATAAAATTGCTACCGTGTGCGAAGAAGCCATGTGCCCAAACGTAGGCGAGTGCTGGAATGGAGAAACAGGAACGGCGACAATTATGCTCTTAGGGGACACGTGCACTCGAGGATGTCGTTTTTGCGCGGTTAATACGGCGAGCACACCAGCGCCACCGGATGATATGGAACCCGAGAACACTGCCAAGGCTATTGCTGCGTGGGGTGTTGGGTATATAGTGTTAACATCAGTAGACAGAGACGATATTCCGGACGGAGGAGCGGAGCACTTTGCGAGAACCGTGCGCACGTTGAAAGAGTTAAAATCGAGCGTTCTCGTAGAAGCATTGACGCCTGATTTTCAAGGTGATTTAGACGCGGTTAAACACTTGGCAAACTCTGGTTTAGACGTATTTGCGCATAATATTGAAACCGTGAGGCGATTACAGCCTCGAGTTCGAGATCCGCGCGCGAACTACGAACAGTCTTTAACCGTCTTAAAAGTGGCCAAGGAAGCAAAGGAAGGCATGGTAACGAAGACGTCCATTATGCTCGGATTAGGAGAAACGGACGACGAGATTAAGCAAGCCATGAAAGATTGCAGAGATGCCGGGGTTGATATATTTACTTTAGGTCAGTATTTACAGCCAACGCAGAAGCATTTGACGGTGAAAGAGTTTGTAACGCCGGAGAAATTTGAATATTGGAGAGAATTTGGCGAGAAGGAAATTGGTTTTCGCTACGTAGCCAGCGGGGCCCTCGTGCGCAGCTCATATAAAGCTGGTGAGTTTTTTATCGAGACTATGTTGCGTAAAGACCGTAGTAAAGCTAAAAACTAAGAAAAAGTCTCTCTCTCTTCAAAAGTAAATGTAATAATATATCTAATCATAAACGAAACCGCTTTCTTTCATTTTATTCTACTAATAATTTATCGATGATCTCTTTCAGTTCGGCTATGTGTTTGATCGTATACGTAGGCATCGGCTGAAAAGTGCTCGCATCGCGCGATTTGACGTTAATAAAAACCGTCGCTAATAACTCTGCGTTGATGCCTCCTTGAATATCAGCACCCAGAGAGTCCCCGACGTGGATGGCTTCGCTCGGCAAACATCCCACGTATTTGCACGCTTTCATAAAAATACCACGGTCTGGTTTCTCTTTACGTCCTGCTAACACTTCTTCACCACCTACGATTATGTTCTCAAATAACGTGTACGCGCTGCACGCTTCTAATTTATCTCTCTGCACCCGATGATGCCCATTTGTGATTATGCACATCTCTAAGCCTTTCGAGTTGATGTACTCGCTCAGTTCTTTCACGCAGTCGTGCAAAGGAAAAGTGCCCATGCGGTTGTCGTCGAAACATTTTTGACACTTCACTCCAACTTCTTCCGCGTTTTCCACGTTTTGCAACTTTAACGCGTGCTCCCAGACTCTCGAACGCCACGTGAACACGTCGGTTTTATACTCTGGATCCCACGGTGCTTTGACGAATTTCTCTTTAAAGTCCGCGACTAATTTATCCACGTCTAACGACTGGAATTTTTCTTCTCCAACCCAAGCGAGTACGCTGGTTTTCACGTCCGCGTATGCTCTCACGTCGTACACGGACGTTGGAACTAACGTGTCGTCTAAATCAAAGAACACAGCTTTGAGCGTCGACATTTTCTCTATCTACCTATCTGTGTGTTATTAAGAGGATGAGAATGATGGTGATGGTGATGACGATGATAGAAGAAGGAAGAGAGAGAGGAAGTATTTGTGGAGTCTCGAGAGAAAACTCCCGCCATTTTTTGAATGACAACAACAAATATGTTCGCGAAAGAGAGAGAATAAGAAAGAATAATGCGATTCTTTCGGAGAATGCAAAGGAGAGATGATTCGTCTTTGCATTCTCACTCGCATTCTTCGATGAATAATAATATTTGGTACGGTGCTGATGATGCTCCCGGTGTTATCGATGTTGACATTTCTTCTTCGGTGGCGATGCTGGATTACTCTTATTACAACGACAACTCTGCTGAATACACGAGCGATGGTAGTGGTGGCAAAATAGAATACGTATATGTGCACGATGATGATGATATACGTGATGGTATCTCTTCAAACTATCGGCTCGATGACGACGAGGAGGAAGAGGAGGAGGACAACGACATCGTCGCTGAAGAAGATTTTGTTGAAATTGAAAATTTGAGAGCGGGAGGAGAAGAAGAAGAGGAAAGCGCCCCGGTTGCTGTTGTTGTCAAAGGAGAGGAACTTGAAAACACAACTGAAGAGGAAGAAGAAGATAGAAAGATAGGAAGAGACTACTACACCGAGTTTGATGATTTTATAAACGCGGTCGCTCTCGAAGAAGAAGAAGAAGAAGAAGAAGAAGAAGAAGAAGAAGAAAGAGAGGGTGTTCGCGCAAACGGTGAGAACATGGATGAGGAGGAACGGACGAGAGAAAAAGAAAGTGAGAAAGAAGAAGAAGATAAATTGGAAAGCTCTCAGAAGCGCGAGAGGATAGGTTCGCACGACTCTGCGACAACTACGACGAGAGATGTTCAAGAAGAAAGCGAAAAGCGATCCCAGACGGGACGCGCTCACGGCATGGAAGGAGAAAATGAAAGAAGAAAAAGAGGAGGAGGAGGAGAGGAAATGAAGGGCGGCGTTTTTCGTCATTTTAATACGTTTACTAAGAGTATCTCGCACGATGTGAACGTGCGTTCTCTGCTCACAAATGTACTGTTGGGGGATAAATGGGTCATACATTTCGATGGAATACCATCGATTCGGTTTCGAATTGACTTCAACGTGGAAAATTTTCGTACCTGGAAACGATGGACCGCAACGCGCTGTTCGGATATTTCAAAGTGGCTTCAAAAGAGGAGGCGCGCAGCGGCTGAATCTCGACGAAGACACAGAGAGGAATATATTCGCTCCGTCACGAAGAGTCCGACGAAGGAAAAGAAAGAAGAGGGGACTCCCAAAAAACTTCTTCCGATTTTTTCTTCGCGGCAAAAGAAAGATGTTGCAATAAAGGATGATATTAACTCACCCCAAAGCGGAATGAATTCGATCGACAAAGCCCCGAGTAGAAGCACGCCAAAGTCGTGGAAAGAGAAGGAGGAGGAAGCTTTATTTAAGATTTTAAACGCTCGGAAAAAGAAGGAAACGAACGGAAGAAACAACAACGCTGCAGCCAGCGACAAAACGAGAACACTTCCGTCATCGAAAATGTTCAAAGATAAAATAGCGAGGAGGGCAACTATCTTGCTTCACATTTGCCCCCCTAAATAGATAGATAGATAGAAAGATAGATAGATAGAAAGATAGATAGAAAATAAAGTGTGTCGCGTTTAGTCGTGTACACTCAGAAACATTTTTGATAGATTCGTCTATTGTGTAAAATACGCATAAATATTCAGACAAATTTATATATTCAATTCAATTTTGTTTCTCTTTGTACTTCGCCATCTCCTTCTCATACCGCACCTTATCTTTCTTTGACAAATCCTCGTATGGTTTCTTATCGGCTACACTCGTTGCGCTCCACATCTGGCCTAGCTTCGACATAACATCTTTGGGAGCAGTTTCTTTGGGAATCGTAGATCTCTTTGCCGCGCAGAAGATGATGTACGCAGACTTTGCGTTCTTCGGCGCGTCCGGGTCCTTCTTTCGTCGCTTTCCTTGCTTTTCATCGTCATCAGTTTCTGGAGGTTCGTAATTCTTCATCGCTTCGTTAAACCGCGCTCTATCTGTTTCGGCTTGTTTTTCGTAAGGCTTTTTCTCTTTGTCCGAGAGCGCTTTCCAGCGTTTCCCCAATTCCGTCATGATTTCTGTGGCCGCCAAATTTGGATTGTCTTTGGCAATATTCGCTCTTTCCTTTTCACAGAAGCAAATGTATGCAGATTTAGCACCTTTTGGAGCGCTTGGATCTTTCTTTCTTTTCTTTTGTGCAAGAAGCGCAGCTTTGATGACAACTGTGCTCGACGGCGCTGGCTTCGGCAAGTCTTTCTTATTATCCTTCTTTTTCTTATCTTTCTTAGATGGAGTTTCAGCAACTGCACTCGTCTTCTTCTGCACGCCACCGTTGTCAGTATTCTTCAATGTCTTCATGATTTTCGACAAGCCTCCGGGAGTCATTGTCACTTTCTTCTCGACAGCGGCGGGCATTTTTTTCTTCTGAGCAGTCGGCGTCGCCGCTTTCTTTTTACCTTTACTCGAAGAACTGCTGCTAGAGCTGCTGCTACTACCGGAACCGGAACTACTCGAAGAGGAAGAGGAGGAGGAGGAGGAGGAGGAGGAGGAAGAAGAAGAAGAAGAAGAAGAAGAAGAAGAAGAAGAAGAAGAAGAGGAAGAAGAGGAAGAAGGTTTCGGAACTTCAGCCTTCTTCGTAGCTGCCGCAGGATTCGTTGTCTTGACTTTTTCCGCTGCACTCTTGTTCACTCCTTCTACAACCGCTGGTAACTTCGCATCATACCCTAAGCGAGTCGCGACTTCACCGAGCAACATTCGCGAAGTTTCGTTGAACGTCTGAGGTCTTTCTTTTATGACACCAATCATGGATGTCCACACTCTCGTCGGGAGTCCTTTCTTTGATTTGTAGCCGCCTGGATAGGCCTTCGCTACTATCACACAAACGGCAATGAGAGGTGTTGAAGGTGAATTGATTTTTGGAGATAACGCTTGGATACTCGCCAGCGTTTCCTCGTAAATGTTCTCACTCCCATCTGCCAAATCTGCTTGGCATTTCTTCATTTCCTCCACAACCCCTTTTACAGACGCGTACGCTTTCTGAGCAGAATCTCCAGACAATTTCTCGCAAGCCAATTTAAAGCCAGAGTGCTTCATCAAGGCCTTAGCAAATATCGGAAAGCGGACATTGGTTTTCTTTGATGTATCCAGCAATTTCGTAATCTTCTCTTCTGTCGTCATCTTAGTATCAGGTTTTGAAGCTGCAGCGGCGGCTTGTCCCGCCGAAGGTGGGGTCGGCGTCTTGGCTTTCGCCACAGCGGCGACTGGTTTCGGCGCAGAGGCGATTGGTTTTGGCGCAGTAGCGTTTCCTGTTTTGCTTTTCTTTGCCGAAGGCGCATCAACGTTCGCGGCTTCGGAGGCGAATCTACTCTTCAAATTCGGAACCGGCGGGGCGGCGGCAATTGTCGTTGCGCCTCCCACAAGGTAACCGTCTCCTTGAAACCTGGACTGGCCGGTGGAAATCGGTGTCGAACCTTTCGCCACGGCTTTCACGTTCGCATCGATCAAGGATTTTGGAGATAAAACGTCAATCGTTCTCGCATCGAAGCCTGATTTCTTCGCGCTCGAGTTGCCCGCTTTTTCTCCTCCTTTTTTAGCCTCCAGCTGAGCTAAATAATTGGTGAACGGAAGCGATCGAAACGACTCGTCGTCGACTGGGTACGAGACGCCAACGCCGGCACCTTCGTCGTTCTCGCGTAAGAATCCATTTATGCTGGTCACTTCCACTTCTCCGTATGTCTTCCCGTAGACCTCCGAGTGTTTCTTCTCAATCGCACGGGCCAGCGTTTTGTAATTCGAAGAATTCGGAAGGACAACGACTACAGTTGTCGCGTACGAAGTCATCACCTTGCATACTTTGAGGTCAGACATTTTCTCTCTCCCTCGTCCCTTTCTCTTCTCTTCGCGCAGGATCGTTCAAAGAGAGATAAAGAATCGCCCCCACTCTCTAATGCGTGTGGTTGTGTGTTGTGGTGGTGATAGGGAACACCCGCG
>Ga0181600_10004315_pt1 | contig 10790 bp, 13 predicted proteins | sample 041ome_2_FD_132982 | JGI IMG/M metagenome (GOLD analysis project Ga0181600, IMG submission 132982) | Coastal salt marsh microbial communities from the Groves Creek Marsh, Skidaway Island, Georgia - 041406US metaG (megahit assembly) | ecosystem: Environmental > Aquatic > Marine > Intertidal zone... | reverse complement strand
TTAAACCTAGATTGTTTATATTCTTCAAATAGCCTCTGGTATTCACTATTTTTAGATTCAGATATAAACTGATTGAATTTAGGTATATGATCTTTTTTATATTTCATCTTCTTCGAGCTGATCTAATCCATCTTGAATTGTCACATCCCAGTCTTTTTCATCTTCGATTATTGGTAAGCCTCTTAATTGATCCGATACACATTTATAACACGTAACGGCAGTTGCTTCGCTTCCAACGTTTTCAACGGTTTCGTTGCATATTTTACAAGGTAACTGTTTTCTACCTTTTCCGTATTTTTTCATAGATATAGTTTTAATTGTTCTTCCCCGTTCCTATCATACCAACCTGCTTTTGTTTCCACCGCGTATTGCACTGGAGTCTGACAGTTATATGTTTTAGGGTATGTATCAGGTTGCATGGTTTCGTGATGAACTAATTCCTTATTAGAGTTAAAAAATAATATATCTAATGGAAAATTAACGTTTTTCATCCAAAACGCGACAGGTGTTTCATGAGGATACACAAATAAGATCCCTTGATTGTCTTCGGGTTCTTTTTCTGCATTTTGAAAACCGATAGCTTGAGACTCTGGGGTAGAGGCAACTTTCAGCTTAATTGGAAAAGATCCTAATTTACAATCAATATCAATATTGTCAATTTGAGTTTGTTTACAATACCCCTCGAATAAGGGGATAGATATATTCTTATTAGAATCCATAGTTTAGAATAAGGTAAAGCATAAATAGAAGGAGCAAGTCCAACTATCTATGCTAATTTTTTATATAAAGTATATGGTTGAATTAGATTTCTTCGTCTTCTTCGCCTTCTTCTTCTTCACCTTCTTCGTCTTCTTCACCCTCTTCGTCTTCTTCACCTTCTTCGTCTTCTTCGCCTCCACCTTCTAGTGCAGACAATCTTTCCTCAAGGTCATCAACGACAGCTTTAAGATCTTCGATAGTAAGTTCCTCTTCTTCACCTTCTTCGTCATCAAGGTCTAGTTCAGGATCTTCCATATCTTCCATGTCCTCCTCTGCATCTTCTCCATAGGCATCCATGCTCATTGCGAATTCGTTATCCATTTCTTCCATCTCGTTCAATCTGTTCTTCATGAAAGAATTAAAGTTAGCAATTTTTCTTTTCATTTTAAAAGTGTTTATTTTAATTTATATATCTGCTAAAAATGATTATTTTTTATCTTTTGTATCTTTAGTAGATATATCTTCTTCTAGAGTCTTTATTTGAGCATCAATTGATTGCAATTGAGCAATAGCTTGCTGGATAGATAAGAACATACCAAGCGAAGTCTGCGCAGAATGAGAGTTTTTACCTTCTATTGAATTTATAAAAACACTCATCGCTTCAATAGAATCGTTTCTAACTGAAACTTTTTGAGCATTTACTTCCTTAGGATCCATGGTTGACATAGATTGTTCTAAATTTAACATCAATATAGAAAGCAAATAGGCTTGATTCGGTCCTTTCCAGGGAATATCGTTCTTGAAAGTGTTTCTCATTTTCTTGAATTGATCGTATGTCATTTCAAGAGTCACACTTCCGGATCTTCTAAATTCAGTAAGCTGTGATAGCTGCTCCTCTGGAGTAACATCTTTCTCAGGAGTTGTTTCATTTACATTTTCATCTACTGTTTGGTTTTCTTCAGTAGTGTTTTCAACTTCAACTGCTTCGTGAGTCTTAGTGTCACCAGCAAAAGGTACATTAGTTTCTTGCATCATAATTTATATTTTTTGATATTATACTATTATACAATTACTGGTTTTGTACCTATGCAGTTATTTGAGCAAGTTTTTCATTAACTTGATTAACGTAATCTCCATCTCCGGTTAACGCTGCCCAATAACAACCCACTAGTTCTCTCATTGTTGGTTCTAATTCATCAGCAATAACTTCTGAATAGAAACTTGTTCCGTAAGCTGTTTCGTACTCAGTTTTAACAGCGTTTGCAGTAATCTTATCCATGCTTAATACCATTAGAGCAATTGCCATTTCGTCTGAATTATCTGTCCAGCCATCCATAGCATCGTGTAATTGTGCTGCTAAATCAGCTGCGGCTACTCCTTTATATTGAGCCATTGCTTTACTAGGGTCTGCAACAGTTTGATCGTAATAACCCATTAATTCGGCTGGGTTATACGGGTTGAACATATCGTCCATTTGTTCGTCTTCTCCTGTTATTCCTTCAAAGTTTCCTGTCTCGGCTTTACTAATAGCCCCTGTTAAACCAGCAGCTATTGATAATTTAGTAGCTGCTTCCATTGACATTCCTCCCTTGGTTCCAGCTTGTGCTAAAAGTGTTTCTAAATTAGCTGACCATGCAGCTGGCATTTTAGTAGATTTTCCTCCAGTATTTACAATTTGAACCATGTATTTACCGTCAGCCGTTTTAAAATATTTTCCAACTTTAGTCGGTATTTCGGCTCCAGATTTACCTATCCATTTTAGTTCAGAACCAACGGGCATTGCTTTTTTAGTAAATCTCAATTTAGCTGCGTTTGATAATTTACTCCAACCTTGTATCATAGGTTTTGTTATTCTCTTAAAAGTCTTTCCTGCTTTAAGGGCTTTTCCGGCTGCTTTAGCTGTGTTCTTAAGTTTTGTTATTTTCTTTGATTTATTTACTGCACCTGCTACTTTTTTTACTGCTTTTCCTCCGGCTAGTGCTGCTCTACCGACGCTAGTAGCGGCTAAACTTCCTCCCAAGGTGGGAACTGCTAATAGTAGCATCCCTATATCAGTGAAAACGGTTCCCCAACTAATACCTCTGATTATTGATTTAGGTATTGGTCTTTTTGCCAGAGCCATTGCACAAGCTTCGTCTCTTCCATCAAAGTCACCATCGATCCATTCATCTAGAGTTTCACCTTCTTTTGTTCCAAATTTTTGATTGAACATATTAAACACTCTCTGAACACCTCTTTCTGATACGTTTCGATCTGCTAAACTTTTGTGAATAGCTGCCAGGGTAGATGCGTATTTAAGTTCATCGGTTCCAAGTCCATCCATTGAATCATATATCATACCAGCGGCTTTTCCTAGGCTAATATTTCCAACTAGAGTATCATCATTCTCAATACCTAGCATTATCTGAGGATTTGCCTTGTCAGTTTTGTCTATTTGTATGTTTATTCCATCGCCTGGTTGAACCTTATATTCACTAGTATCTAGTTCAATGTAGGATTCTTTTAATTCACCTTCACCAACTGACTTATATACTTTGTCTATCTCCTCTAATAATTTATCATTAGAATCAAGATATTGCTTAAGTCTCTCTTTTGGATCCTCTGAAAAAACAGCTATGGTAGCTTCTGCTTCTGATACCATTTTACCATAATTTGAGTACCAAGTTGGTAAAGAATTAGTTGTTCTATTGAGCATGTTTATTAAAATTTATTTTTATGTTTTATGCATTAAGGAAAGCGGATGCAGCGGCTGCTCCGGTATCTTCAGGTTCAGCATCATATATTTTAGTACCGTCTAAGTAATATAAAATATCTTTAACGGTGAAATCAAATCCATCTGGATATTTTTCCTCAAAAGCAGCTATTAGCTGTTTTAAATAATCCATATCAGTGAAGATTCTAATGAAGAAAGATCTGTCCTTAGCGTTTGTCACAGCGGTTGATGATCCGTCTCTACTCATCCAGAAGGGTTCTTCTCCCTTTAATACGACCCATCCTTCTTTGGTTCCATCTTTACTTCTTGCCCAGAATTTTAAACCTCCCGTATCTTCATCTTTATCTACTGTGATTATATACAGCTTACCATCTGCTCCACTTTGATATTCAAATTGTTTACCTATTAGGGAATCGTCTTGCAGTGGAATTACGTCTTCTTCAGTATCTTCTACATCTTCCGTATCTTCAGTATCTTCTACATCTTCCGTTTCATCCTCTACTTTTAATATAGTTTTATCTAAATTTGTGTTTATTGAATCAGATAAACCTTTATCTATAGCAACTATAACTGAAGCATTAACGAAATTAACTCCATCTAAGGTTAACATTTGCTGACCGTCCTGGGCGGCTGCTTCAATTTTAGCGTTTAACGAAGCTCTGTCAACTATGGAGAATTGTATTTTTTGTCTTCTATCATTATCTCTCTTTACTGAATATACTATAACATTTTTTGAAAAGAAAGATCCGTCTAGTTTACCATATTGATTCACAAAAGAATTTTCTTCATTTAAAAATTGAAGTAGAGCTGACTGACCGTCAGTTGTTAAGTTTCCTTTAGAATCTAACCAATTGTAATCGTTTACTAATTTAACTATGAAATTATTTGTATCTTGAGCCCTCCAGATAACTTTATGTTTTTTACCCGATTGGTCTCTCCATACTTCTTTTCCTCTTACTCCTCTTACTTTTTCTGAATCGTCACCCTGTAGGTTCGTAACAGCTTTCTTTTCAGATCTTCTTTTTTGGATTCCTTTAAATAGTTGCTCTTCAACTTTAGCATCAGATTTTTCGAAATCGTTGAAACTCTTAATAGTCTTCATGTAAAGAATGCATTTTATTTTATATATCTATCAAATAAATAAAAAAAACTAGCCATTTTTGTCGCTATGAATATTAGATCATTTGAAGATTTTGAGAATTACATTGGAGGAAACGAAGAAAGTATCAGAGGAAAAGTAAAGATAATATCCAATGGAAACATTAGTGAAGATTCCCCTTTTTCTATAATATCTTCATTGAAAGAGGCTAAGGGAATGCCAGTTCTAATGTGTGGAGATTTCAGTATAAAAAAAATAAATGAATCTAGTTTAGAAGGATTAAAAATCTACAATTCATTCAGTGTTAAAAAAGGAGATGTATTAAATAAGTACGTTGGTGAAAATTTCATACCTAAAACAATAAAGAATAGAAATAAAGTTAAGAGTTTAACTTTTCCAATAACAGCTAAAGGTAAAAGAGGTTCTAGTGTATATAATACATATAATGCGTTTAAGAAATCTGAAAACGACTATATTTCCTTTCAAGAAAAACCAGTAGCTAGAACCAAATACGATATACTAATGTTTAAGGACGAACCCGTTTGTATGTATGAAAAAATAAACAATATTTATACAAGTAAAAACATATCCAAAGACCTGAGTAAAAAGATAAGAAACATATCATCTAAGATAATGGAGAGTCATGGATTAGACGTATATCACATGAAAATATACGAATCTACAAAAGGAAACTATTATCTAGGAGGAGTTAGTAAATGTGATAGTTTAGATAATAGGCAATCAGGTTTACTTTATATAAAATTATATGAAGATCACTATGGTTACAATCTTCCAATATGGTTTAAAAATAAAATTAACTCACTAGATGCTAATAATTAAACATAAGAAGAGAATAGAATATACAATTAAAGAATATCGTCAAAAGGTAAGAGACACTAAAATACATGAAAAAGTGAGAGAAGGTAGATATTATGAAAAACCTTCAGCTAAAAGAAGAAGAGTTAAACAAGCAGCAAAAAGAAGAAACAAATATGGTAAATAGAATAAAATCATTCAGTGAGTATATTGGCTCTAATAATATATCTGAATCACTTAGATATCACATAGATAATAGTGTTTCTATAACCGAAAGTATTTATAGACCAGGAAGCAAAGCTCACTTAGATGTGCTTAATGAAGCCCGTTCCTTATATGAATCAGGTTTACTTAAGTTGAGTCAGAATGATGCTTCCTTGTTTGATACAACCGATTTAGGTAAAACGGGAATATATGAAGGTGTAGAGGTTCCACTTGACCTACCGCTTGAGGATTTTATTTTAAATGAAGCTGAATACAAAGGTCGCAAAGTTAAACTGAATTATCCAACTAGAGGTGGAAAGAAAAAGTTTCAAGTATATGTTAAAAATCCAAAAACTGGAAATATTAAAAAACTTGAAATAGGAGACACGACAGGTTTAAAAGCAAAAGTTAGCGATGCTAAAGCTAGAAAAAGTTTTGCTGCCAGGCATAAATGTCACCTAAAGAAAGACAAAACAACTGCAGGATACTGGTCTTGTAGAATTAACAAATATGCTCATCTTTGGGGAGGAAAAACATATCCAGGATATTGGTAATGAATCCTTATACTGAAAATATCACCAATGATGAATTAATAGTCGAAAGACTTTTTGAGGAATCATGTACACAGGGAGAATTACTTTGGCACAGGGATCCTGAAGACAGGAAAGTAATCGCTGTTGAAAAAACAGATTGGATGATTCAACTGGACAATATGATACCAGTTAGCTTAAACAAAGAGGTATTCATACCTAAAGAAACCTTTCACAGATTGATTAAAGGAAAAGGTGGACTTAAAATAATAGTAAAAAAACAAATATAAAAATGGCACATCACGAACAAGAAAATTATATGTTTTTTAAGAACCTACAACAAATCATGAGACAGGCTACAATGCTTTATCAAATGGATCCTAGGTTATTAGATCAAATATTACAACAGGGTCACGACTGGGCAGACGACCATATTTCAGTCGCTAAGGAGAACATGGATCAAGTGTTTGATTTTATCATGAATAAAACCAAAGAGGTTCCAGTTCCAGATCATAGTGAGGAAAAGATCGATATGTTGGATTTCGTAACTGCTGAAAGCAAAGTTATTGATTTCAATAACTTTGTTGAATTAAACGAAAAGAAGAAGCAGAAACTTAAATGGCACGACTCAGATGCACCTGACGCAGAGGGTCGATTCAGAGATTTAGGTATAAAAGACCTAGCTGCATGGTTAATCAAAACTCGTAAAGGAGATATGAGAAAAATCACAGGTAGTCTGAATCAACAAATTGCTTTTAATAAAAATGACGATCCTAAGTATGCTAAGAAAATGGAGAAGGTCAGAGAGGAAGTTAAGAAACAACTAGACAAGAAATAATATGAAACCTATCAAGAACTATAAAGATTTCCTAAAGGAGAGCCATCCAAGTGAATATAAGGCACCTAAGGGAAGCGCTAGGGATAAGAAACTAAGAAAAGCACAGGAACTATTAAAAGGATCTGAAGCTGACAAGAAAAAGGCCTATAAGCTTAGAGATGAAATGGAGGAGAAGGAGAGAGAAAAAGCTAATGAAAGTTTAATCAATGAAGCTAAGAAATCTAAAAAGAAAACTCTTAGTAAGGAAACTGAAGCAAAGATTAGAAAAGTAGCTAACAAGAAAGGTTACACCTTTGGAAGTTTAAAGCAGGAATATATTAAAGGATTAGGAGCTTATTATAGTTCTGGATCCAGACCAGGAATGACGGCCCATCAATGGGCAATGGCTAGAGTCAATAAAGCAACTCCTAGTAAATCATGGGCTAACGTTAAAAAGAGCAAAAGTAAAAAATAATGGGAACCGTAAAATCATTTAGTGAATTTATAAACGAATCATGGGATGACGTAGACAACTCTCTGGAAAAGAAAGTCGCAGGTGTTGCTATTGTTTATAATAATAAGATTTTATTAGTGCATCCAACTAATGCAAGCTGGAGGAAACCTACTCTTGGAATCCCAAAGGGAAAAGTAGAAAAGGGAGAAGACATATTAACAGGAGCAATTAGAGAATTAAGAGAAGAAACAGGAATAGAAGTTGACCCTAGAATATTAGCCGAATCCGAGCCTCATGTGGTAGATTTATATGATAAATCAGGCAATATAGAAAAACAACTAATTTATTTCCTGTATGAAATATCTGATCTTAGTGAAATTGGATTACAAACCGAAAGGGTTCCAAAATCTCAATTACAAAAGGAAGAAGTTGATTGGGCAGGTTTTATGAGCCCTGAAGAAGCCTACCCCATGACTAATCAAAACCAATTGATAATTTTAGATAGGCATTTAAATATATAAAATTATAGATATTTTTAATTATGAAGTCATTTAAACAGTTACTAAACGAAGCTAATATTAAAGGAGATCCTGATAAAATGGGATTACCGTACGCAAATACGCTTGCGCAAAATGTTAACGTTAGGGAAAAACCCTCTGGCTCTAATAGATCACCTGAAATAGACAGATATTTAAAACTAACAGGTCTAAATAACGTTAATAAGTATGAAAGAGACGGAGCTGGTTATCCCTGGTGTATGGCATTTGTTTACGCAATGTTTGATGATTTTGTAAATAAATTAGGTTTAGCTAATCCTCTTCCTAAAACGGCTGGAGTATTAAATCATTGGAATAAAGCTGATTCTAATTTAAAGATTAATATAGCTGAAGCTAGAGCAAATCCAAGTATTGTAAAACCTGGGCAGATTTTTATCCAATCTAGAAAAGGAGGAGGCCATACTGGTATAGTTACATCAGTAGATACAGACAAAGGAACATTTAAAACAATCGAAGGAAACACGAATGATCAGCTTTCCGGAGAAGGAGACAGGGTTGGTAGAAACACTAGAAAACTTTCTCAGTCTAGCCTGCTAGGTTTTATAGATTATTTTAAAGGAAATAGAAACAGAAATTTCGAAGAAACAGTTGCAAAGGTAGTAGCTAATGCTCCAACGGATTATTCTCCTAGTGAATCTGAAGGAGGCCTTTCGGTAGAACAAATAAAAGACGTTCAAAGGCTCTTAAAATCTAAAGGTTATGATTTAGGAAATTATGGTCCCGAAGGAGATGGAGTAGATGGAGATTATGGTTCTAAAACAAAAGAAGCTTTAAAAGACTGGAAATCCAAGAATGGAATGAAAGGTGATTATGTCTTAGACATGGAAGTTTACAACAAAATAAAGTCAGTTGATGAATCACCTGAGATAAAATTAAAGACTAGAGTAAAGAATGAGTTAAGAAGCGGTATTGAATTTACAGCTAAATTACCTAAACTGTTTCCAAATAGGGTTATTAAATTAGATCAGTTCAATATTTCAAAAGATCCTAACCTTGAAATAAAAAAGGCTATAATCGAGACTTTGAATTCTTTCAATGAATTAGGTGATATTCTAAACGAGAAAATAAGTATAAAGGACCTAAAATCTAAACTTAGAGATATTAAGAAAAAATCAGACACTAGATTAGCTGATCAATACAGAGGTATGAAAAGTGACAGTCCCATTGAAAATCCAGATGTTTTGGATCAAGGAGTTGAAACTAGCAATATTTTAAAGGTTAATCCCGAAGTATTTTTCATACATGATAAAAAATCAGACAAGTTCTATATTAAAGCAGCTAATTCACAGGCTATTGATTTAATAGGGTCAAATGAAGAAGTTGAAGTTGAAAAGGAAGAACTTGGAGAAATATTGAAATCCTTTAAGGAAGTAAGTGATACTGTTTCAAGTGATTCAGAAATCAATCAGGAAAAGAGCGATGCAAAAGTGACTAGTTTAGTTACAACTGATAAGGAATTTTATGAAAAAATATTAACTGGAATCAACGCACCTATAACTGATGAAAACATGAAATTCTTAGCTGCATGGAGACAAGCGGAAGGTGCTAAAGCTACTAATAATCCTTTCAATACTACTAAAAAAATGCCAGAAGATCCCGGAATGACAACGTTTAACAGTGCTGGAGTTAAAAATTATTCTACTCCAGAGTTAGGTATAAGTGCAACCGTTAAAACTTTATTGCTTCCATATTATACCGATATTGTTAAAGATTTAAGAAACGATGCAGGTTCAATGAAAATTGCAAGTAATGAAAAACCTCTTAAAACTTGGGGAACTGGAAGTCTTATTGCGAAAGTTTTAAAAGGAAGAAGTATCAACCCACCTCCAATCGCTAGAGCTTAAATATACTAATTTAAAATTTTAACCATTTCCTCTATTTTCTTGATTTCTTCAAGGGAATTGGCTTCGTATTTGTCATCTCGTATCACCTTAAAAACTGGGTGTAAAGTTGAATAGTTTCCTTCATTGTCATGTGAAAGCCCACTACATTTCATCGATATCACAGATCCTAATAGACTCTCTTGATTTTCAGTTATATGTTTCATATCAGATTCTTTGATTCCAGTGGGACGGGTTTTTACTAATCCACAACTAGATTCAACATTGAGCGATGAAATTAAATGCTCGTTTTTAGTTCCTTTAGTTCCATAATTAAAGCCTACAATTTTCATATCCAGATCCATTTCAAGTTTCATCTTTACTTGCCATTTAGGCTTACCGTCTTTCCAGGTACCATATGCAGATTTTAAGATAGTTCCTTCTTCTCCTCTTGCAAGGGCCTCTTGGAAATGTGCCATCGCTTCGGCGTAAGTTTTAACTTTCTTAGATTCAATTAATCTTATAGAATCATTTTCAATAGACGATAGGTATTTTCTTAAAGCCATTAACCTACTCGTGTAATCAATTTTTGACTTTCCATCCAAGTACTCTTCAACTTGAACCATGTCCCATACTGTAAATTTGATTTGCTCTAAAGCTTCTTCGTATGAAATATTATGACGATCTAATATGTGTTGCTTGTCCCTTTCTGAATTGACTCCATCTCTTAATTTTTTGCTAATACTGATTACTGAATTGATTATTCCATTGCTTTCATTACGATCAATTCCATCTATTGTTAATTCACCATTTAAGACACAGTCTTTTGGAAATTGATATAGGGCATGGACTAAGTTACTCATTGGAATATAAGTCTCTTCACCTGATCTTGATTCTAGATAAACTTCTCCGTCTTCAATTATAGCGTTACAGTACCTACCGTCCATTTTGATTTGGCTATATGCAATGCCTCCTACTAAAATGTCCTTTGCTAATTGCTCTTTGAATGAGCTAGCTCCCATATATGGAGTCTTTTCAATAAGTTTAGGTATCACTTTATTAATATTAGTTCTACCCATTC
>Ga0181600_10004308_pt1 | contig 10799 bp, 5 predicted proteins | sample 041ome_2_FD_132982 | JGI IMG/M metagenome (GOLD analysis project Ga0181600, IMG submission 132982) | Coastal salt marsh microbial communities from the Groves Creek Marsh, Skidaway Island, Georgia - 041406US metaG (megahit assembly) | ecosystem: Environmental > Aquatic > Marine > Intertidal zone... | reverse complement strand
TGGCTTCCGCTTCCACATCAGGTAGAGGCGCACGGCGCATCAATAAGCCCAAAACAAATAAAACAATTGCCATGATCAAGTAAGGCATAAAAACACTATCCGCCATTTGATCTAAAAGAATCGCTTTTTCTTCAGCAGAAACTTGACTTATAACATCTTTGACCTCATCGATTCCATTTAGAAGTATGGCGCCAAAAATGACAGACCCCAGTGCCCCAGCGACCTTGTTGGCTATCCCCATAATGGCAATGCGCTTAGCGCCACTTTCAATGGGTCCCAAAATGGTAATGTAGGGATTTGCAGCCGTTTGTAATACAGTCATGCCTGTTCCTTGAATGAAGATACCCGCTAAAAATATCCAATAGGTTCTGGCATCGGCAGCAGGAATAAACACCAATGCACCAACAGCCATAAGAAATAGCCCGATGGACATCCCTTTTCTATAACCTATTTTGCGCAATAAATAAGAAGCTGGCAATGCCATAACCACAAAAGATATATAGGAGGCAGAGGCCACAAAATAGGACTGGGCTTCGGTCAATTCATTAATGGTTTTCATAAAAGGAATTAATGCCCCGTTCACCCAAGTAATAAAGCCGAAAATAAAAAACAAGCCTGCAATAATTGCAATGGCTGTTTTATTGGATTGTTCTGATTTCATTTACTAAAAATAAGTAATTATTGTTTTAATGTATTCTATTTAAAATTAAACCGTCAGTTATAAGTCATCGATATTGGTCACTTTGTACATTGGAATTCAACACTTTTTCTTTTCCGTTAATAATCTACAAAGTAAACATAAGCATAAATATGAAAAAAACTGCAAAAAACTGCAAAAAACAAAATTTATTTGTTAAAATTGTGAAACCAAAATGATTTAATTAATTAGTTATGAGGTCCATTATATTAATCACCTTATCGATACTATCCCTTTCATGTAAAAACAGTTTTTCGGACAATAACAATGTAAAAAAACTGACTTCTTACGTCAATACTTTTATTGGTACTGGTGGACACGGACATACTTATCCTGGTGCTTCACTCCCCTACGGAATGATGCAACTTAGTCCAGATACCCGACTAGAGGGTTGGGATGGCTGCTCGGGTTATCACTATTCCGATAAGCATATTTATGGCTTTTCACACACCCATCTTTCTGGAACGGGAATTTCCGATTATGGAGACATACTATTGATGCCCACCAACCAAATCATTTTTAATAATGGAGCAAATGGCGAAAAAGGTTATAAGTCTTCTTTTTCTCACCAGAATGAAGTTGCTAGTCCGGGCTATTATGCCGTCCATCTAGATGACACAAACATTGATGTTTCCCTTAGCGTTTCAAAGCGAAGTGGCATCCATCAGTATGTGTTTCCAAAAGGATCCAAGCAAGTTGTTATCCTTGACCTAGCCCACCGAGATAGAGTGCTAGATGCTGAGGTTTTTATCGAAAGCAACCAATTAGTCCATGGACGTCGCTTTTCAAGAGCCTGGGCAGAAGAACAAAGGCTATTTTTTGACATTGCCTTTTCCAAACCTTTTACCAATGTCACACTTCTAGATGAAAAAACAACCGGTGAAAATGTAAAAGCTGCCTTCGAATTTGACGAAAGCACATCCAATGTATTAGAAATTGAAGTGGGTATTTCCGCAGTGGATGAAGCAGGTGCTCGCTTAAATAGAATAACTGAATTAAAAGACAAGTCTTTTGATCAACTTCGTGAAGAAGCCGATTCTATCTGGGAAAAGCAATTAAATAAGATAGTGGTTGAAACCTACGAGGAAGATGATATGTACAATTTCTATTCTGCCCTGTACCACACCATGATAGCCCCTAATCTATATCAAGATGTAGATGGTCGTTACCTAGGAATGGATCTGGAAATTCATCAAGACTTGGAGAATGAGTATTATACTGTTTTTTCGCTGTGGGACACTTATAGAGCGGCCCACCCACTCTATACCATCATAGAACAAGAACGTACCAACGATTTCATCAACACCTTTCTAAATAAGTATGAAGAGGGCGGTATCATGCCCATCTGGGATTTATCTGCAAACTACACGGGCTGTATGATAGGATACCATGCCGTCCCTGTAATTGCAGATGCCTATTTAAAAGGCATTGATGGATATGACGTAAACAAAGCCTTTGAAGCAATGAAACACTCTGCTTTTCAAAATAAATTAGGCTTAGCCAGCTATAAAAGCAAAGGATATGTCCAAGTAGAAATGGAGCCTGAATCGGTATCTAAAACTTTAGAATACGCCTATGACGATTGGACCATTGCCATGATGGCTATGGCCCTTGGCGAATCAGAAGATTACAAAACCTTTATCCAACGCGCCCAACATTACAAAAATGTGTTTGATCCACAAACTAAATTTATGCGTGGGCGACTTAATAATAAATGGTTTGCCCCATTTGATCCTTATGAAGTTAATTTCAACTATACTGAAGCCAATTCATGGCAATACAGTTTTTACGTGCCCCAAGACGTTTCTGGTCATATAGAACTTATGGGTGGAAAAGCTCAATACGAGGAAATGCTTGATGGCCTTTTCAATGCTAAAACCGAAACTTCTGGACGTGACCAATCAGATATTACAGGCTTAATTGGGCAATATGCACAAGGAAATGAACCGAGCCATCACATGGCATACTTATATAATTTTGTAAATAAGCCCTATAAAACTCAAGCCATGATTCGTAAAATCCTTGAAGAGCAGTATAAAAATTCCCCTGACGGTATTTCTGGTAATGAGGATTGTGGACAAATGAGCGCTTGGTATATTTTTAGCTCGCTTGGTTTTTATCCCGTTACTCCTGGATCCAACGAATATATTATCGGCTCACCTATTGTCAAGTCTGCCACAATCAATCTAGAGAATGGAAAGACATTTAAAATTAATTCACCAAACAACCAAAAAGATAAGCCCTACATACAAAGTGTATCCCTCAATGGCATTGAGTACAAAAAGGCTTACTTAAGCCATTTTGACATTGTGAATGGTGGAAACCTAACTTATGAAATGAGTAACACAAAAAGTGATTGGGGCACTTCAGATGAACACATTCCTACTTCAAAAATTGAAGATTATTTTATTACAACCCCTCCCTTTATTGAAAAAGGAGACACTGCCTTTAATGAAGAAACGAAAATAACACTAAAGAGTATACAGCCCCAGGCAACCATTTTTTACAGTTTAGGAGAATCTTTTATAAAATATGCATCACCTATTACACTAACTACAGATAGTGAGTTGAGCACCTATGCTGTTTTGAATGGAAACAAAAGTGCAACACTTAAAACAGTTTTTAGAAAAATAAATCCAGCCATTAAGATTAGTTTAGGTACAACTTATTCAAATCAATACAGTGCTGGCGGAGACAAAGCACTTGTAGATGGAATTTTAGGTAGTCAAGACTTTAGAACAGGCACTTGGCAAGGCTATGAAGGTTCAGATGTAGTTGCCACTATAGACATTGGCAAAGTTCAGCAAATTAATAGCTTAGCTGTCAATTTTCTAAGTGATCAAAACTTTTGGATTTTTTATCCCAAAGAAGTCTTTTTTTATGGCTCAGCGGATGGTGAAAATTTCGACTTAATTTATTCAGAAAAAATCGAAATTTCAGAACTAAACAACGCTGAAATAAAAACCTTTGCCATTGATAATCATAAGACATCTTACCGTTATATAAAAGTTATTGCAAAAAAAATAGGCAATGTACCCGAATGGCATAAGGGTTTTGAAGACAACGGTCTGGGATGGATCTTTATCGATGAAATACAAATCAACTAATAAAACATATTACATGAGATCAACAATCATTTCACTTTTTTCGCTCTTATTCCTACTTAGCTGTAAAAAAGCTCCCTCCCTTTCTTTACCTGCGCTTTTTTCAGACAATATGGTTCTACAGCGTAATGCAAGCGTACAGTTCTGGGGAGTAGCTGGGCAAAACACCGAAGTTTCAATAAGCACGCCCTGGGGCAACCACAAAGGAAAGACCGATGATACTGGGAAATGGCAAATAGGATTTTCAACACCCAATGAAAATCCAACGTTTAATATAGAGGTTTGTTCATCTAATGAATGCATTAAAATTAACAATGTTGTATTAGGAGAGGTTTGGTTGGCTTCTGGGCAAAGTAATATGGAAATGCCTCTTAAGGGATGGCCGCCTAGTGATCCTATCATCAATTCTGCTAATGAGATAGCTCAATCTGGAAACTACAAATTGCACTTTTTTTCTGTTGAACGAGATTTAAGCAATCTTCCACTCGATGATGTCAACGGAAAATGGTTATTAAGCGATTCCATAAACGCCCCTAATTTTAGTGCAACTGCTTATTTTTTTGCCAAAGCATTATTTCAAGAACTTGATGTCCCTATTGGAATTATTGACAGTAGTTGGGGTGGTACACCTGTAGAGTCATGGACGGGAATTAACTCCCTTCGGGAAACAAAACTTTATGACGAGAAGCTTGCTAATTTTTCTGGATTTGATGAGAAATTGGTCGGCTATGAGCAATGGCTAGCACCGCTTAGCTATTTTCCAATGCCTGGTGCTGATTCAACTCATGAGGACTGGAAGGAATTGCCATTTAATGATCTAGATTATGCCAATGAAGCCTTTGATGATAGTGATTGGTTTGACATTAAATTTCCCGGAAATTTTAATGATGTTTTTGGAGAAACCATTGTTAATGACTTTGACGGGGTTGTCTGGGTCAGAAAAAGTTTTTATTTGGATCATTTGGAGGATGCATATTTTCTTGATTTGGGACTTGTTGACGATATGGATTTTACCTATATCAATGGTGTATTTGTTGGCAGTTCATTTCAAGCAGAGAGCTTTCGAGAAAAGCGATACGAAATACCCGCGGGACTTCTAAAAAAAGGAGAAAACGTAATCGCAATTAGACTTATAGACACCATGGGGCCTGCAAGAGTTTGGTCGCCAATTTCAATAAAAAGCAACAATGTCGACATAAACTTGGAAGGTTTATGGAAGGTGATACCCTCAGCTGAATTATATGAAAACAACTTTTATCGATTAGACGCTAATTATGTCAAAACGACCACTAGGCCAGGCTTTATCAAGGTCACCCCATTTACACCCACCGTGCTATACAACGCAATGATTCATCCATTGGTTCCTTACACAATCAAGGGAGCCATCTGGTATCAAGGAGAGTCTAATGTGGGTTTTGAGGATGAATATGAACGAACTTTTCAAGCCATGATAGAAGGTTGGCGAAAACAATGGAAACATGAATTTCCCTTCTATTTTGTGCAAATTGCACCCTTTGACTACGAAAATGGTTTCTCTGCGGCCCTGCGAAATGCACAGTATAAATCTACAGCGACTTCAAAGACGGGCATTGTATCTACTCTTGACCTTGGGAACGCCGAAAACATTCACCCAGCAAATAAAATGGATGTTGGTAAGCGTTTGGCGAACCTCGCCTTAGGAAATGACTATGGCCTAAGTGGAAAGCTACGCGCTTCAAAACCTACAAGCGTAATGCAAAAAAAGAACACGCTTATTGTCCAATTTGATTGTCAAGACGGAGGAAGTGTTTCGGTAAAACCCATTCCTACTGAAATTGAGATTTCAGCAGATAACATTACCTACTATCCTGCAAAAGTTATAGCTGATGGCTGCAGTATTATAGTTTCATCTAGTAAAGTTTCTAATCCTAAATACGTTCGCCACGCTTGGACTGACATTGGCACCGGAAGCATCGTAAACGAAGAGGGTGAGGCTATTTGCACATTTTTATTGACCACAGAAATTGACCAAAAAATTTAACACTGAAAAGCTAACAACTTATTGAAGTTTTTACAATATGACCAAAAAAAATTATCGTAACGCATTTATCTTCTTGACCTCTTTATTTTTTCTATGGGGGTTTATTACTGTTTTGGTTGACAGTCTAATTCCACGTATTAGGGATTTATTTACGCTTACCTACTTTCAAGCGGGACTGGTTCAATTTGCTTTTTTTGGTGCCTATTTTGTTTTGTCCATCCCCGCAGGTTTTTTACTCTCAAAAATTGGATACAAAAAGGGGATTGTTTTAGGGCTTATTACCATGGCAATAGGCTGTGCTCTTTTTTATCCTGCAGCTTCCTACCGTACGTTTTCAATCTTTCTTTTAGCCTACTTTATATTGGCAGGAGGAATTACCATTTTGCAGGTTGCCGCCAATCCCTATGTGGCCGTATTAGGTGCTGAAGATGGTGCTTCAAGCAGACTTAATCTCTCACAAGCATTTAACTCTTTTGGTACGTCAATTGCGCCCATTCTTGGTGCTTCTTTTATTTTAAGCGATAAAGTAAAATCGAAAGAAGAAATCGCTTCCTTAGGGCAAGTCGCAAAGGAGGCCTATTTGACTGCTGAGGCCACGGCTGTCCAATCGCCTTTTATTGTCATTACAATAATGATTCTACTTCTAGCCCTTGTTTTTATGAGAGTAAGGCTGCCTCAAATGTTAAGTGATGCTCCCAAAGGGGGTTACTCAATACTATTAAAAAAGAAATCTCTACTGCTGGGCGCGTTAGGGATTTTTATTTATGTGGGTGCAGAAGTTTCCATTGGTAGCTATCTAGTGAATTATTTCTATGACATGAAGTTGACTTCAGTCATTAAAGAAAGTAGTGTGCTTTCATCTATTTCGTCTACTTTATTGGGGAAGCCTCTTTCAGGAGTTGATGATTACGGCATCCTAGGTTCCTTTGTGACTTTCTATTGGAGTGGAGCTATGATTGGCCGTTTTATAGGCTCATATCTAACCAATGTTCTTAAACCTGCACGGGTATTATCGTTTTTTGCTTTAGGCGCTTTAGCCTTGATCCTTATATCTGCACAAACAACGGGCTTGGTGTCTATGGTATCTATATTGGCTGTCGGGCTTTTTAACTCTATCATGTTCCCGACAATTTTTAGTTTGTCTCTAGAGGGATTGGATGATTTAAAACCGCAAGCCTCAGGTATTTTATGTACCATGATTGTGGGAGGTGCCATTATCCCTCCAATGTACGGTTACCTTACAGATCTTTATGGATTTAAATGGGCATTTTCCTTATTGGTTATCTGTTACTTTTACATCTACTTTTTTGGAAGAGTGCAACTGGCTAAAAGCAACGATTAATCTCCCATGATAGTTCAAGTTTGTACAAACAGTTTTCAATCTGCTTTAAACACAGAAGAAGCGGATGCAGACCCAATAGAGCTTTGCAATGAACTTGCATTGGAAAACATTACGCCCAACTCTGGACAACTCAAAAAAGTGAATTCTAAAAAACACTTTGACCTAAACATGCAGAGCGTTTCTAGTTTATTTATATTACAACAACTTATTCGTCAAATTCATGCGTAAACACATCCCAATGTTTTTGGTGTTAACAGTATTGTTAACCTCCTGTCAATCCAAACAACAAGATACCCTTGTATTAAAACTACACGATAATTGGACCGTTTCATCGAAAAACGGCAATGAATCCTATACGGCTACTGTTCCAGGCAATATCTTTTCGGATTTGATGGATAACCAAGTAATTGAAGATCCATTTATAGGTGAAAATGAAAACAAGCTGCAATGGGTATCTGATTCTATATGGGTTTACAAATCAACATTTTCCTTACCAAATACCCTATTAAACAAACAATATATTACCCTCAATTTTGACGGTCTGGATACCTATACTACTGTGTTATTGAACGGTAAAGCATTACTAAATACTAACAACGCATTTCGAAACTACGAGGTTCCAGTAAAGCAATTGCTCACTGCTGAAAATACCCTAGAAATACATTTTGAACCCACCAGCACACACGAAAATAAGGCAAAGGCTCAACTAGATTTTACCATGCCTGAGGGAAATAGAATATTTACCCGAAAAGCCCAGTTTCAATATGGATGGGATTGGGGCCCCAAACTGAACACTAGTGGTATTTGGAAAGATATTTACCTAAAAGCATGGAATTGGGCTGCCATTGACCACATTTACCTAGAAGAAAATGTCTACACTACTGAAAAAGCAAGCTTCAATGTAAAGGTGGCACTTACAAATCCTGCTGTTTTTGGCAGTAGCATAGAGGTAGAAGTTGCTGGAAAAAGATTTGTAATCGAACTAGACGAAAAACAAACAACCTGCACCATTCCTGTTATTATAGAAAATCCAAGCTTTTGGTGGCCACACAATTTGGGAACTCCACATTTGTATACGGTTGATGTGCGCTTAAGAAATAAGGGGGGAGTTTTGGATGTAAAACAACTAAAACACGGAATACGAACGGTGGAATTGGTTACAGAAGAAGATGCTTCTGGTGAGAGCTTCTTTTTTAAAATTAATGGTACCCCGGTATACATGAAGGGCGCGAATTACATCCCTCAACACAGCATGCAAAACCGTGTGTCAGCAAAAGATTACACTAATTTGTTGACAGATGCAGTATCAGCAAACATGAACATGCTCCGTGTGTGGGGAGGAGGTGTTTATGAAGATGATTTATTTTATGAAATATGTGATGAAAAAGGAATTTTGATTTGGCAGGACTTTATGTATGCCTGTGCAATGTATCCTGGCGATGAAGCCTTTTTGGAGAACGCCAAACAGGAAGCTGTAGATCAACTAACACGTTTGCGAAACCACCCGAGTATTGTCTTGTGGTGTGGTAACAACGAAAGTTCTGAGGGCTGGCATAGATGGGGCTGGCAAGAAGGAAAAACGGAGCAGCAAAAAGACAAAATATGGGGGGATTATCTTAAACTTTTTGACAGCATATTACCACAACAAGTCGCTAATTACAGCAAACTCCCCTACTGGGAAAGCTCACCAAAATTTGGTCGTGGAAATCCAAAATACAAATACGAGGGCGATGCACACGATTGGTGGGTATGGCATGATGCATATCCTTTTGAGCATTTTGAAGAACAGGTACCCCGCTTTATGAGTGAGTTTGGCTTTCAGTCCTTTCCCAGTCAACAAGTGCTGGACTATATTGTGGGGGACAAACAGCTTGATTTAAACGATGGTGCCATAAAATCTCATCAAAAACATCACCGTGGCTTTCAACTGATAGATGAATATATGGCTCGAGATTTTCCCGTACCAACTAAGGCCGAAGACTACGCTTATGTGAGTCAGTTGGTTCAGGCCAGAGGTATGCGTATGGGTATTGAAGCACATAGACGTGCAAAACCTTACAATATGGGCACTCTATTTTGGCAATTGAACGATTGTTGGCCTGCTATTTCATGGTCGAGCATCGATTATTTTGGGCAGTGGAAAGCATTGCACTATGCTGCCCGGGAAGCTTTTAAAAATGTGCTTATCTCTTTTGAGCAAGATGGGGATATGCTAAAAGTGTATGTGATAAATGACCATTTACAGTCCTTAAATGAAACACTACATCTGGTTATTCAAGATTTTAGGGGAAATAGAATATGGGAAGCTGAAGAAGCCGTAAAGATATCATCCAATTCGAGCCAAGTAGTTTACAGCTTGCCACTAAAAGAACTTGAACTAGAAACCGTAAACAGCTTTTTACAGGTATCTATGGGAGAAGCTAAGAGCTTGTATTACTTTGAGCAACCCAAAAATCTGGCGTTGGAACAAAATGAAATTGATATGCAGGTGACAAAAATAGCTGGTGGTTTTGCAATTGTGCTAAAATCAGCAACGCTACAGAAATCTATTCAGTTAAGCGCCAGTAGTACGGGTAATTTTGACGACAACTACTTTGATCTACTTCCCAATCAGGAGAAGCAACTCTATTTTTCAACTAAGGAAGCGGGCGTCACTTTTCAACTTCGCCGTCTAAACCTATTGCAATAAAAAAGAGGCCTGCTTTCGCAGACCCCTTTACCAAATACATTTAAAACTAATAAAAATGTATGTTTATTTAGCAAACCATAATTTGGTTGTCATGTTATCAGGACCTTGTGCAGATACAGCAGCATTTACATTGGCGTTGTTCGAACTGTAAACACTTGTACCATATCTTAATCTTTGTGCCTGTCTACCATTCATTTCACCTGCAAAACTGATTATATCGTTATTGTCAGACGTTATAACTGCTGATGCAGGATACCCGGTATCTCTAACGATAGCCCAACCTTCGTAACCGTTGGTATAATTAACCAACCAACGTTGCGTTGCAATTTTCTCGAGCTTTTCTTCCATAGTTCCAGTTAATGAACCCATAGTAGAGGCTAAAAAATCTGCTGTTGGCGCTGTATTCCAAATAGCCATTGCTTTTTCTAAGCCTAGCTGATAGTATGTATTCGCATCACCAGCAGCAAGCCCTTTCACAATTGCCTCTGCTATCATAAAATGTGAATCTGCAGATGTCATTAAAATTGTTGGGAATAATGGCTTACCTTCATTTGTCTTTTGGGTTATGATGTCCGCTGGATCAGAAAACATTTTAGCAGGCATATATCCTTTAATCTTTGGACTTAATCTTGAGGGTAAGCCTACATAATTGGTGTTTTCTGGCATGGTGATGGTCAAATCAGCTGCTGTTTCAACCCATGTATAATCCGTATCTAAAACAAGTCCAGAATCATCAAGAGTGCTTTTAACGAACGCAACATGATCAGCGATTAGAGCAACTCCATCACCAGCAGTTGGCTTGGTTATTTTAATTGTTCCGCCCACGGCAGGTTTTGCCATCAAAGTCAATCTTGGATCAGCGCTAGTTTTTAAAATATTTACTAATGCTTCGGTAGTTTTCCACTGACTATTAGAAAAACTATGCCAAACATCTCCGTATGAGGCGG
>Ga0181600_10004307_pt1 | contig 10800 bp, 11 predicted proteins | sample 041ome_2_FD_132982 | JGI IMG/M metagenome (GOLD analysis project Ga0181600, IMG submission 132982) | Coastal salt marsh microbial communities from the Groves Creek Marsh, Skidaway Island, Georgia - 041406US metaG (megahit assembly) | ecosystem: Environmental > Aquatic > Marine > Intertidal zone... | reverse complement strand
CATTGCTCATTGTTGGTGCAGAGCCGGATGAATGTAGCGCGACGTTTTCGCCGTCGATTGTCGCACCGCGCATCGTTGGCGCAGAGCCAGATGAATGTAGCGCGACGTTTTCGCCGTCGATTAAAGCACCGCGCATTGTCGGCGCAAAGCCAGATGAATGCAGAGCGACGTTTTCACCGTCGAACATAGACGCAAAAGACGCGGTTGTCGGGTGTGTCAACGGGGTGATCATTTGTTTCAGTGCAAGCATTTTAACCCCCTAAGTTGTATGACTTTATAATTACTCGTTTAGGTTGTATTGCAAGTTAATTTTTCTATCTATGGTTATATTTTTACACAAATACTCACCCAAAGATTGACTAAACCATTGAATTTAAACGGTTTGAAACGTCAGAAAAAAATTCGAATTGCCTGATGAAATTGACTAACCTAGCGGAAACAGGGGGTGAAAACAGCGCTAACTGGACGAATCAAGATCGGTTTGCTTGCTTGCATCACCCCCACAAACGGGGATAAAACCAAACCACACCAGCAAGGAACCGTCAGATGAAAATCGCTACGTTTAACATTAATGGGATCAAAGCACGGATCGAGGCATTGCCCAAATGGTTAGATGAGGCGCAGCCCGACGTCGTTCTGTTGCAAGAGATCAAATCCGTTGACGAAGCCTTTCCCCGCGAAATCTTTGAAGAGCGTGGATACCCTGTCGAAACCCATGGTCAAAAATCTTTCAACGGGGTTGCGATCCTTTCAAAGCTCCCGCTTGAGGATGTGACCCGCGGTCTGCCCGGCGATGATAGCGACGAACAAGCCCGCTGGATCGAGGCAACCGTTGTAGGCAAACAGGCGCTGCGGATTTGCGGGCTGTATTTGCCGAACGGTAACCCTGCCCCTGGGCCAAAATATGATTATAAACTGGCATGGATGGAACGGCTCTTTCATCGGGCCAAGGCCTTGATGGAGGATGAAACGCCTGCCCTCATGGCAGGTGACTATAATATCATCCCCCAAGCCGAAGATGCCGCACGTCCGGACGCATGGACCACAGACGCGCTTTTTCGCCAGAAAGCCGCGCGGCGTTTCGCAAGATCTTAAACCTTGGCTTTACCGAAGCATTTCGTGCCCGCGTGCGCGGCGGTGGCCATTACAGTTTTTGGGATTATCAAGCAGGTGCATGGAATCGCAACGACGGGATACGGATCGACCATTTCCTTTTGACGCCGTCTTGTGCGGATATGATGGTGGACTGTCAGATCGACAAGGATGTGCGTGCCAGGGAAAAACCATCAGATCATGTGCCTGTGTGGATCGAATTAGACAATTAAACCGCTTTGGTTATGTCGTAATTATAGACCCAATCAAATTGGCGTACCAATGATGCGGGCATAATCGTTGACGCGACACGCAAAGCTGTGTGTGCGCCAAACCGCAGAGGACCAAAGGCCAGATGATATTTCCAAGCATTGCGATTGGCGGCTGCAACAACTCGTTGCACGCGCGGCAATCGCAGCGCTTGATAGGCGCCAAAGGCGGCCGCAGCATCATCGTATTTGGCAAGAGTGGCCGCCAAAGCCCATGCATCTTCGATCGCTTGAACCGCGCCTTGTGCCATAAATGGCAAAGTGGGATGCGCTGCATCCCCCATCATGACAATACGGTTGCGCCACCATTGCGACGCAACGGGATGCCGAAACAGCCCCCATTTATGAACCGTGTCCAAACCCGCCAAAACATCTGCGATCGGGCCTGAGAAATCTGCAAACATATGTCGCAACACACTTGGGTCATCAGGCACATTCCAGCCATCTTGTGCCCAGTTGGCCTGTTCTTGGACCATGACCACGTTTAAGATGTCGCCACCGCGCAACGGATAGCTGACAATATGGCGATGCGGGCCCATGTGAACCCATGCTGCGTTCGGATGATTGATACGATTTGGCACCAAAGCGCGCCATGCCACTTGACCTGTAAAGGGGGGCTCTTGGCTCTGGCCCAAAATATGGGCGCGGGTTTTTGAATGAATACCGTCAGCGCCAATCAAAAGGTCGCTGCTTAATGGACCCTTAGTTGTTTCCACGTCACCACAATCATTTATGATGCGTTCAACACGGCACCCAAGCATTACCGAAATGCCATGGGCGTCACAGGCCTGTTTCAAGGTTTGGATCAAATCTGCGCGATGAAAGAACCGATACCCGATTGCAGACCCAAAGTGGTTCAGATCAAGATGCGCGACGGGTTTACCCGCCTGATAATCACGCAAACTTACCGCCCCACCACGCACCGAGATGGCGTCAAGCGCGGGACCAAGCCCCAGCGCATCCAACACACAAAATCCATTCGGGCTGATTTGGATGCCAGCGCCGACATCTTGTAAGGCGTCGGTCTGTTCGATCACCCGAACGTCAAAGCCGAAGTGGTTAAGCGCGAGCGCCGCGGTAAGCCCGCCAATCCCCGCGCCGATGATCGTTATCTGTTTGGCTGCCATGCAAAACAAAAGGCCAAGGAAACATCCTTGGCCAAATCCTTAATCGTCGCGATGCACTTTTTCTCGGCGCTCGTGCTTTTCTTGCGCTTCGAGTGTCATGGTCGCAATCGGACGTGCATCCAAACGCTTTAGCGAAATAGGATCACCTGTCATTTCACAATAGCCATATTCGCCATTGTCGATCCGCCGAAGTGCGGCGTCGATCTTAGAAACCAGTTTACGCTGACGATCACGGGTGCGCAATTCTAGCGCGCGGTCTGTTTCTTCGCTGGCGCGGTCTGTAATGTCAGGGATGTTACGGGTGTTCCCTTGCAGACCTTCGATTGTTTCTTTGCTATCAACTAAAAGATCATTTTTCCATGCAATCAATTTGCGACGAAAATACTCGAGCTGGCGATCGTTCATAAACGGTTCGTCTTCGGCCGGAACATAGTCGTCAGGAATGTTGAGCGATTTGTTCATTGCTTCCCCCTCATGCAGGTCAAACTCGGACATGCATTATTCCTCCAATAGTCTTTGCGGATAATATCCGTGCCCCGCACCTACCCCATTGACCAAGCCTTGTCACTAGCTAAAGAGGCGGATTGCAGTTATTTAATGAACTCGGTAAGGTCCGACCAACTTAACAAACAAGGGAATACCGATGAAATTCACAGGCACTTCGGATTATGTTGCCCCACATAACCTGACCTTGGCGGTCAATGCTGCGCTGACCTTGGAACGCCCTCTTTTGATCAAGGGCGAACCAGGCACAGGAAAAACCGAATTGGCCAAACAGGTGGCCAAGGGTTTGGGAATCACTTTGATCGAATGGAACATCAAATCCACCACCAAAGCGCAACAGGGCCTGTATGAGTACGATGCAGTGTCGCGTTTGCGCGACAGTCAATTGGGCGATGAACGGGTCCACGATGTGTCCAATTATATCCGCAAAGGCAAGCTATGGCAGGCCTTTGATGCGGATGAAAAAGTGGTGCTTTTGATCGATGAAATCGACAAGGCTGATATCGAATTTCCAAACGATCTATTGCAAGAATTAGATAAGATGGAATTCCACGTTTATGAGACGGGCGAAAACATCCGTGCGGTCAATCGCCCTATGGTCATCATCACATCTAACAACGAAAAAGAATTACCGGATGCGTTTTTGCGCCGTTGCTTTTTCCACTATATCCAGTTTCCCGATGCTGAGACACTGCAACAGATTGTGCGTGTCCATTTCCCGGACATCAAAGAACGCATCCTGACAACCGCGCTGACGCAGTTCTTTGAAATCCGCGAACAACCTGGTTTGAAAAAGAAACCATCGACGTCAGAAGTGTTAGATTGGCTAAAATTAATTCTGGCCGAAGACCTGTCGCCTGAAGACCTAAGACGCGGCGGCAACAGTCTTTTACCAAAGCTGCATGGGGCATTATTAAAGAACGAACAAGACGTCCAATTGTTCGAACGCTTGGCCTTTATGTCGCGCAGCGGTCGATAGATCAAAATAACACTGGTTCGAAAAACTTATTTTTGACGCTGAAATAATCGGCTAGTGTCCAAGAGCGGTCACATTTTGGCCCCAATGCCCCCATAGCGTGTTTCCAAATGAGCATGCCGTGTTTTTGGTATTGAAGTGAGTGATTTTGTATTTTGCAATGCATGCTTTGTGGTCTGAACTTTTGGAAACCTAGTGCGATTATGATGAAAAAATTACTGCTCCCATTTTGCATCATGCTAAACGCATGTGTTCCTACGACGTCGCAAGAACCGGTTTCACGCGCAGACATGGAAATTACTGGGGCGTTTGTGTTAAATCCAATTCCCGTCGCCCCCCCGACGACGTTATCGGTCTCAAACAAAGACTTGGCGACAGATTTTTTGGATCTGACGTTTCAGCTTGAAACGGGTAAGGCGTTGCCGGTGTTCACCCGATTTGAGGGCCCGATATCCGTTGCCATACACGGCCGTATCCCAGCCCCCTTGCCCGCGGAATTAAACCGGTTGATCAACCGCCTCCGCTCTGAAGCGGACATAGACATTTTTTAAACGAAATCAAAAACCGCAAACATCAACATCCACGCCATTTCACGCCAAGACATTAAATCCACATTTCCGACCGCGGCCTGTTTTGTTGCGCCAAATGTGACATCATTGCGTGAATTCAAGCGCCTGCGCAAAACCGAAGTAACCAGCTGGAGCCGTCAAACAACACGATCGCTCGTTTCAATTTTTCTGCCATCAGATGCGGCGCCACAGGAAATTCGCGATTGTCTGCACGAAGAATTTGCACAGTCATTGGCGCCGCTAAACGACATGTACCGTCTGCCCAATTCGGTGTTTAACGACGACAACATCCACACCATATTAACAACCTTTGATACGATTGTTTTGAAAATTGCCTATGCGCCAGAATTGCGCAGCGGCATGACCCGCCAAGAGGTCGCCGCGCGGCTGCCGTCTTTGTTATCCCGCCTAAACCCACGCGGTGATCAGATACCTGCGCGCAACGCAGTGCCCACATCACGGGCATGGAATATGGCAATTTCTCAGGCGCTTGGACCTGGCACAGCCGCCCAAGACCGCCCAAGTGCCGCCCGCCGCGCCATATCACTTGCGCGCAAGGCAAATTACAACAACCATCGTCTGGGCTTTAGCTATTTTGCGATTGGGCGCGTCATACAACACAATGCCCCCCAAACCGCGCTAGATATGTTTCAGATTGCACATAACATTTTTGTGAATGCGCCCAAGGCAGAACTTTATGCCGCGCATACTGCAACACAGCTTGCCACACACAACATCGCGGTCGGTCAGGGTGAAAAAGCCCTTCTCATATTGGCGCCTTACTTGGACGTCGCTTATGATAATGAAAATGCATCGTTGTTATCGACACTGATGCTGTTGCGTGCCGAGGCGCTAGAACTGACCGGACACGCGTCCGAAGCGCGCAAAGTACGTCTGGACAGTTTGACGTGGGCGCGTTACGGGTTTGGATCAGAAAACTATCTCAGATCCAAATTGCGGGAAATCAATGCTTTGAACCCGCTTAACCGAAAAAATGGATAAGCAATGTACATTATTATCGGATTGATCGGTGCTTTTATTGGCGCGCGGACAGCAAAGAAACACAAAGGCAACAAGATCGACATGTTGCAATACGCCGTTGGTTTTGGAATTTTATTTGGCGTATTAGGGCTTATGGGAACAATTGTGTTCCACCGCACCTTTTTATAAGCCATGTTCCTGCCGTTTTTTGATAGCCTGCGCAAAACCGGAGTGCCCGTATCACTCAGGGAATATTTGGGCTTTCTAGAGGCGCTGGATTACGGGCTTGCGACCTATGACATCGAGGCGTTTTATTACCTCGGGCGGATCATCATGGTCAAAGACGAACGTCACCTAGATCGCTATGACCGCGCATTTTCAAACACATTCAAAGGGCTTGAAAGCATTTCACTCGACCAAGTGCTTGAGGCAGTAAACCTGCCTGCCGAATGGTTGGAAAAGCTGGCCGAAAAACATCTAAGCGCAGAAGAAATGGCCGAGATCAAATCCCTCGGCGGGTTTGATAAATTGATGGAAACCCTCAAAGATCGCCTGCGCGAACAAAAGGGCCGTCATCAAGGCGGCAATAAATGGGTTGGCACGGCAGGGACATCCCCCTTTGGGGCGTATGGCTATAACCCCGAAGGCGTGCGCATCGGCCAAGACAAAAGCCGTCATCAACGTGCGGTGAAAGTCTGGGACAAACGCGATTTCAAAAACCTTGATGACAATATCGAGCTGGGCACGCGCAATATCAAAGTGGCCCTGAAACGTCTGCGCCGCTGGGCGCGCGACGGGGCCGAGCATGAATTGGACATCGACAATACCATCCGTGCCACCGCCGAACATGGTTATCTTGACGTGCAAACCCGTCCCGAACGGCGCAACGCAGTTAAGGTTTTGTTATTTTTAGATGTCGGTGGATCAATGGATCCCTATATCAAAATGGTCGAAGAACTCTTTTCTGCCGCCCGCAGCGAATTCAAGCATATGGAATATTTTTATTTCCACAATTGCCTTTACGAAGGCGTTTGGCGCGATAATGCGCGGCGTTGGAACGAACAAATGTCGACCATGGACATTCTCAACACCTATGGGTCCGATTATAAATGTATCTTTGTGGGGGACGCCTCTATGTCGCCCTATGAAATAGCCTATGCCGGGGGTGCCAATGAACATTGGAACGCCGAAGCAGGACAAGTATGGCTTGGCCGTGCCATCGCAAAATGGCCCAACAGCATCTGGTTAAACCCCGTCCAGGAACGGCTGTGGGGCTATACTCCGTCGATCAAGATGATCAAAGACATCTTTGAGAACCGCATGTTCGGACTTACCCTTTCGGGTCTTGAAAGCGCGATGAAGGAACTTGCGCGTTAAGGGCTAGACATGGACGCAATGGCACATCATATCTAGGCCATGTTACGTTTCTTACCTTTTCTCTTGGCGATCCTTTACGCTGTGGCAATGTATAAGTTGTCATCGCGTCGCATGATGCGCGAACTTGATCAGAAATCGACCCAATTGGTTGACCCCGCTTTGCGCAGTGAAATCAAAAAACTGGCCCGCGCCATGGAGGTCGAGGATATCCCCGTGTTCCTGTATCATATTGAACCTGTAAACGGGCTCGCTGCGCCTGACGGCCGCGTGTTCATAACCAAGGGCTTTTATGACCGGTTTAGACAGGGTCAGGTCAGCGCAGCGGAATTGGCGTCGGTTATTGCACACGAAATCGGCCACGTCGCATTGGGTCATTCAAAACGACGCATGATAGATTTTGGCGGTCAGAACGCCGTGCGCATGGCCCTAGGCGCAATACTATCGCGTTTCATCCCGATGTTTGGCATGGCCGTCGCAAATTTTGTAGCAAATTTGCTGATGGCCAAACTGTCGCGTTCTGATGAGTTCGAAGCAGATGCTTATGCCACCGCGCTTTTGGAAAAAGCGAAGATTGGTGCTCAGGCACAAATTTCAATGTTTGAAAAATTAGATGAATTGACAGGCATGACAAACCGTCCACCTGCGTGGCTTTTGAGCCATCCAGACACCGAAACCCGGATCGAGGCGATTAGGTCCAACCTTATCAAATGGCAAAGCTAGCCGCAAACTGGCTGACGTATTTTTCGCCTTCGGCGAGAATATTTTTAGACAGAAAATGAACTGTGTGTGACACAAATACGCAAGTGGTGTGGGGGAAAAGCCCCTACGTTCGTCGGATTGCGCAGCAATTCGAAATCCTTACCCGCGACGACGCCGGCGCCGGCCTGCATCATCCCCGCCCCCGGTATTGAAGCTGACAACTGGCAGTTGGACAATGCTGCGCAGATTTCCAAATTCAGCCGTTTTGTGCGGTATCGCATTAGCGGCCACAAAATGTTCTTGGAACTTGGGCGCGATCGCGGTTTCGACTTTTGTGATTTGGCCCACAGTTGCTTCGATCGCGCGGCGCGATCCAATGTTACATAGCGCGATACGCGCGCCCGTTCCCGCGGCATTGCCGGCGGATTGCACTTGTTCCAACGGCACGTCTGGGATCATGCCCAAGACAAGCGCATGCTTTGCCGAAATATGGGCGCCGAATGCACCGGCCAAAACGACGCGATCGACGGACTCGACCTCCATCTCGTCCATCAGCAATCGCGCACCGGCATAGAGCGCAGATTTGGCCAGTTGGATTGCGCGAATATCGCCTTGTGTGACGCTGATCAACGGACCGTCCTGGGCAGTTGCGTCGTAGATCACATAGGAATAGGTGCGCCCCTGCGCGATACAGCGCGCGGTGCCTGTCGCCTCGGGCGAGCCGATCAAACCGCTGTCGTCCATCAGGCCCGCCATGCGCAATTCGGCAACCGCTTCGATAATTCCCGATCCACAGATGCCCGTAATGCCCGATGCTTTGGTGGCCTCTGCAAATCCGTCTTCGTCGGACCAAAGATCGCATCCGATTACACGAAACCGCGGTTCTTTGGTCACGGGATCAATTTCGATGCGTTCAATGGCACCAGGGGCTGCGCGTTGACCGGCACTGATCTGAGCGCCCTCGAACGCGGGCCCTGTGGGGGATGAACATGCCAATACGCGGGTTTTATTGCCCAAAAGCAATTCGGCATTGGTGCCCACGTCCACGATAAGAACCAAATCTTCGGATTTGTTGGGTTCTTCGGATAAGGCAACTGCCGCCGCATCCGCGCCCACATGGCCCGCGATGCACGGCAGGATATAACAACGAGCCGATGCGTTCATCACAGTCAAATCCAACTCAGACGCCGCCATTGACATCGACTGCGACGTGGCCAGGGCAAAGGGCGCCTGCCCCAATTCGACGGGATCCACACCGATTAACAGATGGTGCATGACCGGATTACAGACAAACGTGACCTCAAGCATGAGCTGCGGATCAATCCCGGCCGCCTCTGCGAGATCCTGCATCAAAGTGTTTAATGCATCGCGCACGGCACGGGTCATTTCCTGATCGCCGCCTGCATTCATCATGGAATAGCTCACGCGGCTCATCAAATCTTCGCCAAAGCGGATTTGCGGGTTCATGAGGCCTGCGCTTTCAATGACTTCGCCGGTTGTCAAATCGGTTAAATGCGCGGCGATTGTGGTGGACCCCAGATCGATCGCGATGCCGTAAATACCCGCCTCATGCAATCCAGACCAAACGTCCAATACACGCGGAGCGGCGCCTGTGTGGTCATTATAGACCGCAACCGTCACAGCCCAATTGCCTTTGCGCAAGCGGGGTTGTAGTTTTCGGATCACAGAGAGATCAGCAACAACGCCCTCAATACCCCATTGTTCCGCCAAGGCGCGCGATAGGCGTTCAAAGTCGCCTGTTGGCACGTGCATATCGGGTTCTTCGACTTCGACAAAATATAGTTTGGTCGCAGGATCCATTTCGATCACACGTGCGCTGGCGGCTTTGCGCACAACTTGTTTGTGCACTTGGCTTTCCGGCGGCACGTCGATGACGATATCGCCTTGTACGGTCGCCTGACATCCCAAGCGGCGTCCAGGTTTCAGACCACGTTTGTCTTGATACCGTTGTTCTACCGCATTCCATTCGGACAATGCATCCGCTTCGACGGTAACGCCGTGTTTTGAAAATTCGCCATAGGACGGCGTGATTTGGCATTTACTGCAAATGCCGCGCCCCCCACAAACGGAATCCAAATCAACACCCAGTTGACGGGCGGCGGTTAGCACAGGTGTTCCAACTGGAAAGCGGCCACGTTTGCCCGATGGCGTAAAGACGATCAAGGGATCTTTTGTCATTCTCGAATCCTACAATCTTATGTGTGTGGGTAACATAGCCATTTCAAAGGGCAACAAAAGGCGTAAGCCGTCATAAAATGATGAAAAGGCGGCAAATTTGCCGCCGTACCCGATCATACGCTGACACGTCATATCGCAGCATGCGCAAATTATCCGCCATCATTCTCGCTGGATTGGGCCAAATTGTGAAATAAGGGGAACTTTTACCTAATTCCCTCCGTAGTTTTGCCACAAATGACCGTTATTTCAAATTTGACGTATTAAGGGTAGTTGGTATGGAATTAGCACTATTGGGGAACGCAGCCCTATTTATTTTTGGGTTCATCCTAGAAATGGGATGGCTGACTTTTGGCGATAGCTCAAACGATAACGATCAAAATGACGACACCCAAGACAATACGGATCCTGAAAATGAAATAAACGTCGGGTTTGACCAGACTTTGTTCGGCACCATAGCCGCAGGCGCAGATACCAATGATCAAATCACTGCAGAACCAAAAGACGGCGCTGTCGCGCTGTTTGGGCATGGCGGTGACGATATTATCACAGGTGGTGACCTGAACGATTGGCTTGAGGGCGATGCAGGAAATGACGTGATCATCGCAAACAGCGGCAATGATACTGTTTTCGGCGGTACAGGGGCAGATACGCTATACGGGCTTGACGGCGCAGATGCGCTTTATGGCGACGCAGACAACGATATGATCGAGGGCAATCTTGGCGACGACTATTTGTACGGCGGTCAGGGCGACGACACCCTATCTGGGGGCGGCGGATTGGATACAATATTTGGTGGTGACGGGAATGATATTCTGACGTCAGATCGCGCGGACAATACCGCCGATTACACCCGCGGGATGGGGGACAAACTAGACGGCGGCACAGGGGATGACCGTTTGATTTTTACCAATAATGATACCGTTCTAGGCGGGGAAGGGTCAGATCTGTTTCAAATGGTTACAACAGATGGATCGACCGATATGGCCGTGATCGACGACTTTGATCCT
>Ga0181600_10004304_pt1 | contig 10804 bp, 14 predicted proteins | sample 041ome_2_FD_132982 | JGI IMG/M metagenome (GOLD analysis project Ga0181600, IMG submission 132982) | Coastal salt marsh microbial communities from the Groves Creek Marsh, Skidaway Island, Georgia - 041406US metaG (megahit assembly) | ecosystem: Environmental > Aquatic > Marine > Intertidal zone... | reverse complement strand
GCGGACCATTTCGGCTTGTCAGAAGAGACGGTCAAGCGTCACACCCGAAATATTTTGACCAAATTCAAAGCCAAGACAATTCGCGACGTTCTTTGGATATATCCGAGTACGTTACCTATTTCGGTTATCCAGTGCCAATGTACAACCTTTATGCGCATTCGGTAAAAAGTCATCTAATTTATGATGCAGACAGCAAAGTGATGATGGCAAGACATGAGCATCACTTTGAATGCATTGGCGAGCAATTTTCCAAGTCTTTTTTTTCGGTGTTTGATGGGGATTTCAAAGCTGAAACTGTAAAAATTGATGGTGTCGCATCACCGTATTCGTCTTATATTTTAGGAAAAAAACTTTTGAAACAACTTATGCCATTCCAAAAAAGCGTGGTGAAAGATTTAAGCGGGTAGCAGAGGTTTTTTTTGACACGTCTCAGTCTGTTTTTAACGATAGTTATTCGTCCACATGGTCAGCATATCCAGCAGGTAAAATAGAATTTTCCATTGATTTTTTTGGCGCGCGCTTACCAAATAAAATTTGGTATGAAGTTCAGGTTAATGCCAACGCGATCATTGACCCTGATGTTCTATGGCAGTGCAGCAAAAATTCGGCAAGTTTAAAGATCGATAATCCCAAATCAGATCGGGTCTATCTTATTCGGTGGAGTTGGTAATTGTTTGACGTAGCAACGCTAGGGACCTTTAGGGCGAAACTTATATGAGAGCCCCCCCACACCTCACGAAACGGGAAAGCGAAATGGTTCCTCTATCGGCGCGCGGTCAAGGAAGAGCAGATATTGCAAAACATTTTGGCGTTTCGGAGGGAACTATAAAAAAACATACAAGCAATATTTTGGTAAAGTTCGATGCGGTATCACAAAAAGATGGTTACCAAGACTTAAAAGATTATGCTGAATATTATGCTCAGCCTAATCCTGCCTATAAAGTTTATTGTCATGTTTCTGATCTGAGCGTCACCTTTAATTCTGACACAAAGCGTTTACGTGCAGAAAAGAAAGTATCGTTAGAGTGTGTCCATGAAACACTCTAACGTGACCGGTTTACCGCAATGCCTGGGTCTGATCCTCTGTTGGTAAACAAATGCGATGGCGTTGATCTCAGCCCAGTTGGAACCAATATGGGAATGGAAATTTACGAAAAAGTTTTTGATTCACCGATTTCGATAGGTCAAAAAACAAATTACGTCTTGGAACGCGAATTCGACATGTCAAATAGCGTGTTCAGCGACAATTACTATTCTACGTGGACGATGAATCCGACAGTGCGTTTAATCTATAGCATTCAATTTCTTGGCGCGCGCAGACCCAAAAATTTGACCTACGAAGTGCGGGCAAATCAAGTGGCCATTGACGACCAGTCAATCGTTTGGACGCAAGACGCGGACGCAGCGCAATTGATGACCATGCAGCCAAAGCTTCAGTATTCCTACATTATCAAGTGGACTTGGTAATTGCGTCTTAACATTTCCAATCGTTAAGGTTAGCCTTTGCACATTGACTGTTTAGGAACATATTTTGGCAAAGTCGCCCGATCACTGGGAATCCGTTAGCCCGCCGAACATTGATGCTCTCATTGGGCGGTATGTAGAATTGCATCGTCTTGATGCGCAAAAGCATGCAGCACAATTGTTTCAATGTTATGTAGATCAGGACCAAGTCTGGACTTATTTACCCTATGGCCCTTTTCATTCGTCGGCCCAGTATCATCGTTGGATTGCAGAAATGTCTGACAAGTCAGATCCATATTTTTTTGCAATCAAGGATAAGCAAAGCCAAGAGTTTAGAGGTGTTGCATCATTCTTAAGAATTGATCCCAATATGGGCACCATTGAAGTGGGACACTTGAATTTTTCATCGTCACTTCAAAAAACGCCCGCCGCAACTGAGGCGATGTTTTTGATGATGCAATGGGCATTTGACGCGGGATATCGCAGATATGAATGGAAATGTGATGCAGCCAATATTCCATCACGCAGAGCGGCCCAGCGATTGGGTCTAAGCTTTGAAGGAATTTTTAGACAAGCCGCAATTGTCAAAAAAAGAAACAGAGATACCGCTTGGTATGCTGCCATTGACACAGAGTGGCCCGCCTTGAAAGAGGCGTTTCTGACATGGCTACACCCATCAAATTTTACACCAGATTTCCAACAAAAAGAGGCGTTGGGAAATTTGACTCGATTAATTCTTGTTCAATCTGATCCTGCTGCGGCCTCAAATCGCTGATATCTGATTTATGCGTCGATCTATCAGCTGACCCAACGCCAATATATCACCACTTTGTGCCGCTGTGGCCATCGGGCCATCGCCTGCACTTTGTGCAACGCCATCTAAAAATCGACAAAGATAGTTTTTCATGGGTCCAGTTGGGTTTTGCGCCAATAGTGATTTAGCGTGGCACAGGTCGTCACGGTAAACGACTGGATCAGGTCTGACCAAATCATCGCGTACGACACGTGGCTGCCATGTCCCATCTTGAAAAGGAAAGAGCCTTAGGATTTCAGATTGAAACGCCGAAATGCTTTCATACGGTTTCGAAATAAATGTATCCGCGCCAGCCTTCAACGCTGCGTTATGCATCATATCATCACCACTGGTTCCAATAATTGCAGGCACGCGTGTATTTGCCGATGATATTTCTCGGATTAGGTCTAGCCCCGACCCATCTGGTAAACCTATGTCAACAATCACGACTGAGGGTCGATACAAACGCATATGCCTGCGGGCAGATGTCATGCAATCAGCACGTCTTAGCCGCGCGCCACTGCGTAACGCCATGATACGCATTGCCTCGCACGCAAAACGGCTATCCTCTACAAGCAAAATTGTCAGCCCCAGTAGGGGCCGCGACGGTGTAGACCGAAAAGACAGGTCAATTTTCTTATCATGGTTTTCCATAGGCGCCTCCGTAAGGTCATGATCTATTCTTGCCGATTCGTTCCTAATTTTCTGTTAATGTTGGGGTGCGCCTTCGTGTCTCTTGGACAGAGCGCAAATTTGCGCCATAACGGTGCAAATCTTTTATTATGGGGAACCCAATGATTGGTCGTTTAAATCACGTTGCTATCGCTGTGCCAGATCTTGAGGCCGCGGCAAATCAATATCGTAATGCGCTGGGCGCAAACGTCGGTGCGCCACAGGATGAACCCGATCATGGCGTTACAGTGATCTTTATTGAACTGCCAAACACAAAGATCGAATTGCTTTATCCATTGGGTGAGAATAGCCCGATCCAAGGGTTTTTGGATAAAAACCCGTCAGGTGGAATTCATCATATTTGTTACGAAGTAGATGATATTCTGGCGGCTCGTGATCATCTGATTGAAACGGGTGCGCGCGTTTTGGGAAATGGTGAGCCGAAAATTGGCGCACATAAAAAACCAGTTTTATTTTTACACCCAAAAGACTTTAACGGAACGCTTATCGAGCTTGAGCAAATATAATCCCATTCAAGGATTTCAAAAATGACAATCACATCCGCTCTTGTTCTGTTCTCAGTGATCTGGTTCATGACGTTCTTATGCGTGATCCCCATTCACCTAAAGACCCAAGGCGATATGGGCGAGATCGTCCCTGGTACCCAGGCAGGTGCCCCTGAGCATCATAACCTTAAGAAAAAAGCATGGATTACGACGGCCATTACCTTTGTACTGTGGGTCATTATTTCTGGAATAATTATATCTGGCTGGGTTACGATCAGCGATATAGACCTTTATCATCGTATGGCTTCTTAGGAATTTGATGAAACAAATGGGTAAAGGTCGCAGCCGCAAGCACGGGGACGATTAGGTTTAAGATCGGGATGCTAAGTGGCGCGACCATCAATATTCCCGCCACCCATAATTTGATCTTATGGTTAGACCAAAGCGATTTAGCCACATCGCGACCAACATGGCGCGCGGCGGCCATTTGAAAATATTCCCTTCCCAAGAGATAGCCGTTTAACGCCCAAAAAACAAACGGCGTAAGGGGGGGCATCATGATATAAAGGATAAATGCCACAGCATTGGCAAGAATAATGATTCCTAAAAACATGATTGTATCGCGCAGTGCATCGCCAATTTTTTGCGATTTTGGTGCAGGTATATTGGGATAGTGCCGTTTTTCCAAGGCGCGCGCCACGCGATCAACAAATAGTGAAGAAATGAACGATGCGATTGGCACCATTAAGAAAACGGATAGACCAATCGCAATGATAAAGCTGCTCCACCCAATTGAAAGCGGATCCGTAAAGACCGTGCCAATCCAAGGCAGACGAATGCCGTCAGCTAAAACCATCGCCACGCCCCACGAAAGGCCGATTGCAAATGTCCACAAAAGCGCGACGGATGTTGCAATGCTGACCCACAGTATACGTTGAAATGTGGGATCGCTGAATTGCCCTAATGCACGTAGAAAAGCGGTAATTATTATATTCATTGCCACGTCACAATATTATCTAGGTTTGGACGTGGGCGGTCAGGTGGTGTGGATGTTTCAGTTCCAAAATAAATTATCCCTGCGATACGTTCATTGCTGGAAAGTCCAAGTCCATTTTGCGCAAACGCGCGATCGTGTGAGGGCCAGCCGGACAGCCAATTTGCGCCCCACCCTGATGCAAGGGCGATATTCAATAAAGCTAAACACACAGCACCTGCGGAATAGGTTTGTTCGATCGCGGGTATTTTATCAGATGGTTTTTGAACCTCTATAACAGCAACTGCCAAATTCCCGTCTGTGAATTGGCTTTTACCTTTTTGTGTTTTCTCTTGGTCATATCCAAGTTCGGCGGCGCGGGTTTCAACCAAGTCGGCCAATTCAGTAAGCTTTGGTTTGCTTAATACGATAAATCGCCAAGGTTCTAATTTGCCATGATCTGGCGAGCGCGCGGCAGCGGTCAGGAATTTTAGGGTTTCATCGCGGTTTGGAATCGGCAAAGACAGCGTCTTTGCGGGTCTTGAACGCCGATTTAATAAAAATTCGATCGCATCAGGATATGTCTTGGGCATTTTGAACCTATGTCTTTTATGCATATATATCTCGGTATTATGATGCACCAATACAAGTCAACCGCTTGTTCCCGGATGAATTGCGTGCAAATCAAGTCTTATGAACAAGAACGAATTGTCCCATTTAGCCGTGCCTGGTGCTGAAATCCGTGTACGCGTTACGCCGAAAGCAAACAGAAATGCGATCGTTTTGCGCGAAGGTGTTATTTGTGTGTATGTCACGACGGTGCCAGAAAATGGTAAGGCAACCGCAGATGTCAAAAAATTGCTTGCCAGGGCATTGGGTATCGCGAAAACAGATCTGATTTTAATACGCGGCGATGTATCGCGGGATAAGGTTTTTTTGATTGCCTAGGTCAGACCATTGGCGTTCTTGCTATCATATCTGTCGTGGCAAGCAATTTCTCAGTTATGCCCGGTTCTGACATGGCATGACCTGCAAAAGGTATCATATATAAATCGCTAAGTGGCCACAGCTTTGATAATCTATGTGCTGTATGGGGCGGGCATATAAAATCGTAACGTCCTTGGATAATATAACCAGGAATATGTGCGATTTTATGCATGTCCTCATAAATTTGCTGGTCCGTGCGCAAAAAGCCACCATTTATAAAATAGTGGTTTTCAATGCGCGCAAAAGTCCGCGCATAATCAACCGGACAATAGCCGCCATTTCCATTCGCTCGAAAAGACGCCAGTGAATTTTCCCACTCTGACCAAAGCTTACCAAAATTCATTTCTGTTCTTAGGTCGCCAGAAAATAGGCGCTTGTGATAGGCGGCGATTAGATCATTACGTTCGGGTGCAGGGATTGCAGATTCAAATTTGCTCCACAAGTCTGGCCAAAAGCCACCAGCTCCCCCCCCGTAAAACCAATCTAACTCGGCACGTGTCATGGTGAAAATACCGCGAAGGACCATATGTGTGACCCTATCTGGGTGGGCTTGTGCGTACAAAAGGCCCAGTGTTGCCCCCCAGCTGCCTCCAAAAACCATCCAACGCTCTATCCCGAGCGCAGACCGTATTTGTTCGATATCTTTAATCAAATGTTGTGTGGTGTTGTTTTTGACGCTTGAAACTGGACGTGATCTGCCGCAACCACGCTGATCGAAAAGAATGATGTGGTATTTACTGGGATCAAAATAGCGTCGCATTGATGGACTGCAACCTGCGCCCGGGCCACCGTGCAAAACAATAACAGGGCGTGCACCTTTTGTGCCGCACTCTTCGACATAGATCTGGTGCCCGTCGCCCGTATCGAACATATGATGTGCGAATGGGTCAATTGGGGGGTACAATGCAGGTCCGCCGCTTTTTTGATCTAAAAACTTGTCCATTTACGCCTTATATGTTTCTTATTCTACAAAAACCAGACGGAGACAAAAATGCAAGCCTCTCAGTTCACAGTTGATCCAAACGAGGTCGCAAAATTCGAGGCAATGGCCGCCGAGTGGTGGGATCCGAATGGAAAGTTCAAACCTTTGCACATGCTTAATCCGTGCCGTTTGGATTATATCACGTCGCAAATTGCGGCCGAGTATAACCGAACCCTTACCGAAGAAAAGCCATTTGAAGGATTGCGGATTTTGGATATTGGGTGCGGCGGCGGTTTACTTTGTGAACCAATGGCCCGTCTAGGCGCAACTGTTGTCGGGGTCGATGCTGCCGAACGTAATATACCCGTGGCAATGGCGCATGCTGCACAATCTGAATTAGATATAGATTATCGTCACGGAACAGCCGAAGCCATGGTGGACGCAAGCGAGCAATTTGACGTGGTTCTGAACATGGAGGTCGTTGAACATGTTGCCGATCCCCAAGGATACCTGACAGCATGTCAGCAATTGTTAAAGCCTGGTGGTTTGATGATCTGTTCTACAATCAACCGTAATCCAAAAAGTTTTGCTATGGCGATTGTGGGTGCGGAATATGTCATGCGCTGGTTGCCCAAAGGCACGCATGAATGGTCGAAATTTATCACCCCTGATGAACTTTATGATTTAATAAAAGGTGCGGGTCTGTCCCCCGTGGACCGCAAAGGATTCGTGTTCAACCCAATCACATGGCAGTGGAAACTGTCAGACCGTGATTTGTCGGTGAATTATGTAACCGCGTCGATCAAGCAATAGGATACAAGGTTCTAAATTGAAAAAGGGCGGCTCATTTAAGCCGCCCTTTTTATTGTTACAAGTCAACGTTTATTCAACGACGCGAACCGCGCCCTTTGATGCCGAAGTTGTCAGTGCGGCATATGCCTTCAATGCGGTAGTGACTTTGCGCTTGCGCGGTTTTGTTGGAACCCAACCTGCCGCATCTTTTGCTGCGCGCCGTGCCGCCAAGGTTGCATCATCAACCACCAAGTTGATCGTACGATTTGGGATGTCGATTTCGATTGTGTCACCGTGTTCGACCAATCCGATTGCGCCGCCTTCTGCTGCTTCTGGGGAAACGTGGCCAATTGAAAGCCCTGACGTGCCACCAGAAAAACGACCGTCGGTGATCAAAGCACATGCTGCACCCAAGCCTTTGGATTTTAGATAACTGGTTGGATACAGCATTTCCTGCATGCCTGGCCCGCCACGTGGTCCTTCGTACAAGATAACTACAACGTCACCCGCTTTCACTTTACCAGTCAAAATATCGTTTACGGCATCATCTTGGGATTCCACCACATAGGCAGGACCTGAGAACTTCAGAATACTGTCGTCCACGCCGGCGGTTTTTACGATGCAGCCCTCTTCGGCAATGTTGCCGAACAAAACGGCCAAACCGCCGTCTTGGGAAAAGGCATTTTCTTTGTTACGGATCACGCCACTTGTGCGGTCCATATCGACGCTCTCATAGCGGCGGTTTTGGGAAAAGGCTTCGGTTGTGCGCACGCCGCCGGGGGCGGCCCGGAAAAAGGTGTGAACCTGTGGATCATTGGTGCGCATCACGTCCCATTTGTCCAAAGCATCACCGATCGTCGGCGCATGTACCGTCCGACAGTCGCGATGGATCAGGCCGGCACGGTCCAATTCACCCAAGATCGCCATGATCCCGCCAGCACGGTGAACATCTTCCATATGGACGTCTGATTTTGCGGGGGCGACTTTGGACAAGCACGGCACCTTGCGTGACAGACGGTCAATATCGTCCATGGTGAAATTTACGTCGCCCTCATAGGCCGCTGCCAAAAGGTGCAACACGGTGTTGGTTGATCCACCCATCGCAATATCAAGTGACATGGCATTTTCAAACGCATCAAAGGTCGCGATATTGCGCGGCAACATATTTGTATCGCCGTTTTCGTAACAGGCTTTGGCCATTTCCACGATGCGACGACCCGCCTGTAAAAACAGCTCTTTGCGGTCCGCATGTGTTGCCAAGGTCGATCCATTCCCTGGCAAGGACAGGCCCAGCGCTTCCGTCAAACAGTTCATTGAGTTTGCGGTAAACATACCCGAACAGGACCCACATGTCGGACAGGCGTTTTGTTCAATCGCCTCAACTTCTTCGTCGGTATATTTGTCATCCGCGGCCGCAACCATGGCATCCACCAAATCCAACGCTTTTTCTTTGCCGTTCAGGACAACTTTGCCGGCTTCCATTGGTCCGCCTGAGACAAATACAACAGGGATGTTCAAACGCATGGCTGCCATCAACATACCCGGGGTGATTTTATCACAGTTGGAAATACATACCATCGCGTCAGCACAATGTGCATTTACCATGTATTCGACGCTGTCTGCGATAATTTCGCGTGATGGAAGCGAATACAGCATCCCGTCATGGCCCATCGCAATACCATCATCCACAGCGATTGTATTGAATTCTTTGGCAACGCCACCGGCGGCCTCGACTTCGCGTGCAACCATTTGGCCCAAATCCTTAAGATGGACATGTCCCGGTACAAATTGTGTGAATGAGTTCACGATAGCAATAATGGGTTTACCAAAATCACTGTCTTTCATGCCCGTCGCGCGCCACAAACCGCGAGCGCCTGCCATATTGCGTCCATGAGTAGAAGTTCTTGAGCGGTACATGCTATACCCTTTCCGTGATCATACCGGCTTTTAGATAAAGAAATTCTACAGATCTTGCAACACAGCATCATGTTTGAAAACCGATGCTGTGCGTAATAGTTTTTAGCTGGAACATCTAAAACGACGCTTGTATCAGACCGCTTGATTTAAAAGCAGAGAGTGGTTCCAAGCTTTCAGGGTGTCTTAGTATTTGACCCAACGCGGACTGATTTTTTTCTTTTTGTCGATTTGAGAACTTGCGGCAGGCAAAAGTAAGCTTTCAATCTGAGTTTGCTGCGTGATGCAACCCGTGGACGCTTGGGACGCATCTGCGGTACAGATCATGGCGGATGCAGTTGATCCCAAAATTGATAGTGTCGCAATAGTTGCAACTGATACGTATGTTTTGACTGTCATAACCTAGTCCTTTTCCAAAAATATTTCTGTTTAAGAGTGGACTGAGTGTATTTTGATTTTCGATTCTATACAAATTTTGGACCCAATGCCTATCAAAATGATAGGTGGGGTTTTTTGCCCGTTTTCGGCATGCTTTTTATCAATATGATTTTGATTTATCTGTGTGTCGATGTTAAGGCTAAAGGCTTTCAAAAATGATGATGAAAGCGTTTTCAGTGTGTGCTAATCTAGCAAGGAGAGCAGTATAAGTCGTGCAATTTCTTTAAATTTTTTGGATTACTTAGTGAATATTTAATGCGTGCCCCTATTTTAACAAAAAGAGAATTCCAAATAATTGAATACCTTGCAGCGGGTATCACACGCGATGAAATTGCGCGGGACATCAAGGTTTCTCCAGAAACTGTAAAGTTACATACCAAAAATATTTTAAGGAAATTTGACAGTGCCTCGGTGCGCGATGGCGCTGCCGATATACAAGCCTTTGTTCGGGCCTACGGTAAAAATGGTTTAGGCCATCAGATTTTCAATACGTCTGTTACAGTTACAGCGGTAATAGATCCCGATAAGAAACGCGCCCAGTGGGAAATCAAATCACAGGGGTATGTCGTGTGTGGGGTTGTCAAAGACCTAACACTGGCGACCATCAAACACAATCATTTGACCAATCTGTTGATGAATGGCGTTGTGCCCGAGATCGTAACCAATTCCTCTTCGTTGGCGGAATATCGTGTTGTGTTGGATTGCCCGCTTGATCAAGGTAAGCCTATCGATCGGTTCACCAACTTTACCGAGTGGCCGCCCAAAGAAGCTGCGATCCAAGAAATCAGTTATATGACAGGCACACCTTGCAGCCAATTGTAATTAGATGTCCAGTTTTTGGGAGAAGAGGACATTACGCTGGGATTGAAAGTGTTCGTTGGACTGAAATCGCAAGATTTTAAAAACAATCCAGACATATCATTTTCGCAGAACGGAAATCGTGCAGGCCTGACAGTGAAAAATCCATCCATGGAAACGCTTTATGTTGTTTCTATGGAGCCTTGATAAAAGACCAAAATTTTTTCCATAAATATGTTATAGTTACTAAAAAGGTCATTTTATCATGCGCCCCCCTGTCCTTACTGATCGACAGTTGCAAATACTCGAGTTTGTCGCAGCAGGGGCAACGCGCAAAGAGATAGCTGTTCACCTTAAGATTTCGCCAGAGACCGTAAAAGATCACGTCAAAGTCATATTTGACAAATTTGGCGTTCAATCGCCGCGTGATGGGTTTTCTGAAATAAGTCAGTAATTACAAAATTATGGCCAGCACGGCCTAAACGCCAAACAATTTTTTACCGATGTTACCTATCGCGTTGACGTTGCCGAAAATCGGACAAGTG
>Ga0181600_10004294_pt1 | contig 10827 bp, 11 predicted proteins | sample 041ome_2_FD_132982 | JGI IMG/M metagenome (GOLD analysis project Ga0181600, IMG submission 132982) | Coastal salt marsh microbial communities from the Groves Creek Marsh, Skidaway Island, Georgia - 041406US metaG (megahit assembly) | ecosystem: Environmental > Aquatic > Marine > Intertidal zone... | reverse complement strand
GATTTTACAGTACCTCAGTGCACCTTAGAGGTTTTAAAAATAGCATCAAAATTAAAAAAAAGAGTTGTTATTGGCACCACTGGTTTTACCAAAAAAGAAGAGAATTTAATAAAATCTTACTCAAAAAAAATACCTATATTAAAAGCTGGCAACATGAGTTTAGGGGTAAATCTTTTAATGTATTTAACTGAAATTACATCTAAGATTTTGGGAGATAAATACTTAAGTAAAATATTTGAAGTTCATCACAAATACAAAAAAGATTATCCCTCAGGTACTGCTCTAATGCTTGGCAAAGGAGTTGCTGTTGGAAAAAATAAGGATTTTTATAAATTACTTGGAAAAAAATATTTAAACAAAAAATCATTTCCTTACGGAAATAAAATAAATTTTAATTCAATTAGAAAAGGAGAAATAATCGGAGAGCATGAGGTTTTGTTTTCCAATAGTAAAGAAATAATAAAACTTAATCATGAAGCCTTTGATAGAAGCTTATATTCTGAAGGTGCTTTAACTGCTGCAAAGTGGTTAATAAATAAAAAGCCTGGCTTATACTCAATGAGAGATTTAATGAATTTCAAATAATGAGTGATGTTAAAAGAGCTAAAAAAATATCAAAAATACTAAACAAAATTTATCCTAAAATAGAAGTACCTTTAAGTAGTAGAAATGTATTTACATTATTAATTTCTGTTCTTTTATCTGCACAATGCACAGATAAAAATGTAAATAATGTAACAAAAAATATTTACCCAAAATATTACAAACCTGAACACTTTGTGAGATTGGGCCAGAAAAAAATTGAACACTTAATAAAAAAAATTGGGATCTTTAGAGTTAAAGCAAAAAGTATTTATAATCTTTCAAAAATATTAATTCGAAAACATAATGGAAAAGTTCCAAAAACTTTTGAGGAATTAGAAATTTTGCCAGGTGTAGGTCACAAAACTGCCAGTGTAGTTATGTCTCAAGGGTTCGGCTATCCTGCTTTTCCTGTGGATACTCATATTCATAGATTGGCTCAAAGATGGGGTCTTACAAATGGAAAAAATGTAGTTCAAACGGAAGAAGATTTAAAAAGATTATTTCCAAAAAAAAGTTGGAATAAGCTTCACCTACAAATAATTTTTTATGGAAGAGAATTTTGTAAAGCAAGAGAGTGTTATGGATTAACTTGTAAAATATGTACTAGTTGTTATCCTAATAGAAAAAAACCAATTAGAGTAAATAAGGCTTAATGAAAGTTATAGGAATAGGTAACGCTATTGTCGATGTACTTTGCAAAGTTTCTGAGGAATTCTTAATAAAAAATTCACTCACAAAGAGTACAATGAAATTAGTAGATGAGTTGGAATTTAACAAATTACTATCATCTCTACAAATTCAAGAAACAATTTCTGGAGGATCAGTAGCTAATTCTATTGTAGGGTTATCTCAATTAGACAACAATGTTGGTTTTTTAGGAAAAATAAATTCTGATCAACTAGGTCAAAAATATGAAGATGGTTTAATTAAAGAAAATGTAAAATTCTTATATAATAAAAAAATTGAAAAAATTCCCACTGGTTCATGCCTAATCTTAATTACACCAGATTCGGAGCGAACAATGTGTACATTTCTAGGAATTGCCGGAAAAATAAATGAAAATGATATAGATGAAAGTACTATTAAAAACGCAGATATTTTATTTTTAGAAGGTTACCTTTGGGATGAAGGTGAACCTAAAAAAGCTTTCAATAAAGCTATATTAAACTCAAAAAAAAGTGTGATGTCACTTTCAGATTTATTTTGTGTTGAAAGACACAAGTCACACTTCTTAGAATTAGTTAAAAATAATTTAGACATAGTTTTTGCAAATGAGCAGGAAATTATGTCATTAATAAATGCTAAATCTTTTGAGGAAACAATCACTTTCTCAAAAGAGATTAATAAAAATATAATTATTACAAGGGGTGAAAAAGGAGCAATAGCAATAAATCAAGGTGAAGTGATTGAGTGTGAGGCAAAAAAAAATCTTCAAATTAAAGATTTGACTGGTGCTGGAGATTTATTTGCTGCAGGTTATTTGCATGGAATTATAAATAATCTTTCAACTAAAGAATGCTTGTACAAGGGTACAGAATTGTCATCCAAAATAATTCAAAAAATTGGAGCGAGGATTTAAAAAATCAATTAATGAAATACCCTTTTTTGTTATGAACTATAAAATTATTATCACTAAATACTTCCAAAAATTTTTTTCGTAACCGATAAATATGAGTTTCAACTGTATGTGTCTCTAAATCTGCAGAATAATTCCATACTAATTTTTGTATATCCTTTAAACTCACAATTTTATTAGAAATAATAAATGTTATTAATTGAGTTTCCTTTTCCGTTAAATTTAGACTCTTTTTATCCTTTGAAATTTTTCTTGAATTTAAATCAAGAAAATAATCACCAATTTTGATGTTAGATTGTCTTAAAAAATTTTTTGCAAGTAGCCAAATATTAATTTTTTCTATAATTTCATTGATTGTCGAAGGAAATTCTAAAATATGACAATTTTTTATCTCATTGGGTGAATCTGAAATAATTATATAATTATTACTCTCACTTTCTAATTTTTTATGAATTTCTTTTTTATAAACTAAAACGTTAAAATGAACTTTATCCTTAAGTTCTTCTAAAATTTCAAATAAGATAGGAGTATCATAAATTAATATTGTTTTTAAAGTCATCAGCTAATGCAAATTATTATTAAAAATAAGAATACTATTTTTTTAGATGAATTTAAATTTAAATGTGTTTTAGGAGTAAATGGTATTTCCTTAAAAAAAAAGGAAGGGGATTTAAAGACTCCAAAAGGAACTTTTACATTAGGCCCTCTTTTTTATAGGAAAGATAAAATTTCTAAAATTGAAACTCAATTAAAAAAAATTCCAATTAAAAAAAATATGTACTGGTGTAATGATATTAAAAGCAAATATTACAATAAACTTGTTACTTCAACAAAAGTTGGTTCACATGAAAAAATGTTTAGAAAAGATGATAAATATAATTTGGTAATAGTTATAAATTATAATACTAAAAAAATTATAAAAAAAAAAGGTAGTGCGATTTTTCTACATCTTACAAAAGATTATAAAAAAACTGAAGGCTGTGTTGCAATAAGAAAAAATGATATGTTAGTACTTCTTAAGATAATTAACAAGAAAACAAAAATTAAAATTTACTAAATTCTTTGACCAAAAATTTTAGAACCTATTCTGACATATGTAGCACCATGTTTGATAGCATCTAAATAATCCTCGGACATTCCCATGCTTAATTCTTTTAAATTTAAATTTTTATTTAATTCATTCATTTTTTTAAAATATTCTGTCACAAATGCATCTTGTGGTGGGATGCACATTAATCCTATGATATCTAATTTCAAATCTTCTACACATTTTTTATAAAAACTTTCCAGGTCATTAACTAAAATGCCACTTTTTTGAGATTCATTCCCAATATTAACTTGTATAAAAATTTTTAAATATTTGTTTCTCTTGTCTTGTTCTTTAGAAATTTTTTCTGCTAATTTTATATTGTCTAAAGAATGGATATAATCAAATAAAGGAATTACATACTTTACTTTGTTTGTTTGTAACTTGCCGATCATATGAAGTTTTAAATTTACATATTTTTCTTTAACATCAGTCCACTTATCAGTTGCATCTTGAACTTTATTTTCTCCAAAATGGCTGTGACCACTTTCAATTAGTGGCTCTATATCAGACATAGCAAAAGTTTTACTAACTGCAATTATTTTAAAATTAGGTAAATTATCAAAATTACTCTTTATCTGTTCGTTTACTAAAGCTAAATTGTTAATACTTCTATGCAAATAAATAATTTAAGAGTTTATTGTTTTGTTAATGAATTCAATTTAACAGATTTATCTTATTTAAGTAAAAATATAAATATTATTTATAGAAACTATAGAAATAGCTCTAATTACGAGACTATTTTAATGCTTAAAAAATACTGCAAAAAAAAAGGGAATAAACTCTATCTTGCAAATAATTATAAGCTTTCAATAAAATTAGGTTTAAATGGTGTCTATATTCCATCATTTAATAAACAAATTAATTATATTCAAAATTACAATCTACCTAAAAATTTTAAAGTAATTGGGTCCGCACACAATGTGCCTGAAATAAATATTAAAGTTAAACAAAAATGTAGTGAGATATTCTTGTCTCCGGTTTTTAAAGTAAACAAATCAAAAAAATTTTTAGGTGTAATTAAATTCAATCGCTTAACTCTAAACAGAAAATTAAATTACATTGCACTTGGAGGTATTAATGAAAAAAATTTTAAAAAGCTAAAATTTTTTAATTTAAAAGGATTTGCATCAATCAGTTGGGCAAAAAAAAACGGCCTAAGAAATTAATCCTAGGCCGTTTTAAATTTAAAATTAACTTTTTTAATTAGAATGCAAAAGTTAACATTAATTCATTCATCTCTAAGTCAGTGTCAGCTCCACCGGCATTGTCTTTTGTATTATTTACAAAACCGATAGTCATTCCACCTGAAGTGTATGAAGCTTGAATACCTGTATTCTCTTCATCTAGAGTGAATTGATCAAATGAAGTGTCTGAAACACCATAACCAACGCTTAGGTTTTCATTTACTGCAAAAGTTATACCGTAAGAATCTCTTTCGATATCTCTACTTGCAAGATCTTTTTCGATTTTAGTATTTTGGATACCTACTGAAATTGGTCCCATTGAATAAGACGCATAAACAGTTTCGATATCATCTTCAACACCAGCTGCAGATGCATCTGTTGCAATACCACCACCAATGTTTAAACCATCAACTAGGCCTGGTAATTGAACTGCTAAAGATGTTGTTGCACTGTTGTTTTCAAAGTTCATTGCACCTGAAACAATTGCTCCAGCAGCATCAACTTTGTAACCAAGTCTGTGACCAGCGTGTGGTGCAGCTAAACCTTGTTCTGGAGCACCGTGAGTAGATAGATCATCCCATGGTTGCTCACCAGCGTTTGGTACCATATCTTGAATTGTACCAATACCAGCTACGTTTAATTGACCAACAGATAATACACCCATATCACCCATATCAAGAGATGTGCTTTCTGATGTGATCGCTTTAGTATCACCAGTAATTGCTTGCATGTAAGATACAACAAAACCGTTGTCTAATTCACCAGAACCAGAAAATGTTAATGTTGAGTTATCTGCAAAGCTGTCTGTGTTAGTTTCAACTGTATCTTGCGTAGATTGGAATTCCATTCTCGCAGTACCGCTAACAGTAAGTTCACCCGCAATTGCGTATGAAGTAGAGGCTAATGTACCTGCTAATGCAGTTAAGCCAATTTTTTTTAAGTTTGTCATTATTACTCCTTTGTTATATTTTGTAATTACAAACAGGCTTTTTTAGCAAATAAACCCTATTTTAGTATAAAATTGCTGTTTTATAGCTATTTTAAATCCTATATGTTGTAAATTTGCAACACTAGTTGCCGTAGATTAAAAATATCTATTATGTAATATAAAAAAATCAAGTAAACCTTTTTTAAACTTTATCAAAAATAAATGAAATTAGTAAAAATATTATTCATAATACAATTAATTATTTCCCTTAATTCTTGTGGAATTTATAGACCAACAGATGCTAGAGAAGTTTCTCCAGATCCAGATAAAAGAGTAGCAAAAAATTTAGAAGAGGGTCGGGGACTAAAACTTTTTGATTCTAATAAAAAAGTTGGCACCACTTATGAGTTCGCCAGTTCAAATGAACTTTGGCGAGCAACTTTAGATACTATTGATTTTATGCCTTTAACTACAGCAAACTATAGTGGAGGAATAATTGTTACTGATTGGTATTCGGATAATCAGAACCCTAGTGAGAATTTAAAAATTACCGTTCGATTTTTAACCAATGAAATAAGGTCTGATGCATTGGATTTAAAAATTTTCTATAAAAACTGTGACTCATCTAATCAATGTACTGTTACAGAAAAGAAAGGTGAATTAATTAAAGAATTGAAAAAAGAAATTTTAAAAAAAGCAATTCTCTATAAAGAAAAATCCGAAGAAAAAGAAAAGAAAAAAAATTAAAATAAATAATTAATTCTTATATTTTGTGGAAAGATATAATTTTAAATCAACTGAAGAATATTGGCAAAATTATTGGGAAAAGAATAATACTTTCAAGGTATCAAGAGATGATAAGAAGAAAAAATTTTATTGTCTTGAGATGTTTCCATATCCATCAGGCAAGATCCACATGGGCCATGTTAGAAATTATACAATTGGAGATATCTTAGCTAGATATAAAACCTTAAAAGGTTTTAATGTTTTACATCCAATGGTTTGGGATTCATTTGGTATGCCTGCTGAAAATGCTGCTAGGCAAAATGATTTAGATCCGAAAACTTGGACAGAAAAAAACATTGATAATATGAAAAACCAACTAAAAAAGTTGGGTTTATCAATTGATTGGGACAGAGAAATCTCAACTTGTTCTGCAAATTATTATAAACATCAACAAGAATTTTTTTTAGAACTTTATGATAAAGGGTTAGTTTACCGAAAGCAAAGTTATGTTAACTGGGATCCAGTTGATGAAACTGTTCTTGCAAATGAACAAGTGATCGATGGTAAGGGATGGCGATCTGGTGCAGTTGTTCAGAGAAAAAAATTAAATCAATGGTTTTTTAACATTACTAAATTTTCAAATGAGCTTTTGGAAGGTTTAGACTCTCTTGATAAGTGGCCTAATAAAGTAAAAATAATGCAAAAAAATTGGATTGGAAAATCTTATGGTTGTGAAATTAATTTCAAAATCGAAGGTTCAAAATATGTAGACGAAATAAAATGTTACACTACTCGACCAGATACTTTATTTGGAATGTCTTTTATTGCATTATCTGCTGACCATCTATTATCAGATTTATACAAATCTGATAAGGAATTCTTAAATTTTAAAGAAGAATGCTCAAAAACAGGAACAACCGAAGAATCATTAGCCAATGCCGAAAAAATTGGCTTTAAAACTGATTTAGTTGCATTAAATCCTCTAGATCCCTCAAAAAAAGTACCGGTATACTTTGCAAATTTTGTACTAATGGATTACGGTTTAGGAGCTGTTTTTGGTTGTCCAGCACATGACCAAAGAGATTTTGATTTTGCAAAAAAATATAATTTAGAAATTAAAACTGTAATTTCTCCAGACAAAAAAAATAAAAAATTTGAAGTTAAAGATAAAGCATATAGTGATCAAGGTTTTTTAATTAACTCATCTTTTTTAGATGGCCTTCAATGTCCAAAACAATCAATTGAAAAAACTATAGAATATTTAGAAAACAATAAATTGGGAAAAAAGAAAACTAATTTCAGATTAAAAGATTGGGGTATATCAAGACAGAGATATTGGGGCTGTCCTATCCCAATAGCTTATGATGAAAATAATAATCCAGTAAGAATTCCAAAAAAAATGTTGCCTGTGGAATTACCAAAAATTGATAAATTCAAAACTAGTGGAAATCCTTTAGTTGATAACGATGACTGGAAAAATATTACAATTGATGGAAAAAAATTAGTTAGAGAAACTGATACACTCGATACATTTGTTGATTCATCATGGTATTTTTTACGTTTTTGTTCACCTTTTAAAAAAGACTATGGCTACGATAATGATGATGTGAAATATTGGATGCCTGTAGATCAATATATTGGCGGTGTTGAACATGCAATATTACACCTTTTATACTCCAGATTTTTTATGAATGCCTTATCTTTTAAAAATGAAAAATTAAATTTAACAGAACCATTTGAAGGATTGTTTACTCAGGGTATGGTTTGCCACGAAACCTATAAAGATAATTATGGTAATTGGATAAGTCCCGATGAAATAATATTAATTGATGGAGTAAAATATTTAAAAAACAATAAAACCCAAAAAGTTTTAGTTGGGCCATCAGAATCAATGTCAAAGTCAAAAAAAAATACTATTGACCCAGAAAAAATTATAAAAAATTTTGGTGCAGACGCTGTTAGATTATTTATTATTTCAGACAGTCCACCTGAAAAAGATGTGCAATGGTCAGATGAAGGAATTGAAGCATCATATAAATTTATTCAGAAATTATGGGGAATTCAACGAAAACTGGTCGAAGAAATAAAACTAAATAGACTTGAAAATTTAAATGATAATCTGGACAAAATAACAAATGAATTTGTTTATAATGTTGAAAAAAATCTTGAAAATTTTAGATATAATAAAATTGTTGCAAATTTTCATGAACTCTATGCATCATACAATAAAATAAATTTCACAGATTATTCTGCTAACAGCTTAAAAGATAATTTTTTAAAAGTTTTGATAGTGATGATGCCTGTGATACCTCATTTTTCAAATGAATGTATAAAAATTTTAGGTAATACAAAAATTATTAATTGGCCTGAAATAAAAATAGATAGTTTAATAAATGAAAAAATAAAATATGTTATTCAGATTAATGGTAAAACAAGGCAAATAATTGAGGGGAAAAATAATCTTTCAAAAGAAGATCTAATAAATTTAGTGAAAAAAAATGAGAAAATGAATAAATATATCAATCAAGAAACATTGATTAAAAACATTATATTTGTGCCAAATAAACTTATTAACATACTTATAAATTAAAATTTAATGAAAAAAATTTCATTCTTATTATTTTTTTTAATTATTTTACAAAGTTGTGGTTATTCCCCGTTGTATTCAAATAACAAAAAGGTGGACTTTTATATCGAACTTTTAAGTTTTGAGAGTAATGACAAAGATATAGGTAGCTTTATTAGATCTAATTTAAAAAGATACCTTGTGAATAATAATGAAAAGAAATTTGAAATAAAACCAACAATTAAATATGAAAAAAAACCAGTTAGTAAAAATTTGGCTGGTGAGATAGAAGAATATAACCTACTCTTGAAGGGAATTTTTGAAATAACAATTAAAGATAAAACTAAAAACTTTATAATAAATGAAACTTATAAAATAAATAATTTTAGTGATGAATTTGAAGAGAGAGAATATGAGAGAATTAACAAAAAAAATATGGCTAGATCAGTTACATCTAAATTATTAATTCAGTTATCCGGATTTAATGATAATTAAATTTAATGAGTTAAAAAATTTTAAAAAAGATGAAATAAACTATTATTTACTTTATGGTCCTAATCAAGGATTAATAGATGAAACAATAAATACAATTTTCAAGCCAGTTTTCTCAAAAAATATTGTTAGTTATGATGAAAAAGAAATTTTAAATAAAGAAGAAGAATTTAAGGAAAATTTATTTAATAAATCTTTTTTTGAAGTTGATAAATTAATCATCATAAATAGAGCAACAGATAAAATTCTCACATTATTAAAAGAAATAATTAATGTTGACTTGGAGGATATCAAAATAATTTTAAAAGCTGGATTGCTAGAGAAAAAGTCAAAATTAAGAAATTTTACAGAGAAAGAAAAAAAAGCTGCAATTTCAGCATTTTATGAGGATAACCTGCAAACATTGTCGGTACTTGCATTAAATTTTTTTAAAGAGAAAAAAATTAAAATATCAAATGAAGATATAAATTTTATTATTGAAAGATCTGGGAGAGACAGAATTAATTTAAAACATGAATTAGAAAAAATTTCAAACTTTACAAGGGAAGGCCAATCTGTCAGCAAAAAGGTTATAAGAAGGTTAACTAATTTTAATGAAAATTATGAAATTTCAAAACTTGTAGATTATTGTTTGGCAAAAAATAAAAAAAAAATTACTAACTTATTAAATGAAAATTATCTAAATAATGATGAAAATATTCTTATTTTAAAAACTTTTTTGTACAAACTAAAAAGATTAAAAAATTTAAAAATAAATATCGAGAATAATTCTAATATTGATTATACATTATCAACATATAAACCTCCAATATTCTGGAAAGATAAAGAGATCATAAAACAACAACTCAAAACTCTTTCATTGAATGAAATAAATGAGTTAATTAAAAGTTTAAATAATCTTGAACTAGTAGTTAAGAAAAACTTACAATTATCAAGTCAAATTATTAATAATTTTATGCTAGGAACAGTATTAAATACTAATAATTTAATTTAATAATTTCTATTAGTTTATTTAATTGCTCTATTTCTTTATAAAAAAATGTCAGTGAGCCTTTGTTTCTTTTATTGTTTTTAATTGCAACGTTTAAACCAATTTTTTCTGACAATGAGTTTTCTAAATCAATAATATTTACATCTTTTGATGTATTTGATTTTTGTTTTTTTGATCTGAATATTTTTACAAAATTTTCTGTTTGTCTTACAGATAATTTTTTTTCTACGATTTTCTTAGCAATAAAACTTGCATTATCGAGCCCAACTAAAATTTTTGCATGACCTGCTGTTATTTTTTGACTTTCAAGCATCTGAATTATGTCGTCAGGTAAAGTTAAAAGTCTAAGAGAATTTGTTACATGACTTCTGCTTTTTCCAATAAATTTTGATACTTTTTCTTGATCATAAGAAAACTCATCTATCAATCTTTTGTAACCTTGTGCTTCTTCAAGAGGATTCAAATCATGTCTTTGAACATTTTCAACAATTGCAAATTCTAAAGATTTTAAATCATCAGCTTCAGTAATAACAACAGGTACATTATGAAGCCCTGCTCTTTGAGCTGCAATCCACCTTCTTTCTCCTGCAATAATTTCATACTTTGTGTTCTCGTCAGATTTTCGCACAATTATTGGCTGAATAATTCCTCTTTCCTTTATTGATTTTTCTAGATCATTCAAACTATCT
>Ga0181600_10004292_pt1 | contig 10827 bp, 9 predicted proteins | sample 041ome_2_FD_132982 | JGI IMG/M metagenome (GOLD analysis project Ga0181600, IMG submission 132982) | Coastal salt marsh microbial communities from the Groves Creek Marsh, Skidaway Island, Georgia - 041406US metaG (megahit assembly) | ecosystem: Environmental > Aquatic > Marine > Intertidal zone... | reverse complement strand
TTTGTTGCTATCTGGCAAACTGCACTTAATGATGCTGATATTATGAAAGTATACAATACGTTGAGGGGTAGAGGTTAATGGGTATTAAAAATACTATAGTTACTTCCGGACTCACTTTCATGTATGATATGGATAGTGACAAAAGTTTTAGGGGCAAGCCCACGACAAATTATGCACATAATGCAAATCCTGAGAGATCCGGATCAAACCCACTTCAAGGAAATACTTGGTCAGCTACAGGTGACGGAACTTGGAACGTAAGACATCAAGATGCTATAAGAGTATTTAGTCACGCAGGCAGCGAACTTACTAGTCATATCAATACTGGTGTGACTGATTGGACAAACACATATCACGGCATCTGGACCTTTGATGAAGAGCTTGGATATCCAGTTTCTACAATGAGAGATATTGGCAATGGATCGTGGATGTATGCGGGATATGGTTTTGACGGCACTATCAATACACCCACAAAAATAGGATTAACGACCGGCGATAAGTATGTTATCTCCTGGGATCAGTGGACTACAAACACAGCCAAGTCTGCAAACTGTGGATTATACGGACAAAATTCAACAAACACAGGAAACGGTTTTCATGATGGCCTATCCAATCAGGCAGGTGCTACAGCATTTAATACTAAAACACATACTTGGCAAAGACTATATGCTGTTTTTACGGTTAGCGCAAATAGAGGATTAAATGCTACATGGAGTCAATACAATTATGGACACTATGGTGGTAGAGGAGTAACTAAAGTTGCAAACTGGCAACTCGAAGTCGGAGATACTCCTAGTAAGTTTCTCTATTCTACGAATACAGGCGTAACGGACAGTCGTTCATCTACTGAAGCTATTGTTGACATAGCTGGCGGTCATTCAATTACTCCAACAAATCTTACATACAGCATGGATTCTACTACTTTTGCTTTTGTAAACAGCACATCACGTTTAGATGTAGCGTCCGGAGCCTTATCTACCCAGGCATCCTCTGGTATATGGACGATCGATATGTGGTTGAAGAGGAGCGCATTAAGTGCTGGTGATATTGACACGTTTTTACAAACAGGTTCAGGAAATAATTTTCTCTGGTACTTTAGACAAAGTACTGGCAATATAGAATTTGAAAATACAGGATCTTCTACATGGAGCTTTACTCCAACTACAAATGTGTACTACCATTTCTGTGCCGTAGGTTCAGGGGGAAGTATTACTGTTTACATAAATGGAGTATCTTTGGGAACGAATTCAAATACTACTACTTTTTCGATTGCCTATGCAAATGGAATTTGTATAGGACAAGAATTAGACAGCAATTTAGCTACTCCTTCTGTTGATCCTAATCAAAGATTTCAGGGTGAGATACCTTCAGTTAAGTTTTACAATCGAGCACTAAGTGTTGGAGAAGTTCAACAGAATTTTAACGCTCTTCGGAGCAGGTTCGGATATTAATTATGGGAGCTTACGCAGGAAAGAGATTGCCAGGTATAAGATCATTAAAAGTTGCTTTTGATACTAGAAATATAAAGAGTGTAGTACCTACAGGTCAACCAACCGGAGAAGATGTCGGTGGAGCTAGAGTTAAAGATATTTTAAATAGTGGTAGAACCTATACTCAGAATTTTCCGTTAACTATTCAAGGAAAGACATACTATACGTTATACGGAATAACGTATCCTGAAAGCAATTATTCGCCCGCTAATCGAGATGGAATAACACCTGGATTAAATAATATCACGGCTGGAAAGTTATATAATTGTAGTAGAGATTTAAATTATTTTGCATTTGACGAAGACACGAATACTTGGATTGCTGATAGCTATTTTAATGGGGAAAGAAGTAATGGGCATTGCTATGACACATATGATGGATTAAGTGGAGATGGTGTATCGAGCGAGCATTTAAAATTTCAACAAGATTATGATGCTATAAAAGCAACATTTCCAAACGCAACACACATTGTGATTGGATCTCATGCAGCAGAAAACAATGACAATGATGCCGCAACTTTAAGCAGATTGAAAGAAATAGGAGTTACAGACGCAATAGTAGGGGCAAGTAGGCCAGAGTATATAGCAGTAGGAAAAGTTAATCGACCGGAGACGCACACTTTTGTTTTTGAGAACGTAGCAGTCGAAGTAGTAAAATTAAACCTAGGATTACCTTTAGAGGATAAAACATCTGGCGGAATGATATTTTCAGGTACAGCAGAACAAAACGATATTAATATTAGTCCGTCGTTTAATCCGGTCTCAGAAGCATCCAATGACTATACACTGGAGGCGTGGGTCAAAAGAAGTACTACAGGTAGAACAGATGGAATTATCGGCGACACCCAATATAATTGGTTTGGCGTATATATTAACACTAGCGATAAAATAGTATTTGGTCACAAACATCAAACTCCAAGCGAAACCAGAATAGAAACAATAAGTAATGGAACAATAGCAGCTGGCGTTTGGACACATATCGTATGTACGTTTACAGAAGGAAACGGCATGAGAATATATATAAACGGAGTATTAGATAGAACAGATCTTTCGGATACTGTTGCGTTCAGTCTAGCGGGTACTAACAGAGGTGCAAGATATATTGGATCTTATTATCCGGGCGCGCCTGCAGACGGTAACGAATTTGTGGGTGAGATTGCAGTTGTAAATTGTTATAATAGCGCTTTATCTGACTCAAAAGTAAAAGAAACTTATAATTCTTCAAAAAATAGATTTAACGCATAGTTTAGAGTAAGGTAAATCCCGAAGGTATGTGTAAAATTTAATTCTTGACACGAAGGTCTTTTTAAAATATAATATCATTTTTAGGAAACTTGTTTCCAAGAATAGAGAGAAAACATGGCAGATTCTGATAAAAATATAGTAATCACTCCACAAACGAGTCAAACCGCTGATCCGACTATTCAATTTAAGAGTGGGGCTACGAGCGGAGATCCGATTACTCTGACTGTGACGGACGACGGAACTACTTCAAGCTTAAGTTTTGGAGGAAGTGCCGGTCAGCTTTTCTCAATTTCAAATGATTTGACAGGAACTATTTTTGGTGTTGCTGACGGTTCGGGTATTCCTATTATCGAAGCGGATGCTGATGGAACTATTAGGTTAGCAGAATTTGGCGGTAGTGTTCTCATTGGGCGTGGAACTAATACGTTTATAGGAAACAATGCGGGTCTCAATAATACAACAGGTTCCAACAATATTTTCATTGGAAGCTCTGCTGGTTGTAGTAACATAAACGGTAATAACAATAATTTCATTGGAAGCTCTGCTGGTCTTTCGAACACTTTCGGAAAGTGTAATAACTTCATAGGCTTGGCTGCTGGTATTTGTAACACGGGAGGCTATTACAACAATTATATAGGAGTCTGCGCTGGGTGGGGCGCTGAAGACGCCTTTGCTAACAATATTATAGGCAACCGAGCAGGAGTCTCTATAACCTCCGGTAGCTATAACAACATCATGGGAAGTTATGCTGGTTACTCTAACACAACAGGACGTGCCAACAACTTCATGGGATGGCAGTCTGGTTACTGTAACACAACCGGGGCCTACAACAACTTCATTGGATACCAGGCTGGTTACTCTAATACAACGGGACAAAGTAACAACTTCATAGGATACAATGCTGGTCGCTTTAATACATCAGGAAGTAGCAACAACTTCATGGGAGACAGTGCTGGTTACTTAAATACATCAGGAAGTAGCAACAACTTCATGGGATACCAGGCTGGTCACTGTAATACAACGGGACAAAGGAACAACTTCATAGGAGACAGGGCTGGTCGCTTTAATACATTAGGAAATTACAACAACTTCATAGGATACCGGACTGGTTACTGTAATACAACAGGACGTTCCAACAACTTCATTGGAGGTTATGTTGGTTACTGTAATACAATCGGGAAGTGCAACAACTTCATAGGAGACAGTGCTGGCTATAAAAACACAACTGGAAGTTACAACAACTTCATGGGAACTTATGTTGGCTTCGAGAACACAACCGGGGCCTACAACAACTTCATAGGATACTGCGCTGGTCGCTATAACACAATTGGAAGTAGCAACAACTTCATAGGAAAGTATGCTGGTCGCTTTAACACAACGGGAATTAGAAACAACTTCATAGGAGAGAATGCTGGTTACTCTAACATAACTGGAAGTTGCAACTTCTTCATTGGATTCCAGGCTGGTCGCAATAACACAAGAGGAAATAGAAACAACTTCATAGGACACCAGGCTGGTTACTGTAACATATCAGGTAGTTGGAACAACTTCATTGGAAACGAGGCTGGTTACTATAATATAACAGGAGTTTACAACAACTTCATCGGAAGCAGGACTGGTTACTGTAACACAACGGGATGTTACAACAACTTCATGGGATACGAGGCTGGTTGGGCTAATACAACGGGAAGTTACAACACCTTCATAGGAGAGTGGGCTGGTCGCTATAACACAACAGGAAATAGAAACAACTTCATAGGAGACAGGGCTGGTTACCAAAACACAACCGGGGCCTACAACAACTTTATGGGGTCTAGGACTGGTTACCAAAACACAACGGGAGGTTACAACAACTTCATAGGATACAATGCGGGTCGCGAGAACACAACGGGAAATAGAAACAACTTCATGGGAGACAGTGCTGGTCGCTTTAATCAAACCGGGATCTGCAACAACTTTTTCGGAAACACAACGGGTTACTCTAACATATCAGGTAGTTGGAACAATTTCATGGGACACCAGTCTGGTTACTGTAATACATTAGGAAATTACAACAACTTCATGGGATACCGGACTGGTCTTTTAAACACAACCGGTGCCTGGAACAACTTCATTGGATTCCAGAGTGGTTTTAGTAACACAATTGGATATCGCAACAACATGATGGGATGCAACGCTGGCTACTCGAATACAACTGGATTTAACAACAACTTCATTGGAACCCAGGCTGGTTTTAATAACACAACAGGACGTTCCAACAACTTCATAGGAGACGTTGCGGGTTTCTGTAACATATCAGGAAGTAGCAACAACTTCATAGGAAACAGAGCTGGCGCCGCTAACACATCAGGAAGTTACAACAACTTCATGGGACAGTATACTGGTCGATGCAACACAACGGGAAGTTACAACACCTTCTACGGATTCCAGGCTGGTCGCAATAACACAACTGGTAGTAACAATCTATTTTTAGGTTGTAAGTCTGGATACCTTGCGACCCAAGGGCTAGCGAATATAACGACAGAAAGCAATCGCATTATTGTGGGAAATTGTGGTCATACTTGCGCTCAAATTCAAATTGGTTGGACAGTAGTATCTGATATACGAGATAAGTGTATCTATAACCCAGTTCAACATGGTCGATGTTTCTTGAAAGAAGTAACTCCTATCGAGTATTCATTTAAAAATAGAGAAACAAATGAGATAACAGATCCTGAAGGAAAGAGAAGATATGGATTTTCTGCTCAAGAAATTATTGAGATCGAAAAGAAATATGGAAATCCGGTAATCGCCAACGAAGACGATCCCGATAAACTCAATTTAACAACTGACTATATAATACCAGTATTAGTCAATGCAGTAAACGAACTGTCTGCAGAAGTTGATCAGTTAAAATCTAAGTTAACAAACTAAGTAATCTAAGGAAATTAATTATGCCACAATATAGAGCAAGTCAAGAAGTCATTAATAAAACTGTAAGTAAGTACGTAAGAGCAAGTGCTATTGCATTTTACACTCCACTTACAGGCCGCCCCTACGTTGGAGTGAGCGAAGACATCGTTCAAGTAAACGAAGACGGCTCACTAAGCGAGACGTACGAAAATCTGCAAGATCAGGGAGTCAAAGGAATTTCGTTTTCTTTTGATCCTGAATCTGCTAACGAAACCATGAATATCCTCGATCCTTCTGACGGAGCAGTGACGGGCACAATGACATATGCAGAAGTGTATAATACAGTCTATAGCTTATACTTTCATTTGGCTGCAATTAGAGACGCAGAGCAAGAGTCTGAAGCTACTCCAGAAGAGTAACCTTTATTAATAACAGTATGGTGATATTATGAAAAAAGTACTAATTGCGACGCCTGCTCTTGATCAAAAAGTAGACGCATACTATACTCATAGCCTCTGCGAATCAATTAAACTCGGTCTTGAGCACGAGCTAAATATAAGGGCAGTGTTCCTAGCTAATGAGAGCATTCTTCCGTTAGCTAGGAACGAGCTACTTAAACTTGGTTATGTTGAAAACTATGACCACGTAGTTTACATTGATGCAGATGAGTCATGGAATCCTCAAGATCTTATTGATATTCTTCTGAATGAAAAAGACGTGATCTGTGTTCCTGTTGTGAATAAAAGCGATCAAACTGAGCAATATAACATCTGGTATGACGAAATAAATAAAGATAATGATGGGCTATTTCCTATAATCAAGTGTGGTACTGGATTCTTAAAGCTATCTGCAAAAGTTGTTGCTGATCTTTATGAGTCAAGCGAAGAACTAGTCTTTAGAAACAAGCCACTCAAAAATGTATTTGAATATAGTCAAGTTGACGGGGATTTTGTGGGCGAAGACATTACTGTATGTAATAAGATAAAGGAGCTGGGCTATACGATTTGGTGTAAGCCAGGAACTGTGTATCACATCGGCAACAAAATGTACACGGGTGACTTTGTAAAACTTAATAAACTACGAGATTAAAATTATGTATAGTATATTTCATGTACAAGGTGGAATTGGGAAACATGTTGCTTCAACTGCTGTAGCGAAAGTTATCAAGAATAATTATCCAGATCGCAAACTAATTATTGTTTGTGCGTATCCTAATATTTTTAGCAATCTTACTTTTGTTGATAGAGTATATCCTCTAGGGGAAACACAATACTTCTATCAAGAGTATATTCAGAATAAAGACTCGTTGATTTTTGCTCACGAGCCGTACTACACGACTGATCATATTCATAAGAAGCGATCTCTGATCGATAACTGGTGCAATATCTATAATCTAGATTATAATGGCGAGATGCCGGAGTTAACATACAATCGTCTCCAAAGAAAAGGCGCTGAACAATTTTGGAAGACAGACAAGCCACTGATGGTGATTCACACTAACGGTGGTATGATGACAACTGATGCTAAGCCATACTCTTGGACTCGTGATATGCCAGAGAAAACTGCACAAGCATTAGTTGATCACTATAAGAAAGACTATACGATTATTCAGGTAACAAAGGTTAATTCTTCAAAGCTTGAAGGCGCCCATCATCTGTTTGCTACACAGCAACAGTCATTGCCGATTCCAGACTTTTTTAGTGTGCTACTGATGAGTAAAAGAAATATTTTGATAGACTCTTCTTTACAACATGCAGCGGCTGCTTTAAATAAGCGTTCTACTGTACTATGGAACGGCACGTCTCCCACAGTTTTTGGTTACGATTTACATACTAATATATTACCAGCAATTGATTTTAAAATCAATCTGCCGGATAGCTATTTGTTCGACTTTTCATTCGAGGGAGAAGAAGGCGAATATCCCTACGGAGAAAATGAAGATATATTCGATGTAGATAAAATTATAGAAAAAAGTATTGAGGTTGAATAATGAATAAGACATACTATTTTATGGCTGGACTTCCCAGATCGGGAAGCTCTCTATTATCAGCTTTGCTGAATCAACATCCAGATATTTACTCAAGCCCAAACTCCCCTGTTGTTGGGTTGATGGTGGCTCTCGAAAATCAGCTATCTACTAATGAGATGTACTCCGCTAATCCTAAACTAGAGCAAGCAAAAGAAACGATTGCTAGCCCAATGTATCATTACCACTCTGATATCGAGAAGCCAGTTATCATTGACAAGAATAGATCGTGGATGAATCGCGCACATTATATCGAAGAATACTTTAATATCGAACCAAAGATTCTTTGTCCAGTTAGAGACATTGATGAAATCCTTGCATCTTTTCTTGATATTGTTCATCGTAATCCAACTATTTCGGAAGATGGTACTATGAACTTCATTGATCAGATGTTACTTCGACAAGGATTGAAGCATACGGACCAAAATAGATGTATGATTATGGGGGATATCGAAATGGGAATTCTAGGTCAAAGTTATGAGGCGATGAAACAGATGATAGATAACCAACAAGCGCACATGATTCATTTTATCGAATACAACGACTTAGTAAATAATACACAAGAGACGCTAGATAAAGTCTATAAGTTTCTTGGTGTCGAGTCTTTTGCAAACACTTTGTCGGATGTAAAATCCAATGAAGTACTAAACGATTCAGGTTCTTATGGGCTTGCTGATATGCACACTATAAGAAGTGAGATATCTTCGAGAAAACTAAACCCTAAAGAAATATTGCCCGAAGAGGTTTATAAAACAGTTCAAAATATGGAATTCTGGAGATCTGTAGTTGATCGGTCAGAGAAAAGCTTTGCTAAGAAAGATCATTTCTCTAATTTCATAGGTAAATAGTATAGCGCTGTTGATGTGTATAATAAAAAACAAGAGGGGGCTATTCAGCCCCTTCTTCTTCCTCTTCTTTATTAAGTTCTTCTCCAAGCATATTTGTAAACCCTCTTTGAGCTACTTCAAGTTGGTCTAGCCTTGCTTTAGTACTTGCAATTTGAGTTCCTAAATCTTGTATTTGATTTACAATGTATTTTGCTTGATCCGATAACTCTTCAATTACATAACTTTTATCGTTATATACAAGAGTAGGTTTTTCTTGAATATCGGTACTCATTTTATCTCCTATTTAAAAATGTCTTGCCAATTTCCAGTAGTGCTCGCGCGAGCATACTCAGTTGCACGATTTTCAAAGAAATTCGTATGTTCAACTGCGTTAATCATATAATCCAGCCATGGCAAAGGATTTGTTTCTGAATTAAAGATTTTCTTCATACCCAACTGAAGCAGTCGACGATCCGCAATATATCGAATATATGCCTTCACTTCTTCTGCCGTTAGGTCTTTCACTTCACAACTATTAAATGCAATATCAATAAAAGCATCTTCTAGTTCTACAACACGCTCTGCAGCGCAATAAATTTCATACTTCAATTCGTCATTCCATATCTCAGGATTTTCACGAACGTAAGTCTGAAAAATCTTTGTCATTCCTTCAACGTGTAGTGTCTCATCTCGAATTGACCAAGTTACAATCTGCCCCATATTCTTCATTAGATTATGGCGAGGAAAGTTCAGTAGAATCGCAAAACTACTAAACAGTTGTACTCCTTCGGTAAATCCGCTATAGACTGCCACAGTCTTCGCAATATCTTTTTTCGAGTTCATATTAAAGTTTGATAGATACTCGTGTTTATCTGCCATCTCTTGAACATCCATAAACATTTGATATTCTTCTTCAGGAAATCCAAGAGTCTCTAGCAATGTAGAATAAGCTTCTTGATGCACGGCTTCCATCGCCGCGAAAGCAGCCAACATCATTCGTACTTCGGGTGCTTTAAAAGTGGGAAGATAATGTTTTGCATACCCACAACAAACATCTACATCTGATTGCGTAAAAAAACGAAATATATGTCCAAGCAAACGCTTACTGTCATCATCAAGGCCGCGATAATCTTTAAGATCGTCGGCCATCGGTACTTCGTCAGGAAGCCAGTGCATATGCTGCTGACTCTTATAGGCTTCAAAAGCCCAGTTATATTGAAACGGTTTGTAATAATTTCTTTCTTCTGTAAGCATTTTTTATCCTTCACAAGCTAAACACGAGTTTTCATCATCGAAGATAAAGTCTCTTAGTTTTTCATCCGACACGACGTCAGCACGTTTATACGCTTCACTTCGTGCATAATATAATGTTTTCATTCCTCTACGCCAAGCAAGCATGTGAACGTTATGTAGTTCTTGCTTACTGACGTCTGCGGGAAAGAATAGATTTACAGACTGTGACTGGCAAATATGCTGCTGTCGATCTGCTGCAAATTCTATAACCCACCGTTGGTCGAGTTCAACTGCTGTTTTAAACACATCTTTAGTATAGTCATCTAAAAAATCAAGATGCTGTACGCTTCCCTGATTCGTCATAATATCTTTCCAAACTTCGTCAGTATTCATTCCTAACTCATCGAGAGTATGCTCAAGATATTCATTCTTTACAAGACTTGTACCAGATTTTGTTTTCTGTGTGTAAGCATTGGCACGATAAGGTTCAATGCTTGGACTCGTATTGGCACAAATAATACTAGAAGAAGCATTAGGTGCGATTGCCATTAAATGAGCATTTCTTACACTCTGGTTTGGATCGTCCGGACAAGCTCCTCTCTCCTTCGCAAGTCTTTTGCTTTCTTCTAAAGCTTGGTGCTTGATATGAGCAAAGGCTCGATTATTAAAAGATTTTGCCATTGCACTTTCAAACGCAATATTATTACGCTGTAGATAGGCGTGGAATCCCATCGCACCAAGACCGATTGACCGCTCTCGATAGGCACTATACTTCGCTTTTGAAAGCGCTGTAGGTGCATTATCGATAAAATAAGTAAGAACATTATCTAGCATTCGTACTAAATCAGGAATAAACTCGTCGATGTTTTTCCAAGAATCATACTCTTCGAGATTTACACTAGAGAGACAGCATACTGCCGTTCTTTTTTCATTTGTGGCAAGAGTAATTTCAGAACAAAGGTTTGAGTGGTGTACTTTTAACCCCAAGTTTCTTTGGTACTCTGGCAATCCCGCATTAACGGCATCTTCAAACATAATGTAAGGTTCCCCCGTTTCAACACGGTTCTGAATGAGTTTCACCCAGAGCGCTTTGGCAGGAACAGTTTTAGTAACTT
>Ga0181600_10004291_pt1 | contig 10827 bp, 10 predicted proteins | sample 041ome_2_FD_132982 | JGI IMG/M metagenome (GOLD analysis project Ga0181600, IMG submission 132982) | Coastal salt marsh microbial communities from the Groves Creek Marsh, Skidaway Island, Georgia - 041406US metaG (megahit assembly) | ecosystem: Environmental > Aquatic > Marine > Intertidal zone... | reverse complement strand
TCATCGACGTAGGCTATAAAATGGAAGGCCGCGTTGATCTGAAAGAATTTGCAAACCCAGGCGAAGCTCCCCAAGTAGCTGTTGGCGACGAAGTAGAAGTGTTCCTTCGTTCAGCTGAAAACGCAAAAGGCGAAGCTGTCATTTCCCGTGAAATGGCGCGTCGTGAAGAAGCGTGGGACCGTTTGGAAAAAGCATACGCAGAAGAAGCACGCGTTGACGGCGCTATCTTTGGCCGCGTCAAAGGTGGTTTCACTGTTGATCTGGGCGGCGCGGTTGCGTTCTTGCCTGGTTCCCAAGTTGACGTGCGTCCAGTTCGTGACGCAGGTCCTTTGATGAACATGAAGCAGCCATTCCAAATTCTGAAAATGGACCGCCGTCGTGGCAACATCGTTGTATCACGTCGCGCAATCCTTGAAGAATCACGCGCAGAGCAGCGCGCAGAAGTTATCGGCAACCTGACTGAAGGTATGGACGTAGAAGGCGTTGTTAAAAACATCACCGAATACGGTGCATTTGTTGATTTGGGCGGCGTTGACGGCCTGTTGCACGTCACAGATATGGCATGGCGTCGTGTGAACCACCCATCCGAAATCTTGACAATCGGCGAGTCTGTCAAAGTTCAAGTTATCAAAATCAACAAAGACACACACCGCATTTCCTTGGGCATGAAGCAATTGCAAGAAGACCCATGGGAAATCGTTGCAGCGAAATACCCACTTGAATCCGTTCACCGTGGCGTTGTCACCAACATCACCGATTACGGTGCGTTCGTTGAATTGGAAGCGGGTGTTGAAGGTTTGGTACACGTTTCTGAAATGTCTTGGACCAAGAAAAACGTGCATCCTGGCAAAATCGTTTCGACCAGCCAAGAAGTCGACGTTATGGTTCTGGAAATCGACGGCGCGAAACGCCGCGTCTCTTTGGGCTTGAAACAATGCCAACGCAACCCATGGGAAGTGTTTGCAGAAACTCACCCAGAAGGCACAGAAGTCGAAGGCGAAGTCAAAAACATCACCGAATTCGGTTTGTTCATCGGCTTGGCTGGCGAAATCGACGGCATGGTTCACTTGTCAGACATTTCATGGGACGAACGTGGCGAAGATGCGATCCAAAGCTACCGCAAGGGCGACGTTGTCAAAGCGGTTGTTTCCGAAGTTGACGTTGAAAAAGAACGCATCAGCCTATCGATCAAAGCATTGGGCGGCGACAAATTCGCAGAGGCAACTGGCGGCGTGAAACGCGGTTCTATTGTAACTGTTGAAGTTACTGCAATCGAAGATGGCGGTATCGAAGTCGAATACGAAGGCATGAAATCATTCATCCGTCGTTCCGACCTGTCCCGTGATCGTGCAGAGCAACGTCCAGAGCGTTTCTCGGTTGGTGACAAGGTTGACGTTCGCGTGACCAACATCGACAGCAAAACACGCAAGCTTGGTGTATCTATCAAAGCGCGTGAAATTGCAGAAGAAAAAGAAGCTGTTGAACAGTACGGTTCATCCGATTCAGGTGCGTCTTTGGGCGACATCTTGGGTGCCGCGCTGAAAGGCGACGATAAGTAATATCAACATCTTGTTGATTTAAGGACGGCCCCTGTGCATCGCGCGGGGGCTTTTCGATTCGCGGTTATGAACATGGCGATGCAAATTTGTCAGTGTTACCTGTCAAAAACATTGCATTCCTTAATGTCAGGCGTGTTTTAACACGCAAAAATTGTACAGTTGCATGAAAATAGAGGTTTTTGGTGCACAAAGTGTTTTGCGTGAGCGGCAAGTTTCCTATAGTTTGACTTTAAAGTGGTTTGGAGGAGCTAAGGAAAATGATCCGTTCTGAATTGATTCAAAAAATTGCCGACGATAATCCGCACCTGTTCCAACGTGACGTTGAACGTATCGTCGCGACGATATTTGATGAAATTACAGATGCCTTGGCAAATGGCGATCGGGTTGAGCTGCGCGGCTTTGGTGCGTTTTCTGTAAAAAGACGTGATGCGCGCGTTGGCCGTAACCCCCGGACCGGTGAATCGGTTTCGGTTGAGGCAAAAGCAGTTCCGTTTTTCAAAACTGGTAAATTACTTCGCGACCGATTGAACGGACGGGCGTAATCAATGCGTTATATTCGCTATGTGTTCATGGCCAGTTTGGCCATCGTATTGGTGACGGTTGCGCTTGCCAATAGAACTGTGACCGAATTGAACCTTTTACCGACTGAATTGGCGGGTCTGATTGGGGTTAATTTATCGATAGCGACCCCCGTTTTTGTTGTGTTTTTTGTAGGCACGACATTTGGTGTTTTGATTGGGTTTGTGTGGGAATGGCTGCGCGAATATAAACACCGCGCTGAAGTCACCCGCAAATCGCGTGAATTGCGTCGTGCCGAACGCGAAATTAGCAAGCTAAAATCTGAAAAGTACAAGGACAAGGATGAGGTTCTTGCGCTTTTGGATGAACCTGCAACATGATCAATGACTAACGAAATTCGATTTAAAATATGCGGCCTGACATCGGAACAGGCTGTTTTCGATGTAGCCAATGCAGGCGCACATTATATCGGGTTGAATTTTTTCCCCAAATCACCGCGCTATGCTGCACCTGATTTAGCGCGTGATCTGTCCCTTGCGACGCCAATCGGGGTTGCTAAGGTTGGTCTGTTTGTTGATGCAGATGATACAACATTAGACCATATCATTGATCATGTCCCTTTGGACATGATCCAATTACATGGATCAGAAACACCCCACCGTGTGCGTGAGGTAAAGAACCGCTATGGTCTGCCGGTGATCAAGGCTCTGGGCATCTCTGCTGCGGACGACCTTGCCAAGATTGAACTGTTTAACGCAGTCGCAGATCAGATTTTGGTTGATGCCAAGCCACCAAAAGATGCGGTCCTACCTGGTGGCAATGGACTGTCGTTTGATTGGACATTGATCGCAGGGTGGCGGTGGCCGGTCCCATGGCTTTTGGCAGGGGGATTAACGCCTGAAAACGCGGCGCTCGCGGTCGAAATGACTGGTGCGCGTCAATTGGATGTGTCCTCTGGTGTTGAATCAGCGCCTGGTATTAAAGACGTGGAAAAAATTCGTGCCTTTATCGCCGCAGTAAACGGCTGATCCCTTTACCTAAGCCGCACAAGCGGTTACTAAATTTCAAAATGATTTTGGCGGAGAACCACGATGGCAAACGACCTCTTCAATAGTTTTATGACAGGTCCCGATGAAAAGGGCCGCTTTGGTCAATTCGGGGGCCGCTTTGTGTCCGAAACCTTGATGCCTTTGATCTTGGAATTGGAAGAGCAATATGAAAAAGCCAAGACAGACGACAGCTTTTGGGCAGAAATGCATGACCTATGGACCCACTATGTTGGTCGTCCAAGCCCGTTGTATTTCGCGGAGCGCCTAACCGATCACTTAGGTGGCGCTAAAATCTATCTAAAACGCGATGAGCTGAACCATACAGGTGCGCATAAAATCAACAACGTGTTGGGGCAAATCATTTTGGCCCGCCGTATGGGGAAAACGCGTATCATTGCGGAAACAGGTGCGGGCCAACATGGGGTCGCAACTGCAACTGTTTGTGCAAAATTCGGTTTGAAATGCGTGGTCTATATGGGCGCACATGACGTCGAACGCCAGGCTCCGAACGTGTTTCGTATGCGCTTGTTAGGCGCAGAGGTTATTCCTGTTACATCCGGCCGCGGTACGTTGAAAGACGCGATGAATGATGCGCTGCGTGATTGGGTGACCAATGTGCGCGATACGTTCTATTGCATTGGCACTGTCGCAGGACCACACCCATATCCTGCCATGGTCCGCGATTTCCAATCCATCATTGGCAAAGAGGCAAAGGAACAAATCATGGCCGCCGAAGGCCGTTTGCCTGATACGATCATCGCTGCAATTGGCGGTGGTTCAAATGCGATGGGATTGTTCTTTCCCTTCCTTGACGACACATGCGTCACTATCATTGGCGTTGAAGCGGGTGGAAAAGGCGTTGATCAAAAGATGGAACATTGCGCATCTTTGACAGGCGGACGCCCTGGTGTCTTGCACGGCAATCGCACTTATTTGCTCCAAGATGATGATGGACAAATTTTGGAAGGTTTTTCGATTTCTGCAGGTCTGGATTATCCAGGTATCGGCCCTGAACATGCATGGCTCCATGATATCGGCCGCGCGCAATATGTTTCAATTACCGATAAAGAAGCCCTCGAAGCGTTTCAGCTTAGCTGCTCGACGGAGGGCATCATTCCCGCGCTCGAACCCAGTCATGCCTTAGGTCACGTGATGAAAATTGCACCGACATTGCCAAAAGATCATATCATTATTATGAACATGTGTGGTCGCGGTGATAAAGATATCTTTACGGTCGCGCGTCACCTTGGCTTTGATATGAACGGCCCAGAAGGGCGCGATACCAAGTAATTATCAAAGCAAGTTCACTCAAAAAGGCCCAGCAGTTCCGCTCTGCTGGGCCTTTTGCTTTGACATGATGGAAAAAACAACTTGGGCAATTCCGTCTGGCAGTTGCGAAACCTGTTTGTCACATTTTCTGTCGTCAAATATCCGGGGGTTTGGGGCAGAGCCCCAACGGCCGGCTCATAAAAAAACCGCCCCGAAATGGGGCGGCTTTAGATCAGTTTTGCTTGGACATCCGTTTGCGTTCATGTGGATCAAGATAGCGTTTACGCAGTCGAATGGATTCTGGTGTCACCTCAACCAATTCGTCATCGTTGATGTATGCAATCGCTTCTTCCAGCGAAAAATTGATATGCGGCGTCAACCGAACTGCGTCATCTGTTCCAGAGGCGCGGACGTTGGTCAGTTTTTTACCCTTTAGCGGATTCACTTCAAGGTCGTTGTCACGGCTGTGTTCGCCGATGATCATACCTTGATAAATCTTTGCCTGTGGACCCAAGAACATGCGACCACGCTCTTCGAGGTTCCAAAGCGCATAGGCGACCGCTTCACCGTCTTCCATCGAGATCAAGACACCTGCGCGCCGTCCTGGGATCGCCCCTTTATAGCGGGCCCAGCTGTGGAACACACGGTTCAAAACGCCTGTGCCGCGTGTATCGGTCAAAAATTCCCCGTGATACCCAATCAAACCGCGTGAAGGTACATGTGCGATAATGCGGGTTTTACCTGCGCCAGCGGGGCGCATTTCGACCAGATCACCTTTACGCGCGCCGGTGATTTTTTCAATAACAGCGCCTGAATAATCATCATCTACGTCGATCGTGACCTCTTCGATGGGTTCCATGCGTTGGCCATTTTCTTCGCGCATCAAAACCTGAGGCCGCGAAACGGATAATTCAAATCCTTCACGACGCATGTTTTCAATCAAGACGCCCATTTGCAATTCGCCACGTCCGGCAACTTCGAACGCTTCACCACCGGGGGTGTCGGTAACTTTGATTGCGACGTTGGATTCGGCTTCTTTCATCAAACGTTCGCGGATGACGCGGCTTTGTACTTTCTTACCTTCACGACCGGCCAAGGGGCTGTCGTTGATGCCAAAGGTGACGGTGATGGTGGGCGGATCGATCGGTTGCGCTTCCAAAGGTTCTTCGACCGCCAAAGCGCACAGCGTGTCTGAAACGGTTGCCTTTGTCATGCCTGCCAAAGACACGATATCGCCGGCGATCGCCTCGTCGATGTCTTGCTGTCCTAGGCCACGGAATGCTTGAATTTTGGTAACACGGAATTGTTCAATTTTTTGACCCACACGCGACAGGGCTTGGATGGTTTGTCCAACCTTCAACCTACCGCTTTCAACGCGACCCGTCAGGATACGGCCAACGAACGGATCATTACCCAAAGTCGTTGCCAACATGCGGAAATCGTCGTTTTGTTTGGCCAGCTGTTTTGGGGCGGGTACGTGGTTTATGATCAATTGAAACAGCGCGTCCAAATTCTTACGAGGACCGTCCATTTCCGCGTCAGCCCAGCCAGAGCGGCCAGAGGCGTACATATGTGGGAAATCTAATTGATCTTCGTCTGCGCCGAGCGCGACAAACAGATCAAAACATTCATCAAGCGCGCGATCTGGTTCGGCATCTGGTTTGTCGACTTTGTTCAAAACAACAATCGGACGTAGACCCAGTGCCAAGGCTTTGGATGTCACGAATTTTGTTTGAGGCATCGGACCTTCGGCCGCATCAACCAACAAAACAACACCGTCGACCATTGACAGGATGCGTTCAACCTCACCGCCGAAATCGGCGTGGCCGGGCGTGTCAACGATATTGATGCGATGACCGTGCCATTCGACGGATGTAGCCTTGGCCAAAATGGTGATGCCCCGTTCGCGTTCCAAATCGTTGCTGTCCATGGCGCGTTCGGCCACAGCTTGGTTGGCGCGGAAAGCGCCTGATTGTTTTAACAGTTCGTCAACCAGCGTGGTTTTGCCGTGGTCAACGTGCGCAATAATTGCGATATTGCGTAGATCCATGTGTATTTCCGCCATTTCTAGTTCGTTGCTTGGCCCCTAAACGGAAATGCAACAAAAGACCAGAGCTTATTGGGTCGCAGGCTGTTATTGTTTGCGGTGTAACAAATTTATAATTTCTTTGGTGATTTACACGTGGGATTCCCATAGCTTTTTTCACAAGCGGTGTCAGCACATGCCGTAATATGTGCGTTGCGTCGTTTTTCATAGATGTCTACTTGATCGACAACCGTTTAGGGGACCATAACCGTGTTGTAGCCGTGTTCACAGATGGTCTGGCCATTGATCTGGCGACAAACCGAGGTACCGCTGAATTCTTTTTCGTGGCGATACTCTGTGAACAAACGATCCTCAAACTTTGCTGGGATCAGATTATGGCAGTGAACCGCGCAGTGCGACCTTTCACGGTCGTACGCAGCGGTTGTGCATGATGCCGCCATGACAATGGGCGTCAGCATCGAATATCTGAAATATGTCATTTATCCCCGTGACATTTTACAAAATGTTAAAACGATGAACAGGTGAAAAGGTTAATTTACCTTTTACAGAATATTTTTGTTGTGGCCTGTATCGGTTTCATTGCTGTCATCTGATGCGGTTAGAAACGCCATGTGATCTTCGGCCTCGTTGGGTGTGTCCGCTGCGAATGAAAAAAAGAAAACTATACGAAACGTTCGCTAAAAGATCGGCACATTCGATTGGTCTATGCTAAAGACTGATAAGATGACCAAAGCTTACGTTCCATGTCCGAAATGTACCATCGTTCTTATTGTTATGTTTATGGCGACGGGTATGTTCTTGATGGCTCTCATGATCCTTCAGCCGACCCAAGCCGTGTTGCTTGCGTCCAATCTGCCCTCATCAACCATGATCGGGTTGGGCATCGTTGTCCTTGGCGCGATTGAATTTGCGCGCCGTTTGTGGGCTCATAAATCTAAAAAATTAGATTTTTCCGGTAAATAAGCTAAGCGGAATGGTTTTTTTCATCGGTGCAAGGATATCGTGATAAACAACGATTTCCAGTGCCGGTGTTTCGTGTGCCATGCGCATAAATTTTTGGCGCATGAGGGTGAATATTTGTTTCATTGAATGATTTCCTCTTTCAAACATATGGGCAATAAGTATGCAAGACAGGCTCCCCTATCCACTTGGGCAAGGGGAAAGAAATAAGGTTAGAGCGGTGGTCATTGGTATGGGGGTGGTATTAAGACCGTACCTTTTGATGTTATGCTTATACAACGAAGGCACTGAGTATTGAGGTCCCCCATGCAAAGCCACTCGAACGCAGTCATGCGTGACAACACCCAAGCCAGTGATGTGATGAGCATTCTTGTGGCAGATGACCATGAAATGATTTTGGACATCGCACGCATGTATTTGGCGCAGCAGCCCGATATGGATGTGTCAACCGCATCAGATCTGAACGCGGCAGTTGAGCTTTTTCAAAACCAGGGCCCCTTTGACGTTGTCGTGCTTGATTACAATATGCCAGGGATGGACGGTATCGAAGGTCTGCGCCGCATGATCGAATTGGTCGGTGACCGTCCTGTCGCATTGATTACCGGAAATCCGACGACGTCGTTGATGAAACAGGCCTTGGATGAAGGTGCTGCGGGCATAATCTCAAAAAGCTTGCCGATAAAATCTTTGGCGAATTCGATCCGCTTTATTCATTCGGGCGAAACCTATATCCCGCTGCATTTGATTAAAGACGACACCAAGCATGACGCCCCTCAAAGCGGCCCGCTGAGCGCGCGTGAGATGACAGTTTTGGGTTTTCTGGGAGAGGGGCGCAAAAACAAAGAAATCGCCGTGTCTCTCGGCCTATCGGAAGGCACCGTCAAAATGCACGTTATGTCAATCTGTAAAAAGTTAGAAGCATCTAACCGCACGCAAGCGGTTGTGAATGCCCGAAATACCGGCTTGCTATAAGGTCAACCGGTCTTCATTGTAAAAACCCAAGTTGATTTCTCTCCAACTTGGGTTTTTTATCCGTCCATTTGATCCATGATCAAGGAATGCGCGCGTTCGATCGCTGAGCGTTTTATTTGCGACACACGTCCCGTTGTGACACCCGCAATCGTGGCAACTTCGTAAACGTTTGGCTCTCCGCTGGTTTTTTGCGCGGACCAGCATCTTTCGTCCAGTCATTCAAAGCTTTGAACAGATTTAGCATACAACCACTCGTCACTTACCTTGCCGCGACTGCTGCGGTCTTCATTCGTTAAACGGCGAAATTTGACATTCTGTTACGCGTCATTGCGCAGCAGATATAATTTCAAATTTGGTCACGTCAACCATACCATGATCTGTAATTTTAAGCGATGGAATAACGGGCAAGGCCAAAAAAGCCAGCTGTAAAAACGGTTCGTGCAGCACCACTCCCAATGCTTTTGCGCTTTCGCGTAGTGTGATCAATTGCGCGCGGACGGTTTCAAAGGGTAAATCTGACATCAATCCTGCGATAGGCAGAGCGATTTCAGCCAAAACGTGGCCATCTTGGACGACCACAAAACCGCCTTGCAATTCGCCCAAACGCCGCACAGCGTAAGCCATATCTGCATGATCAACGCCGGTGACCACGATATTATGATGATCATGGCAGACCGTCGCGGCAATAGCGCCTGAGGTCATACCAAAGCCTTTGACAAATCCGACGGCACGGCGGCCAGATTTCCCGTGACGCTCGATAACTGCGATCTTGGCCAGATCACGGGCGGGGTCGGGGGCTTTGTCTCCGTCAACAGGCGTGATTTGGGCTGTCAGATGTTCGGTGATGATTTTACCTTCGATTATGCCAATCACATCTGTGTGGGGTGTATTGGATGCTGTACGAAACCAATCTGCACGCACATCGGGGCAACGCACTGAATTCAAACCAACAACTGACCGAATGGAGCGTTGTGCAAATGCATCCGCGGTCGCCTCTACGCCGCCGCAAAAGACGCGATCTATTGCACAGGTGTCAAAATCATCAAGCACAACAATGTCAGCGCGTTTGCCGGGTGCAATTTGCCCCCGATCCTTAAGGCCAAAGGCTTCGGCCGCTGAAAGCGAGGCAGCACGATAAATTGCCAGTGGATCAACTCCGCGAGCCAATGCAGTTCGAATGATGAAATCCAGATGTCCCTGTTCAAAGATATCCAATGGATTGCGATCATCTGTGCAAAGACACATATAGGGGGAGGTCGCAACGGTCAGCAGCGAAAGCAATGCATCCATATCCTTTGATACAGATCCTTCGCGGATCAATACGCGCAGTCCCTTTTGCAATTTTTCACGTGCTTCGTTTGCGGTTGTGGCTTCGTGTTCGGTGCGAATGCCGGCGCTGATATACGCATTCAGATCCCTGCCTGAGAGCTGTGGGCAGTGGCCATCAATGTGGCGGCCTATGAATAATTCTAGCTTTTCAATGACAGTCGGGTCGCGATGGATCACACCAGGATAATTCATCATTTCTGCAAGACCAAGCGTCTTGGGATGATCCATGTAAGGTGCGAGATCTTGCGCGCTGAGCACGGCGCCGGATGTTTCCATATGGCTCGCAGGAACGCATGACGATAGCTGAACCCTGATATCCATCAATGTGTCTTGTGCCGCATCTAGAAAATATTTTATGCCCTCGATACCGATAACATTTGCAATTTCATGTGGGTCACAAATCGCTGTTGTCACGCCAAAAGGGGCGACACAGCGATCAAATTCGTAAGGCGTGACCAAGCTGCTTTCGATATGAAGGTGGGTATCAATAAATCCAGGAACAAGTGTTTTACCTGTTACATCAATAATTCTGATGGCCTCATAGTCCGCGCCTATCCCGACAATTGTGTCGCCACAAATAGCCACATCTCCCGGCAGGAAATGTCCTGTCACGGTGTCAAAAATTCGGGCACCGCGTAAAACCAGATCGGCGCGGCTGTCACCGCGGGCTTGGGATATTTTTTCTGAAAGTTCGGGCATTGTTTAGATCCAGTTTTGGAATAGCATGGCCCGAGTGTGGCAAAACGTCAAAGGGATTGCCAAAAAAGAAAAACGCAAAGCAGCGCTTTGCGTTTTTTCGCTTTGCCAATGTGGCGCGTCTTATAGGTAATAGACGCCCATATTTACGTAGCGTTTCGCGGATGCTTCACCAGCGCGCAACAACCAAGACATTACGGAGCGGGAAATTTTTTGTGCCATCTGCAGGTCTCCTTTATCTGATGTCTAGATAGTCTTTAGACAGCTGGGCGAGTAGATGACTTTTGTGCATATCCGTTATGCTGCAATTGCAAAGGATGTTTTGTGGGTGCAGAAAGTCATGCGTGCCGAAAAATTAGATTTTTTGATCTGGATCAAAGTGCGGCCCGCAAAATTGTTTAGAGTGAGATTGTGGGCCAAACCCCTA
>Ga0181600_10004290_pt1 | contig 10827 bp, 9 predicted proteins | sample 041ome_2_FD_132982 | JGI IMG/M metagenome (GOLD analysis project Ga0181600, IMG submission 132982) | Coastal salt marsh microbial communities from the Groves Creek Marsh, Skidaway Island, Georgia - 041406US metaG (megahit assembly) | ecosystem: Environmental > Aquatic > Marine > Intertidal zone... | reverse complement strand
GGCACGTAGCGAACCTTGTTGGCATCGCCTAGCGCAGCGGCAGCTACAGCCCGGCAATAATCGACATCAAAGCCTGTCCATTTTCCATCGCTGCCGGCAATTCCGAAGCCGCCGAGCCCGGCGTTGACGCCACAAGAAAGCTCCCCTTTGGCCTTAATGGCTTCGAGGGTCTTACTGGCAAAGGCGGGCGAGGCTGCAACGGCAAGCCCCATGCAAAGGCTAAGCCCAAGAAGGCGACGTTTAACCATGGTGTTGAACTCCTAAGAAAGTTAATGATCAGTAGACTAAATCCACCGTTGTAGTTTGCCTGAGCAAAGGCCGCCTAGACCTCAAACCCGGGAAAACCCAGGGTAACTCCTAGTTCGATTGTCCAGCAGTGCCTGAACTTGGTGCAGTCGGCGGCTCAAGAGGTTTATTGGCCTCACGGGCCTGCAATTCCCAGAGCTGGAAGTAGCGCCCCCGAAGGCCGAGTAGCTGGGCATGGCTGCCTTTTTCAACAAGTCGGCCGTCTTCAAGCACCATGATGGTGCTTGCATGGCGAATGGTGGAGAGCCGATGGGCAATGATGATGCTTGTTCGGCCTTTCGAGACTTCTTCGATTTCTTTCTGAATGGCCCGCTCGGACTCGGAGTCAAGTGCCGAGGTGGCCTCGTCAAAAATAAGAATGGCGGGTTTTTTGAGCATGGCGCGCGCAATGGCAACCCTTTGCTTTTCGCCGCCAGAGAGCTTTAGGCCGCGCTCCCCAACCAGGGTGTTTAAGCCATCGGGGAGCCGATGCACCAAGGATTCCAGCCGTGAGGCGGCAATGGCCTGCCAGAGCTCATCATCGCCTGCATCGGGTTTGCCGTACCGAATGTTGTAGGCGAGGCTATCGTTAAAAAGGACCGTGTCTTGGGGAACAATACCAATGACTCTACGTAATGAGTCTTGTTGCACGAGACGAATGTCCTGATCATCAATGCAGATTCGGCCCGACTGTGTGTCATAGAACCTGTATAAAAGGCGAGCCAAGGTGCTCTTGCCCGCCCCCGAGGAACCCACCACGGCCACGGTCTGTCCGGGCTCAATCTCGAGGTCAAGGTCCTGCAGAATGGGACGTCGCGGGTCGTAGGCAAAGCCGACCTTCTCGAATCGAATACCCCCTTTTGTCACCGCAAGCGCCGGCGCCCCCGGCGGGTCGGCCACCTCTTGGTTCTGGGCCATAAGCCCAAAAAGTCTCTCCATGTCGGCAACGCTTTGCTTAATCTCTCGATAAAGCACCCCCAAAAAATTCAAGGGAACGTAGAGCTGAATAAGGAAGGCGTTCACCAGCACCAGGTCGCCAAGAGTCATGTAACCCTGCTCCACACCCACCACTGCCTGCCAGAGCATGAGACTTGCGGCTGTAGCAATGATGGCGGCCTGACCAATGTTGAGCACCGAGAGCGAGGCCTGGCTTTTTATGGCGGCATCCTGCCAGCTCTCAAGGCTGCGGTCGTAGCGTTGAGCCTCAAAGGCCTCGTTGTTGAAATACTTCACTGTCTCGTAGTTAAGCAAGGAGTCAATGGCTCGGGCGTTGGCCCGTGAGTCCAGTTCGTTCATCTCACGACGAAAGTGGGTGCGCCATTCGGTCACTAAAAAAGTAAAAGCCACGTAGGCCACCAGCGCGCCCAGCGTAATGAGGGCAAAGGCGGGTGGGTAAAACCAGGCAAGCCAGGCGGTCACAAGCAAGACCTCGACCGCCGTCGGCACGATGCTGTAAAGGGTGAAGTTCACAAGCGTGCCAACGCCGCGGGTGCCCCGTTCGATATCCCGGGTGAGACCTCCGGTCTGACGCTCAAGGTGAAACCGAAGTGAAAGCCGGTGCAGGTGCTCAAAGACCTGTCGGCTGATGTCACGTACTGCGCCCTGGGTCACCCTTGCAAAAATAAGTTCACGCAGTTCGGTAAGGCCTGTAGAGGCCAAACGTATAAGGCCGTAGCCGGCAATTAGCCCAACGGACACGCCAACCATCGCAGAGCTCGGGGTAAGACCATCCACAATTTCTTTGAGTAAGACCGGAATACCAATGTTGGCGACCTTGGCGCTCACAAGGGCTGCCAGGGCAAGGCCCATGCGCAGCTTGTACTTCAGTAAGTAAGGAAGGAGCTTGCGAATGACCGGCCAGCTTCCCTGCGGGCCTGTGGCTGTTTGGCTTGCAGGCTTGCTAATGGGGTCCGGGCTGGGCAGTGGAGCGGTTGAGGCGTGATGGCGCACGAGAACTGGTTATCCTTGGGTTCTAACAAAGGGTGGGTTGCAACATACGACGTCAGGCAAAGCCCTTCATTATGGTGGTTTCAATCGATTTCAAGAAAGGCGGCTTGTCATGAGTAAACATCGAATCGCGGTTCTACCGGGCGATGGCATTGGGAAAGAGGTTGTGCCTGAGGGACTTCGGGTTCTTGAGACAGCAGCCCGTCGATTTGATATTGGACTTGATTTTGTAAGTTTCGATTTTGCAAGCTGTGACTACTATGCTGCCCACGGGGCCATGATGCCCAACGATTGGAAGGCCCAGCTTTTAGGTTTCGAGGCCATTTTTTATGGCGCAGTGGGCTGGCCAGCCACCGTGCCCGACCATATTTCGCTCTGGGGTTCCTTGCTTAAGTTTCGGCGTGAGTTCGACCAGTATGTGAATTTACGGCCCGTTCGGCTGATGCCCGGTGTCCGTTCACCCTTGGCGGACCGGGCGCCCGGAGAAATTGATTTTTATGTGGTGCGAGAGAACACCGAAGGTGAGTACTCAGCCATTGGTGGCCTTATGTTTGAAGGGACCGATCGTGAGGTGGTGGTGCAGGAGACGGTGATGAGCCGCATTGGCACAGATCGCGTCTTGAGGTTTGCCTTTGAACTGGCTCAGAAGCGGCCCAAGAAGCACCTGACCTCGGCAACCAAGTCCAATGGCATCGCCATCACCATGCCTTGGTGGGATTCTCGGGTGGAGGCCATGGCGCCAAGTTTCCCCGAAGTAAGGGTCGACAAGTACCACATCGATATTCTTACCTCTCACTTTGTTCAGCATCCCGACTGGTTTGATGTTGTGGTGGCAAGCAACTTGTTTGGGGACATTCTTTCGGACCTTGGTCCCGCCTGCACGGGGACCATAGGCATTGCACCTTCTGCCAATTTAAATCCCGACCGTCGATTCCCATCCCTTTTTGAACCGGTTCATGGGTCGGCCCCCGATATCGCCGGCAAAGGCATTGCCAACCCCATTGGTCAGATCTGGTCGGCGGCCATGATGCTGGAGTTTCTTGGATACCCTCAGGCCCACGATGCCGTGCTTAAGGCCATTGAGCAGGTTCTGCGCGATGGACCTAAGACCCCAGACCTTGGCGGAAAGGCCAATACCTTGGAGGTTGGAAAGGCCATTGCAGAGGCCTTGGAGTCCGTCTAGGCGCCAAGTATGTACGCGGGACTCCTTAACGAAGCGTATCAAGCAGCCATTGCAGCCGCAGACCCTCTGCGCTGCTTGGGACTGCAACACCTGCCACCAAAGCCCAAAGGCAGAACCTTGGTGGTGGGCGCGGGAAAGGCCGCAGCCAGTATGGCCAAGGCGGTCGAAATGCTCTGGCCCAAGGACGCACCGCTTGAGGGTCTGGTGATTACCCGCTATGCCCATGGTCTGTCCTTGGAGAGACTTCGGTGCATTGAGGCCGGCCACCCGGTGCCCGATGAGGCAGGCCAAGAGGCAGCGCAGACCATTGCGCAAAAGGTGGGGCAGCTCACACCGGATGACCAGCTCCTTGTTCTTGTCTCGGGTGGTGGGTCCAGTCTGCTTGCTCTTCCTGCGCCTGGTCTCAGCATGGACGACCTTCGCGCGGTGACGCAGCAACTGCTTCGAAGCGGCGCCCCCATTCAAGATATGAACGTTGTCCGCAAGCACTTGTCGCGACTGCAGGGTGGCCAGCTCGCTTTAATGTCGAAGGCGCCTGTCCGCACGCTTGTGATTTCGGATGTGGTGGGCGACCAGGCCACTGACATTGCCTCGGGTCCTTGCGACCCCGACCCCAGTTGCTTTGAGGACGCAAGGGCTGTGCTTGCACGCTGGGATGTTGATCCGCCGAAGGCTGTGGCCGAGCGACTTAAGGCGGGCTGCCTCGGCGCCGTTGCAGAGACGCCCAAGCCTGGAGACCCAAGGCTTTCTCATGCGACGACCCTCATGCTGGCCACCGCCAAGGCAAGCCTGGATGAGGCCTGCCGAGTCCTTGGCCAGAGGGGGTTTCAAACCCTCTGCCTTGGCGATGGCGTTACCGGGGAAGCACGCGATGTGGCAGGGGTGATGGCCTCGTTGGTTCGCGAGATTGCCAATAACCGAATTGCCGAGTTCAGGCGGCCGATGGCGATTGTCTCGGGCGGCGAGTGCACCGTGACGGTTCGAGGCTCGGGCCAGGGCGGGCGCTGCAGCGAATTTCTTCTTGCCCATGGACTCGCCTTGGAAGCCTTGGGTGTAAGCCCTTGTGTCTGGGGGCTGGCCGCCGACAGTGACGGCATAGACGGCTCAAGCGATGCGGCCGGCGCCTATTTTGGTCCAGGCTTTTTAGAGCGTGCCCGTGCCCAGGGTCTTGACCCGAGACGATGCCTTGATAACAACGATGCCTTGAGCCTTTTTCGTGCGCTTGGGACCGACATTTGCACAGGCCCTACACGCACGAATGTCAATGACATTCGCCTTCTGCTGGTCGTGGCATAGTTCTCTTATGGCCTTACAGGAAGTAAAACTAAGTTCGGTATCCGCGGACTCCGCGTCGGCCGGCCAGGTACTTCGCATTCAAGAACCTGATGACTGGCACTTGCATCTGCGTGATGGTGCCATGTTGAAGGCCGTTGCACCCTACTCGGCAAGGCAGTTCAGGCGGGCCTTGGTCATGCCTAACCTTCAGCCGCCGGTCGTTACAGTGGCTATGGCCGAGGCTTATTGCCGACGTATCGCCGAGGCACTCACCGACGACGAGGCTCGCCGTTTCCAGCCTCTCATGACACTCTACCTCACAGATAACACTTCAAGCGAAGAGGTGGACCGCGCGGCCCAAAGTCCAGACGTCTTTGCCTTTAAGCTTTATCCGGCCGGTGCAACCACCCATTCGGATGCCGGTGTGACCAAGCTTGAGGCGCTTGACCCCGTTTTTGAGCGCATGTCGGAAAAAGGCGTGGTGCTGTGCATCCATGGGGAAGTGACGACCCCCGAGGTGGATGTCTTCGATCGCGAAGCCCGCTTTATTGAGGAACGGCTCATTCCCCTGCGTCATCGACACCCCGAGCTTCGCATTGTCTTTGAGCACGCCACCACCCGCGAGGCGGTGGACTACGTGCGCGAGGCCCGCGGCCCGATTGCCGCCACCATTACCCCTCAGCATCTGCTCTATAACCGCAACGCCCTTTTTCGATCGGGGCTTCGGCCGCATTATTACTGCCTGCCTGTCTTAAAGCGTGAGCCTCATCGCCAGGCACTGGTTGCGGCCGCCACCAGTGGCAGCCCGCGGTTTTTTATGGGTACCGACTCCGCCCCGCACGACCGCTCATTAAAAGAGGCCGACTGCGGATGTGCAGGCTGTTTCTCCGCCGCTTTTGCACTGGAGTTTTATGCCGAGGTCTTTGACGAGGCGAAGGCCCTCGATAAGCTCGAGGCCTTTGTCAGTCATTTTGGAGCGGACTTCTATGGCCTGCCGCGCAATGCTGGTTATGTTGAGCTTGTTCGGCAAGACCACTCTGTTCCCGACCGTCTTAGTCACCAGGGCCACACGCTTGTGCCTTTGGCAGCCGGCCAGGTTCTGCGCTGGCAGTATGCGGGCCGGGTTTAGCGACCGGTATCTGTTCTTAACGCCCGCGGGTATCATCAAGCTGGGAAGTGGGCTGGGCGGTCGCTGCTGACATGGTCAGGAGAGGAAGGTCCGGACTCCGTAGGGAAGGGTGACGGCTAACGGCCGTACGCAGCAAGTGGGATGAGATGCCCACCCAAGGCGAGGAATAGGGCCACAGAGACGAGTAATTGAGGCCTTCGGGTCGCAAGGATGTGAAACGCGGTAACCTCCACCCGGAGCAACACCAAATAGGCACACGTGTGTTCATTGGATCCGTCCTTTGGATGCGAAGGGCGTCCCGCTCAAGTGTGCGGGTAGGTGGCTTGAGCCTGGTAGCAATGCCAGGCCTAGAGGGATGGCCGCTATAGACCAAGGCCGAGGGTGGCCAAGGTCCGTAACAGAATCCGGCCTACAGGCCCGCTTCCCTTTTCATAAACCACTTTAAATATAATTAGTTATCCCCTTGATTTACATGGGAATCTTAAGCTCGGATGGGCCTCAAGAAACCCTGTCTAAGTATTTGTTTAGAAAGAAAAAATCCGCTGCGTTCGCTTGACCGATCCTTGACTTTTGCATAGAGTGGGAAATTGTGTGAAAAAGTGGGGATTAGTGGGTCAATGTTTTCGGGAATTTCAGCCCTCAGCCTAGATGCCAAAGGCCGAATGACGCTACCAACGCGTTATCGGGATGCCTTGCATCGTGCCTCGGAGGGACAGGTGGCCCTGCTCGAGAGCAATGACGGCTGTCTTTTACTCATGCCGTTTAATCAGTGGTCGCGACGGGTCGAGCGTCTAACCCAGGCTTCGGGTCCGACCTCCGCCAGCGAGGACGCTGATCAGGACATGGACTGGGATGACGACACCGGCCAAGAAAGGCGACGTTTCTGGCTCGGCTTAAGCGACACGCCTGAGCTTGATTCGGCTGGACGGATTCTTATTAATCCCGTGCTGCGTGAGGGGGCGGGTATAAGCCGTGAGGTGATGTTGCTTGGCGTGGGCAGCCATTTTGAGCTATGGGATCCCGAGCGGCTGAGTCGTCACAAAGAGCAGGTTCGGGCAAGAAAGTTTCGGGGTGGTCGTGATTGATAGCGCCCCCAACCGGTCATCAAGGGCATCAGCCCGTTCTCCTCGAGCCGGCCGTTGATCAGCTTGTTCACGACCCATCCGGCTTTTATGTGGATGCAACCTTCGGCAGGGGCAGTCATTCCCGGGAGATTCTTCGCAGGCTTGGCCCCGAGGGTAGGCTACTGGCCTTCGACCGCGACCCGCAGGCTCTGCAGGCCGGGCAGACGCTCATGGCCAGTGATAGGCGATTTCGGTTTCATCCGGGCGCCTTTTCCGAGCTCTCGTCGGTGCTTGCCGCGCAAGGCTCGCTTTCAATGAGTGGGCTGCTTGCAGACCTCGGCGTCTCTTCTCCACAACTCGATCAGGCTGAGCGGGGTTTTAGTTTTATGAGGGACGGTCCACTGGACATGCGTATGGATTTCAACTCGGGGCTGCCTGCCTGGCAGTATCTCGAAACAGTCTCTCAGCAGGAGCTCGAGGACTGTCTTCGTCGATTTGGCGAAGAGCGACACGCCCGAATGGTGGCGGGTGCGATTCTTGAGCATGTAAGTCAGGCTCAGACGGGGGAGGCATCACCCCTGCGAACAACCCTGGAGCTTGCGCAGCTGGTTGAAAGGGTGCTTCGTCGACGCGGTGGGCGCAGGGAGCCAGGTCAGCATCCGGCGACACGAACCTTTCAGGCCATACGCATTGCGGTGAACCAAGAGCTTGATCAGCTGACCCTTCTGCTTGGTCAGCTACGCCAATGGCTTGGTTACAAGGCAAGGCTTGCTGTTATTAGTTTTCATTCCTTAGAAGACCGACTTGTGAAGCAGTTCATCGACGAGGCCTCAAGACCAGCCGACCAGAGGCTTCAACGGACCGCTGGCATGGGCCGCACGCAGTTTGCAATGCTTGCGCAGGCCACCGTACTTAAGCCCGCTTGGCTTCGCAAGGTTGCTCGTATTCGTCCAGATGCTAGCGAGATCGCGGCCAATCCACGGGCGCGAAGTGCCATTCTGCGGGTCGCTGAATGCCTTAGCCCGAATCAACAAAAACCGGAGGTGCGATGAGCCGTCTACCGAATGGATGGATTGCGGCCGCTCTTGTCATTACGGCCCTGGCGCTGGTGAATGCGCGCTACCACGAGCGCAGACTTTTTGCCGAGTCTCAGCGGCTTGAGCGACTCGTTGAGCGACGGGCCTCGGAGGTTGAAAACCTTGAAGTCTCCGTGGCAAGTCTGAAAACGCCAGCCCGGCTTGAGCAGACCGCCCGCTCCAACTTAGGCATGGTGCCCATCGGTTCGGAGCAGACCATTTACCTGCCCACGCCGGTCACCAATGCGCGCCTTGCGGAGGCCTCCCCTTGACAGTGCGACCGACCGTCATCTGGCCAAGTTTCACGCCAGCCAACCGGCAGGACCGCTCGCGTAAATCCGCCCCGAAGTCCTCTGACCGGACGCGCAGTCTTGGAGCAAAACCGGTACGTCGATCAGAGGCCAAAAAAGGCTCGGGCTCCACGACTCGATCGGGTCATGGGTCGGATCAAAACATTCTGACCTGGCGTGCCACTGCAGGTCGCTCGCAGTTCGTTTTAGGTGTTCTGATGCTTGGCCTTGCAACGGTCTGGGGCCGATCGTTCTATCTTCAGCAAGTCAGCGTCGACCAATGGGAGAAGCGTGCCGCCAGTCGGTTCGAAAGGGCCAGCGTGTTGCCTGCTCCTCGAGGACGTATTCTCGACCGCAATGGCGAGGTGCTCGCGGTGAGTCTCTCCGAGCATCGTCTGGGTCTTGCGCCCAAGGTACTCGATGTTCGTCATCCTCGACTTCCTCAGCTGGCTGAAATTTTGGGTATGCCTTTGCAAGACCTGCAGGCGCGTGTGCAGGGCACCACACGGTTCTTTTACCTTACCTCAGGGCTTGAACTCACCAAGGCCGATCAGATTCGGGCGCTGCGTATTCCAGGCGTTGAGCTTGAGCAAGAGTTCCAACGCTACTACCCCCATGGGGCAGCCTTTGCCAACCTCATTGGCTTTACCAATAGCCAGGATCAGGGCCTTGAAGGCCTGGAACGGCAGATGGAAAAAACCCTTCGTGGCGCAAATGGTGAAGAGCGACTGGTGGTGGATGGTCGCAGCCAGGCCTTTGGCCAGAAGACTGTGAAGCCGGCTGTGCCGGGGGAGGACATTCGTCTTTCCTTTGACGCAGGGATTCAGGCCATTGCCTACCAGGCCGCCCAAGAGGCCTGGCGACAGCATCAGGCCAAGTCGGTCTCAGTTGTTGTGGTGGACAGCCGCACCGGCGAGCTTCTTGCCCTCTCGAACGCTCCTTCCTTTGATCCCGGACAGCGCGGTCAGCTTGATGCAACACGCGTTCGTAATCGCGCGGCTGCCGATTTGTTTGAGCCTGGTTCCACCATGAAGCCCTTTGTTGTTGCGGCTGCCCTTGATGCCTCCTTGTTCGAGCCTTCGACATCCATTCCCACGGGCAATGGCCGGATGACCATTGGACGCCGAACCATACGCGATACGAAAGCCTACGACCGCCTTACCGTCACCGAGGTTATAAAAAAATCCAGCAACGTCGGCATGGTTCAGATCTCGCGAGGACTGCCTTCTTCAAGCCTATACGACACTTTTGCAAGCCTTGGCTTTGGCCAGACCACGTCACTTAAGTTTCCGGCCGAGGCCTCGGGTCGGCTACGACCCTGGCAGTCTTGGCAGACCATCGATAAGGCCACCATCTCCTATGGCTATGGCCTGTCGGCCTCCTTGTTGCAAATGGTCCAGGCTTACACCGTCTTTGCACGTAATGGCGATATGGTGGATCTTCGGATGACACCGGCCAATGGCCCGGCTGTGGGCACACCCGTCTTTAGTTCAAAGACCGCGGCGGCGGTTCGTGAGATGCTCTCTCAGGCAGCGGGCCCCGAGGGCACCGGATCCCGTGCTCAGCTTGAGGGCTTTCGGGTGGCAGGCAAAACGGGAACAGCCCATAAGCCTGAGAACGGTGGCTATGCCAAAGACCGTTACATCGCCTCCTTTGTCGGATTTGCACCGGCCACCGCACCTAGGCTTGTGATTGGTGTGATTGTTGATGAGCCGACCAAGCAGGGCCATTACGGAGGTGAGGTGGCCGCGCCCGTTTTTGCAAGGGTTGCAGGTGACAGTCTTAGGCGCATGCAGATGTCGCCCGACCCGGCCGTTCGCATCCAGCCCACTCGTGTTGGCCAAGAAGAGGGCATCCTTTGATTCACCCCTTGGCCATCGAGGATGTGAAGAGTCAGCATTATGCTGAGCAGCTTCGGCAAGTTTGCTCAGGCCAGCTCGTCTCTCAGGTTCAAAGGCTTGTGGAGGGGGATTGGCTACTGGCCCTACCTGGCAAGCAGATGGGTCTGCAGGCCCTGCTTGCAGCCTGCCTTGAGAAGGCGGCTGGCGGCATGTTGCTCGACTCGACTCATGCCCAAGCCGTTGAAGCCTGGAAGGCCGATTCCGCGGCCTTGGACAGCGGCCGTCGATCACGTCTGGCCGTGCTTTATGTTGATGAGCTCCGCGAAAGGGCAGGGCTTATTGCCTCGTATTTTTATGGACAGCCATCGCAGTCGCTGAAGGTGACGGCGGTTACGGGGACCAATGGCAAGACAACGGCCTGCTATGGACTTGCCCGCAGTCTTGCCCTTCTTGGAGCAAAGTCGGTCTGCGTGGGCACCGTAGGCATTTTTAGTTTCGAGCCGATACGTCAGCGTGCTCCCTACATTCCTGGTCAGGATGACCCTTTGGTTCGACAGCTGGCTGAGCCTGGCCTAACAAGCCTTGATGCGGTGAGCCTGCAGGCGTGGTTGGCTGATTTTCTGCGCCGAGGTATTGAGCATGTCTGCCTTGAGGCAAGCTCCATTGGCATTGTGAGTTACAGGCTTGCAGGCTGCTCGATACGGGCAGCGGGTATTACAAGCTTCGCCCATGATCAT
>Ga0181600_10004275_pt1 | contig 10842 bp, 10 predicted proteins | sample 041ome_2_FD_132982 | JGI IMG/M metagenome (GOLD analysis project Ga0181600, IMG submission 132982) | Coastal salt marsh microbial communities from the Groves Creek Marsh, Skidaway Island, Georgia - 041406US metaG (megahit assembly) | ecosystem: Environmental > Aquatic > Marine > Intertidal zone... | reverse complement strand
CGGATTTGGTTCCACCCAGATCTATCCCCGCATAGGCAATCATTGCGTTGATACCCCATACAGTTTTACCCCTGAGACCACGCGGGTCAGTGTGTTTTGTCCGACAAAGGGGTTGTCCACATTGTACCCCATCGCATGGGCCCAATTGATGCCGGCAACCTGACCAAACAAAACAGCATTCGGTGCTGCCCACAGGGGACCGTTTGGATGGTCAAGGTCGATATCGCCCCGCGGTCCAAAGGTTATGACCCGCGACTTGGGGTATTGGTGACGTAGTTCAGTGATCAAATCGGCTTCGTACCGGTGTGCGGGGTCTTGTGCTGTGTTGAACAACACGATCAGGCTGTCGTCTGCGACAAATGATTTTGGCCCGTGACGAAACCCCAAAGTACTGTCCCAAAGACATGGTATGGATCCGGCTGTCAATTCCATGACCTTTAATGCGGCCTCGCGGGCGGCAAAGGTCATGGCACCTGTCCCTAGAAAAATCGCACGTTTCGGGGCAGCCCCGATCGCTGGTATGATCTGTGGCAATGCATCGGTGAAACAATCGGCAGCTTGCATCAGGTGATGATCGGGCGATATGTCTGCGCCCAATACCATCAAGGCGGTATAAAGCATTGTTGAAAAACTGCTGGTCATCGCAAACCCACTGTCATGGGTCTGGGACGGTAAAATGATTGATTTTGTCTGTGCGCTGTGGCGCGTTGCCAAGGCGCTATCTGTGTTGCAGGTGATGTTTAATCGCGGCGCATCCGGGGCAATTTCATCAAGAACATCCAAAACCCCAATGGTTTCTGATGAATTTCCGGACCTGCCAAAGTTGACAACCAGCGGCCTGCGGTCTGTCAAAAATTCACGGGGCTGGGCCACCAAATCTGTCGATGCGACGGATCGGAATTGGTAAGGACCGCGCAGATGTTCCAAGCCGGCAGCCAGTATGTCGCCGATAAATGCGCTGGTTCCAGCACCGCAAAACCAAACCTCGGTCACGTTTTGGTGCTGGACCCATGCGCGGATTGATTGATAATCGAACGCAACCGCCCAATCGCGCCAAATGTCAGGCTGGGCAAGTGTTTCATACCACGTCGCAGATTGGGAAAGATTTGTTATATCAGATGCAAAATTTGTCATCGGGTCACTGTAACCTTTGATAAAGTTGCAGGCGCATCGGGATTATGCCCCAAGGCCAATGCCACATCCAAGATCACCGGATAGACATGCCGCAACAATGCAGCGGCGGCGGGTGCAGGGGGCAGGTCGCTCACCTGCGGTGTGATATGAAATACCTCTGCGCCAACGGATTTGAAACGATCAATTGCCGTATCAATGCTGTTGCGTGTATGCGGCGCGCCTGTGTCTAGTACCAAAACGGTCAGTGCGTTTGTGGCCAGTTGTAACGGACCATGCAGCACCTCGGATGCGGAATAGGATTCTGCGTGAATTGCACAGGTTTCTTTGATTTTTAATGCCACCTCTTGGGCCGCACCAAATCCCGTGTCGCGTCCGATGATATAGACATTTCGTGCGCGCAGCAGCGCCGCACGCAGGGCCGTGTGTTGATCCACGGGCAAATGCCCGACCCGTTCGAAATCACGGGCCGCTTGGGTCAGGCGCATGGCATAGTCTGGTTTCAATGCGGCCAATAATGCCAAACCTGCGGCGATGGATCCGATGACGGTTTTTGTGGCGGGAACGGCTTGTTCTGGTCCGGCGCCGATGGGCAATGTCAAATCCGCCTGTTTTTCCACGGCCGATCCTGCGACATTGGTAATCGCTATCGTTTTCGCGCCACTGGTTCCAAGCCCCTGTGTCGCGCGCACCAAATCGTCGCTGCCGCCTGATTGTGAAATGATCAGTCCAGCCGCATGTTTGACGCCCACACCGTGACCCACCGAAAATACCGATGGGGGCAGCGATGTCACAGGGATGCCCAATTCACGCATAAATTCATACGAAAGCACGTTCGCCGCCGCATCGGACGAGCCGCGTGCAATGGTGTAAATCGCTTGGGTGTCTGCGGTAATCAGGCGGCGTACGTCCGCAGGTACATTCTGGGTGGCCGCGGCGGAAAAAACGGCGCTGGATTGTTCCAATTCCGTGGCCATTAGGTGCCCATGTGATGTATTTGCTTGGATCATGATATGGCTCTTAGGTTATAGCTGTCGAATTGTTGCCAAATGTCGGCAAGATCAACGATGGTTCGCTGACTGCGGGCTTGGTCTAGGGCCAGCGCGGCGATGCCTGCTTCAAGCGCGTCGACCAGCGATACGGGTAAATCCGACGAAGTTCCGTCAAGATAGGACAAAATATCACGCACCATTAGCTGATCGGCACCATAGTGATTGCCAACCTGCGGTGTGTCACCTTGGGTGTAGTCGTGACGGGCATAGGATGATCCATCACGGCGGGTAATGTTCAAATATCCGCGGACAAAATCGCCTTCGGCCATGCCTTTGGCGCCCATGATGCAAAATCTGCGATGTTCGTCAGGGACGTTTAGGTTTGTGTGAAACGCCAAACTGGCCCCGGTTTCGAATTCTAAAATTGCGGTTTGGAAATCAATAATGTCCCCATCTGAATGAAATGGATCATCAACGCTTTCCCAGACGGATTTTTTCACGTGAAAAATCTCGGCTTCGGTATTTGTGGTGGGCGCATGCGCGGGTACGAACGATTTGCGCCCACCAAAACTGGCCACACGTGCAGGACGAGAACCGGTGACCATGTTGTAAATGTCTAAGTCGTGGCAGCATTTTTCCAGCATGAAACCACCGGAATGTTCGATCATTCGACGCCAATCGCGCATAAAAAATGCACCATGATAGGGGCCGATATGTTCGTTTGCCTCAAGCGATACAATTTCACCCAAGGCGCCGTCGTTTAAAGCATGGCGCAAATCCACCATATGCTTGGAATAGCGCAGGACCAGCCCAACCATCACCCGCGTGGATCCGCCGTGTTTGGCCAACAATTCGGCCAATTCCATGGTTTCGGCGATCGAAACGACAACGGGTTTTTCGGTGAAAATATACGGAACATCTGCCTCAAGCCCTGCGCGCAGATCATCTAGGTGGAACCGGTTGGGTGAGCCTACGAAAAACAAATCAGGTTTGGTGGCGGCCAACATGTCGCGCACGTTTTCAAATTGGGGCGTGTCTGCACCAATTTGATCAACATAGGTCGATTGTGGATCAACATAGCCCACAAATTCGACATCAGGGCGCATGTCCTTAAGAATGGATAGGATATGGGCTGGACGCAATCCTATACCTGATGTTGCAATTTTCATGGGCTTATTACCGTTACACTTCGATCGTTGGTGCGTTCAAACGCGGTAGCGCCCTACCATCAATGGTAAAGACATGACATGTGCTGGGATCAATCGACAACGATAGTGGCGCGCCCTCTTTGGCGGGGGCAACACCATCTAGTGATGCACAAAAACTGGTGCCGTCAGACAGTTTGCCATAGGCAATTGTAATCCCGCCCAGACGTTCTAGAACGCTGACATCCATTGTGATGTTGTCGCCGATTGCGACGTCTTCGGGACGAATGCCCACTTCTACGGTGGTGCCTGCAGCGACTGATCCTGATTTTACGGGCAGGGTTAGGCTGCCACCGCTGTGCAAATCCACCGATAGGGTCGTGTCGGTGGCCTGCGTTACAGTCGCGGGCAGGAAATTCATATTGGGTTGTCCAATGAACCCAGCCACAAATTTCGTTGCGGGGTGGTGGTACAATTCCATTGGGCTACCAAATTGTTCGACGCGCCCGCCGTTTAACACCACGATGCGATCGGCCATTGTCATCGCCTCGACTTGGTCGTGGGTCACATAGACCATAGTTGCATCCAATTCGCGATGCAGCTGAGACAATTCAATCCGCATATCGCCACGCAGTGCGGCATCTAGGTTGGATAGGGGTTCGTCAAACAAAAACAGTTTCGGTTTGCGCACAATGGATCGGCCGATTGCCACGCGCTGGCGTTGACCGCCCGACAGTTGTCCCGGCTTTAGCTGCAGTTTGTCTGTCAGCTGTAATATCTCGGCCGCTTTTTTGACCTGTTCGTCCAATTCTGCGGCCTTCAGTTTTTGAACGCGCAGGGGAAAGGCGATGTTTTCATATACACTTAGGTGCGGGTACAATGCATAGGACTGAAATACCATGGAAATGCCGCGATCCACAGGGTCTGCATGGCTGACATCTTGTCCATCGATCAGAATATGGCCGGATGTTGTTTCCTCAAGCCCTGCAATGATCCGCAATAGGGTGGATTTTCCACAGCCAGATGGACCCACAAAGACGATAAATTCTTTGTCTTGAATGGCAAGGTTGATGTCATGCAATACCTTTGCCTGTCCAAATGATTTGCTAATGTTTTTCAGATCAAGAGTTGCCACGGAACTGTCCTATTTAAATTCGTGTGGTTGGGAACACTGGGCAGCGCAATTGGCTGCCCAGAGTCGGGAGGAGACGATTAAAGTGCTTCGTCTAATTCTTCGCCTGCGATTGTGACCAAGTTGTCCACTGTGTCATCTTTCAGGATGATACCTTGGATCATGTTGGTGAACACAGATTGCAGTGATTTGAAATCTTCGACCAGTGGTTCTGGACCACCCGCTGGGATCGCGTCGATGAATGTCATCCAGTACGCGTCGTCTTTGTAATATGTATCCGAACGACCCAGTTTTTCATAATCAAAGATCGGCGTCAGACCCCATTCTGTGTCCAGCGCGTATTGGCTGTCACCTGTCGTCAGCATCGTTGCCAATTCATGGGCCAAATCTTCGTGGCCAGTGCCTTTGAACACGGCGATTGAATCGGTGATCAACAATGTACCATTGGTGCCGCTTGGCCCATGTGGGACTGGGACAGTGATTTCATTGATTGATTCATTATGTGCGCCACGACCCCAAGGACCGTTGATGTACATACCGATTTTGCTGTCGTTATACAGTTCGGTCAGCTGCGAGCGTTCCCAAGCTGTTGGGCCCTCTTGGGCGACATCAACCAGTTTACCATAGAATTCCAGCGTTTCGCGTGTTTCTTTGCTGTCCAGTTTTGCTTCGCCTGTTGCTGTATCAATAACGGTGCCACCGTTTGAATACAGATAGTTCAGGAACTGGTGCATGGTGTTGTCGAAATCTTTGCCTGCCAAGCCAACGCCTGCGGCATCGGTGTTGTCGTTGATCGCCTTGGCCATTGCGTACATGTCATCCCATGTTTTGGGTGCTTCGCACGCAACGCCGGCTTGTTCGGCCAGATCACAGTTGATGAACATTGATTTTGTTGAAAACGCGCGGGGGTAGCCCCATTCGGTGCCTGAAATGGTCACTGTGTTCAGGATACCGGGCTGATAGGCATCGCGTGTATCTGCGTTGATTTGTGCAGGTACGATCAGGTCATTTGCGGCCAGCTGACGCAATGTACGGCTGCCCATATAGGCGATCGATGCTGGGTTACCAGCGGCGGCCAATGTCAACGCTTTGTCCTGACAGGTGCCCCATGGCACTTGCTCAAGGTTGACGGTCACGCCATCATGCTTGGCCTCAAACGCTTTGACAACGTCTAGGTCGGCTTGGAATGCTTCGCCGCCGCACATGATGAAATGTAATTCTTCTGCTTGGGCGCTGATGGCTGTGCCACACAGCATCGCTGCGCCGATAGTAAGTGTTTTCAAGGCTTTCATAGATTTCTCTCCCTTTTGGTCCTTGTTTTATTCTTTCACTGCACCGGCAGTCAGACCTGCAACCAGGTATTTCTGCAAGAACAGGAAAATGATCATGACTGGCAAAACCCCGGTCAGGGCTGCCGCCATCATTTGGTTCCACGTCACCGTTTGGTATCCGATAAATTCGAATAGCCCCGCAGGCAGTGGTTGATATTCACGCGTTTGGTTGAACGTGATCGCGAATAGGAATTGTTGTGCATAGGCCCCGATAAATACGGCCGTGGCCACAACGATTAACCCCGGTACCGCCAGCGGTAATACCACACGGCGTAGGGTGTACATACGGCTGGCCCCATCGACATAGGCGGCCTCTTCCAGCTCAACCGGAATTTTTTCCAGATATGACCGCAGCAGCCAAATGCCTGTTGGGATCAGAAATGCCACACCAGGGATGATCATCGCCCAATAGGTGTTTAGCAATCCCATCGTACCCAAAACGCGATACAGCGGGATCAGTAAAACCGCACCAGTGAACATATTGACGCCCAAAAATATTCCCAATGAAATGGATTTGAACGGGAATTTCAGCCGCGCATAGGCATAGGCCGCGGGGACGACCAAAATCATTGTCAGCACAGTCACGGATACGCTGATAAAGATCGAATTCATAATATAGCGCCCCAACAGTGGCACCGTGACCCACATATCGCGATAGGCCTGAAAACTGAAATCATCCGACCAGAACTGATAGGGGCTGCGAAACAGATGTTCCAGCGGGCGCAGAGACGCCATGAACATTTCAAAAAATGGCAACAGCAGGAATGTCAAAAACACGGCGATGGCTGCATAGATGCCGACCAGTTGCAATTTGGTGTAACGGTCCATCATATCACTTTACCCCATAGCGTTTGTTGATCTTGTTTAGGAAAAACAGATAGATCAGTGAAAAAATGCCCAACAGGAACACGATAACGACGGTACGTGCGGACCCTTCTCCGAATTTGAAATTGCCGATCGCAACTTTGTAGGTGTCGATGATCATTGTGGTGGTTGCGCCGCGTGGGCCGCCTTCGGTCAGGATCCAGATGATTTCGAAACTGTTAAAGGTGAAAATGGCAGACAGCAGAGACATCGAAATAATCACTGGCATGATTTGTGGAATGGTGATCCGGCGGAACCGGTACCAACGGCTTGCGCCGTCTACCCAGGCGGCCTCATACAGGTCGCGGCTGACGCCCTGCATCGCGGCTAGGAAAAACAGTGTCACCATGGGGGTGCCCACCCAAACATCGGCAACAACCGCGGAATAGAATGCTGATTTTTTGTACGCCAGAAATTCAAACGCCTTGTCGATGATGCCGACATACTGCGCAGCACCAGACAAAACGCCGAACGCACCGTTATACAGCCACAGCCAGCCAATCATACCAATCGCCATCGGGATCACCCATGGCGGCATGACCAGTGTCCGAAACAATGCCCGACCTGGGATCGCAGCATTCAACAGTGTGGCGCCAATCAGGCCCAAAACCAGTTTCAGCGAAACGGACAAAAACATCCAATAAAACGTCCGGATGATTGTTGCGTGAAATTTGCGGCTTTCGGCCAGATCGATATAGTTTTCGAACCCCACATATTCGCCGCCGCCCAAACGTGTGTTTGTAAACGACAGGCGGAATGTTTCGGCCAAGGGCCACGCGACAATTACCAGAATGAACAGGGTCGCAGGGGCGATCAGCAACCATGCAAATGCACCTTGTGAAAGCTTGCGGTTTGGTCCCGATGGTCTGGGTGGTTTCACTTTGGGTTCCTCGTTGGGGCGGTGGATTTGTCTATATTTGAAATATTACCGACCTTTTCCAAAAATGCTACCAAAATAATACCATTTTATCATTTTGCAGAATTGTAGTTGAAAATATTGGGAAAATACGCTCTTTTGGGGGTGGTGATGGGGCCTATTGTCATTTCTTGGTACTATTGGTAGCATACCAATATAGTCTTAAGGAAGCGCCATGGATGCGAATCATGAATTCTTTAGCGCGGCAGCCTGGCATGTTCCGTCTGGTGGGTCGCGTTATTTACAGCTGTACCGGTATATTGCTGACGCAATAAGCAGTGGGGAACTGGCCGAGGGGACGCAATTACCCCCTGAACGCATCCTGGCTGAAATGGCGAATGTCAGCCGTGTCACTGTGCGCAAAGCGGTCAAGGAACTGGTTGATGCCGGTTTGGTTGCGCAGCGCCGTGGCTCGGGCAGTTTTGTATTACCAGCGCAATCGCGCACGGAACAATCCTTGTCCAGTTTGGTTTCATTTACAGAAAACATGCAGGCACGCGGGCGCGTTTCGACCAGCCAGATTTTGGACCGTGGTTTGTTTTATCCATCGCCCGATGAAATGATGTCTTTGGGCTTAGCACCCAGTCAGAAAGTGGCGCGCATTGAACGATTGCGATTTGCAGATGGCTTGCCTATGGCATTGGAACTGTCATCTTTGCCCAGCGAAGCTTTGCCTGATCCTGATTTAGTAACCACATCGCTATATGATGTATTGCGTAAAACCAGACAGGCACCCAGTCGTGCGATCCAGCGGGTCAGTGCAGTCAATGCAACGGGAAAACAGGCCTCTTTGCTGGACGTAAAAGAAGGCACAGCCATGCTGCAAATCAATCGTACGGCTTTTTTAGACAGTGGGCGGCCGATTGAATTTACCCAAGGCCTGTATCGCCCCGATATTTATGACTTTGTTTCTGAAATCCGCCGTGATGCAGGGTAATGATGGATCCTATGAATGAAATTTGAAACCTATATCAAAGACGACCGCATGTATTGTCGATTGCATGTGTCGCGTGATGTTTGTCGCCCTGTTCTGTGCTACTCTGCCTTGGCACCGTCATATGTTGTTGGACATCCACGGTTGCGCTGCATCGGGGGCTACAGTGAAATACAACTGCCCGATTTACAGGTGGGCGCGCCGTATGACATTCAGTTGGCCTTTGACAATGACGACTTTCGGCCATCCAACCGTGCATGGTTGCCATTGGCGGCCTATTTGCGATGCGGAACGGATTGTATCGCGCTTGAGAAAACATCGCCCATTGGCGTGGACCCATCTTTGATCCACTATGACGCTGGGCGACAGCCTGTTTTGGCGATCTGTCCACAACCCAGTGCATTCAATATTGCGTCAGGGCATATCCACACGCATGGCTTTGCCTTGGATCATCCCGTGGCACAGGCCTGTGATCAGTATTTCCAACGCCTTGGATTGGGGCGCATTTTGGCAGCTGATGGGGTACCGGTCCAGATCGTAGATGCCGCTGAAATGGCGCAAGGTGCGTATCAGATTGATATTGCCACGACGGAAATCACCATACGTCATAGCTGTGAAATGGGACTGCACTATGCCTGTGTCACCTTGGGCAGTTTGCTGTTTAATCACCACGCGAAATTGCCCTGCGGTACGATCCAAGATTATCCAAGGTTTGAATGGCGCGGAATGCATTTGGATTGTGCGCGACATTTTTACAGCGTGGACACGATCCTGCGATATCTAGATTTGATGGCCCTGTTCAAATTTAACCGGTTTCATTGGCATTTCGCAGACGACGAAACCTATCGCGTGGTGATGGAACGTTTGCCCGACCTGCAACGCACGCACCTGCGGGGTGAAAATCAGGTTATTCCTGCGGTGTTTGGAGGCGGGATTTGTTCGGGGGGCGCGTATTCGCGCGCGGATGTTGCCACGATTGTTGAACATGCTAAATCCCTGCATATCGAAGTGCTGCCAGAAATCGAAATCCCGGCGCATGCCTATGCCCTGTGTCAGGTCTATCCCGAAACGCGCGACCCGTTGGATCAGGGAACGGCACTGTCTGTTCAGGGATATGCCGAAAATGTTATGAACCCAGCCCAAACCGAAAGCTGGCGCATTTGGACCGAGATGATCCAAGAAACCGCAGAGCTGTTTCCCTTTGATATGATCCATCTGGGGGGCGACGAATTGCCCGACCATGCGTGGGATGGGTCCGACAGGGTGACAGATGTGATGGCGCAGCATGGGTTGGCCAATCAACATGATGTCCAAGGTTGGATCATGGGCCAAGCGGCTGACATCGCACGCGCCGCGGGCAAAACACCCTGCGGTTGGGAAGAATCGTTTCGTGGATCGCCCAACATTGGGCAGGACGGTGTGATTTTCGGTTGGACCGGTCAGGGACTGGGCCTGCAGGCGGCGCGCGCAGGTCATCGTGTGGTGATGATGCCTGGCCAGCACACATATTTGGATATGGCGCAAACGGCGTCAGTTGATGATTGGGGCGCAACTTGGGCCGCGATTATTGGTTTGGCCGATACAATCGCATGGGATCCCGTTCCCACGGATGAACCAGAACTAGAACGGAACATCATTGGTGTCGAAGGCGCATTTTGGTCAGAATTCACCACACAAGACCAAGATATGGAACCCATGATCGCACCGCGCATTTTGGGCATTGCCACGATGGCTTGGTCACAGCGTGGTGCCGTGGCGGCAGATGATCTGTTCGGGTTACGCAGTGTGTATCAGCCCGTCTTTGAAAAAATTGGTTGGCGCCAAAGCTAGCACGCGTCCATCCAACGATAGCCTCGGTCGTCTAAACGGCGTTGCACCCGACCGGGGTAATCGGTGACAATGGCGTCTACTCCTAAATCAATCATGCGATCAATGTCTGCGATGTCGTTGACGGTCCAAACGGCAACCACCAACCCTAAACTGCGCGCATTTTCCATCATTTGTGGTGTGATGTCGTGAACATATGGGCACCAAATTCGACCGCCAGCGTCGTGCACCCGTTTTGGGGTCTCGTCAGGGTTTGCGGAAAAATCTGGCGCAAGCGGATCAGTTTACATTGGATCATCGACCTTGGGGATCGTTTGATCGGCTGGCATCGGGCGAACGTTTTCAGGTCAAACAAATCCACGTCAAACCCGGGGCCAAGCTGTCATTGCAAAGCCATCACCACAGGTCAGAACATTGGATCGTTGTTGCCGGTACAGCCCAAGTTTGCGTGGACGACCAAATATCCCTGATCAGCGAAGGGCAATCCATTTATGTGCCACTGGGTGCAAAGCATCGCTTGGAAAATCCCGGCAAGGTTCCAGTTATTCTGATTGAGGTCCAAACCGGTCG
>Ga0181600_10004267_pt1 | contig 10854 bp, 6 predicted proteins | sample 041ome_2_FD_132982 | JGI IMG/M metagenome (GOLD analysis project Ga0181600, IMG submission 132982) | Coastal salt marsh microbial communities from the Groves Creek Marsh, Skidaway Island, Georgia - 041406US metaG (megahit assembly) | ecosystem: Environmental > Aquatic > Marine > Intertidal zone... | reverse complement strand
GTCGGCGCGTCGGAGCCACAGAATTCTGTCTTTGTCACGCGATCTGTGTGTGTTGAACGTTTTCGCGCGACTTTTCCGCGGTCGCGGGTGAAAAGTCGCGGGAAACGTCGGCGTTTCGCGAGATTCCGAACGACGTTTTGGTGTTTTTTGCTCGAAACGACGGAGGCGACGTTCGGGCGCGCCACTTCGCGCCGCACGCACGCCTCCCCCCTCCCCCCCCGCACCACAGAGCAATCATGTCCGCCTTCACCCTCTCGTCCACCGCCGCCCCCGCGTCCGCGCGCGTCGCGATGCGCGGCTCCGGCGGCGCCGCGCTCCGCCGCGCCGCGGCCGCGCCTCCGCGATCGGCCGCGACCGCGAGGGCGGCCAGTCTGTCGGTCCGGGCGGAGTCGCCTCTCACGCGCAACGACGTGACGGAGACCATCGTGTTCAACCGCATGAAGAAGGGGATCACCTGGGCGAGCCTCGCGGAGGCGGTGGGCCAGTCCCTGCCCTGGACCACCTCCGCGCTCCTCGGTCAGCACCAGATGACCCCCGAGCAGGCGAAGGCGGCGGGGGACGTTCTCGGCCTCTCCGCGGATGAGCAGATGCTGCTCACCTACGTGCCCTACAAGGGGTCCTTCGGCAAGCCCGGCGAGCTGGTGCCCACGGACCCGCTCATCTACCGCTTCTACGAGATGGTCATGGTGTACGGCCCCACGTACAAGGAGATGATCCACGAGGAGTTCGGGGACGGGATCATGTCCGCCATCGACTTCGACATGGACTTCTCGCGCCTGCCCAACGAAGCCGGCGACCGCGTCAAGATCGTCCTCACCGGCAAGTACCTCACCTACAAGTCCTTCTAACTCTCAGCGAAGAACCTTAGGCGTGTCGACTGCGTGGTGTAGTAGTGTAAGGTAGACTATGTATTCACATTGTTTTTGTTCGTTGTAATACGTCACGACGAGGTCTGTGGACGAGTATCGCGCTACGTACGACTGAACTGAAATACTTTAAAATAGTGCGTACAGACGACGGCGCTCGGCGCTCTCCCCGTCTCACTTGCGGCCGTACGCGTAGAAGTGGAGCCCCGCGACGAAGACCGCGGCGGCGAAGACGTTGCCCAGCGTGACGGGGATGATGTTGTTGAGCATCATGTCCGCCACGCTCACCTGCGCGCCGCATAGCATGCCGTGCGGAATCAGGAACATGTTCGCGATGGAGTGCTCGAACCCGAGCGCCACGAACGTGCTGATGGGCCAGAAGATGGCGAGGATCTTTCCCGCCACGGAGGTGGACGCCATCGTGCCCCAGACCGCGAGACACACGAGCCAGTTGCACAGGACGCCCTTGAAGAACGCGACGCCGAACGGCAGGGAAGCCTTCGTCGTCGCGATCCCGATGACGGCAGCCTTCGCCGCGGGCGCCGCCGCGGTCGCGGCGCCGAAGGCGAGGTACGCCATCACCACGCTGCCGACGAAGTTCCCGGCGTACGACAGGACCCAGTTCTTGATCAGCGCCGCGAGCTCGATCTTCTTCGTCAATACGCCGCTGAGCATGACCATGACGTTCCCGGTGAAGAGCTCGGCGCCGGTCAGGATCACCAGGGTCAGGCCGGCGGGCAGACCCACCGCGCCTTTCAGGAAGTTGCACAAACCGGGGTTGGCGGCGGCGAGCGCCGGAGACGCCGCGCCGATGCAGCTCATCAGCAAAGCGCCGATGCCGATGAGCGCGCCCGCGGAGAACCCGAGAACGAGCGTGGTGGTGGGATCCTGCGTGGCCTTCTTCTCCGCCGCGGCGCACACGGCGTTGAACGTCGCGGGTGGGGGAAGCGCGTCGCCCGCGGGCGGCGCGGCGTTCGCGAGGACGCGCACGCTTCGCGATTGCCGCGCCGGCCGAAACGCCGCGGAACCTCTGAGCGCGACGGGCGCACGCGCGACGCTGGAGAGCGCGGCGGCGCGCGTCGAGGCGCCGCGGGGAGGCGCGGCGCGGCGCGAGACGCGCGCGCGCACGGAGACGGTAACGGTGGCGACGGAGCTCATGGTTCGAGGTTCTCGGTGCGGTGGGAGTGTCCGCCTGAGGGGTCGCGGTGCATCCAGAGCGACGGAGTCGGCCACGCCGAAACTCGAAAGCACTTCCTTCGTTCGACCTTTCGCGCCATTTGGCGTTTCCGACGAAACCCGAGACGCGACACGTGGCGACTGCGGATTTTACGATGTGATTTGCCGACAACTCGACGTTTCGAAAAGACGCTTCGGTGTTCGATGTTCACAACGCCACGCGCGCGCGCCTCGGACCCCGCGCGCGAGGATCTCCCCTCGCGGCGCGCTTCCCCCCGCCTCGCGCCCACCTCGAGACCGCGCTCCGCCTCGCTTCGACCCCGGAAGTTCACTTCCGGGCGTCCCGACCGCCCCCCCCCGGGGAGGACAATGCGCGACTCCGCGCTGGAGTCCGGTGACGAGGACGAGTCCTTCGGGGAATCTCCCGCAGGCAATTTTTCCCGCGTCGGCGACGACGCCGGAAATAAACGCGACGGCGCGACGGGGACTTCGCCGGTAGTCGGCGGCTTCGCCGAGTTCATGCGCATGCAGCTCGCGCACGACGACGCGGTCGTCGATACCTCGACTCGCGCCGCGGGAAGAAACGCCCGTCTCGTGCGCTCGTTCGAGCGCGCGTACGTGGAGAACGACGCGCGCGCCGCCGCCGCGCTGTGCCGCGCGGATTGCGATTGGTGCGACGGCGAGCGTTTGGTGCGCGGACGGGAAAAGATCGCGGCGTTGTTGACGAAAGAGTGGGGCGAGCAGAGCGACCGCGTGCAGCGCACGAAGGTGTTCACGAGCGGCCACAACAGGGTCGCCGCGTGCTTCGAGCGCGAGTACGTCGCGCGCGTCCCCGGGGACGTCCCCGGGGACGCGGGTACGCGAACGGAGGCGTCCGACGGCGCATCCGACGACGACGACGCGCGACGAAAACGCGCGCGCGGCGAACGCGAACCGCGACGACTCTTAAAAAAAATGTACGTCGCCCGCGGCGCCGAGTTTTGGGACTTCGACGACGATGGCTTCGTGCGCGCGCGCGTCGGCATCGTCACCCAAACGCCGGTCACGTCGCGCGAGACCGCGATCGTACCGCGATTGAGCTGGTCGCAGAAGTGACGAGACGAGAGTAACGGGTTTGGTTTCCGTTGTTGTACGCTATGCTTGCTACGTAGTTAGGTACCGCGTGGTTTTTTTTGTTTTTTTTAACCGTCTCTTCACAAACGAGCTATATACGACACGTCGCGACGCGAATCCGTCTCATCATCAGTCTTTCCCCTTGGCCGCCGCCGCCGCCGCTTCCAGCAGCGCCTCGGCGGCGAGCGCCTCGGTCGTTTCCGCGGACGCCGCGGACTCGAAACGCGGTACTCGAAACGTCTTCTCGTCCGAAAACGGTCCGTCGCGCTCGTCCTTTTCTTTTGGCGAAAAAAAAGCCGCCTCGCGTTCCACCGCCGCCGCGTCTTTCGCGACGCGCTCGTAATCCTCCGGGAACGCGAAGGGAGTCTCCGCGAGCCAACACCCACCAATACACACGCCCCAGCGCGCGGCACCCGGCGCGCGCGCGAAGTGCTCGCCTGTGCGTTGCACGTGCCTCTGCACTACGATTTTCTCATCTTTCCGTTTCCGAGACGCGTTCCACTTGGCGAGCGCGCCCGGGTCGAGCCACAACCCGGGCGCGCGCGCGTCGTACCCGTCGTCGCCGTCCAGAAGCGACGATTGTTCGGAAAACGCCTCGGCGCCCGCTGAGTCGCGCAAAGCGCGCACGTACCGCGCCAGCTTGGGGACGTCACGCCTCGGGACGGTGTACCACACGAACCCGGTGGCGTCCAGAACCTTCTTCGCGTGCGTGTCCGTCTGGTACACGCGCTTCTTCTGCCGCGCCGGGGCGGCGTGCGCGAACGCCACCTCGCTCAGCGCGAACGGGCGCGCGCACCGCAGCGGCACCGCCGAGCCCGCGGCGAAGAACCGGAGCGACGGCGCCGCGAGTTTTTCGGCCATCTTTTCAGTTTCAGAAAACGATCGCGAGGAGACGATCGAAGACTCGCCGCCGCGCTTTTGCTTTTCAGGTGGAACACCGTCGTGATTGATCGAGTCGTCGCGTCGATGAATGGTCGCCGCGACGAGACGCGCGACGTTCCCGGGTCGAGACGCGACCGAACGCGGGTCCCACGCGTGGCTCGGCTCGTCGCGCTTGGCGCCCGGCTCGGTTCCGGTGCCAAAAAATTTTTGGCGCGAAAAAGCGCGTACGGGACGGCGACTCGCGCGTACAGTCGAGCTTCTCTCGCTTCTCTCGTCGTCTCCCGAGCTTCTCTCGAGCTTCTCCGCGCGCGTGTCTTCCTTGCGCGCCCTCGCGCGCAAGGAAGCTTCTGCCTCGATCTTCCTCGCGCTCATCAGGACGTCGAACTCGATGTACCGGAAGCGGAGGGGCATGCCCGAGCGGTTGTGCATCAGCGAGAAGGTCTCGCGCTCCGCCAGGCGCATGTCGCGCATCATCTCGCCCCCTTGGATCACCGCGTCGAACAGCACGTCGTCCAGCGACAGGACGGAGGCGTAAAACGACGTCTCGGCGTCTCGGTCCCCCGGGGTTTCGGGTTTCGAGGGTTTCGAGGGTTTCGAGGGTTTCGAAACCCCCGGGGTTTCCGGGGCGGAAGAAATCGCGTAAGCTCGGGGCGCTTTCGGCGTCTTGCGCGCGTTGAGCCGTTCGGCGTCGCTCGCGTTCGCGGCGTACAGGGGCGTACCCGAACCCTTCGCGGGGGCGACGCCCAAGTACGCCACCTCGGCGGGTGTCGCCAGAAGCTCCGCCGGGTCCGTGAACGCGCGACTCATGATCTCCACCACACCCAGCGTGGCGCTGGGCGCCACCGCGTCATCGTCCGAGTCGTAGTAGGGAACGAAGTCGGTGCGCGCTCCGGCGTTTTTCCCCGAAGAAAAGGCGTCAATCGGGTTCCCGGTTTCGTCCTTCGGCAGCCTGGGCGTCGCGGCGCGGGCGTGGGCAAACAGAGGGCGCACGCGCTGCGACGCGTAAAAACACGTCGCGCTCACGGACTCGCCTTTGTGCGCGCGGCGAAGGCTCGCCAGCCACGGGCCGATGTCCGGCGCGGGCTTTTGTATCCGTCGCTTCTGCTGTTGCGAGGGTTGAACCGACCGCACCGTCGTCCGGCGCCCGCTCCACGTCGTCCACGTGTCCATCGGCGCGGCGCGCTTTTGCGGTTCGCTCGCGTCGGATTCCTTCGATTCCTTTTCTTTTTCGGCGAACGATCGCCTCGAGCCTCGTCGGACCTCGGCGGACCGATCGACACTGGAAGGAACGACAGTGGAAGGAGACGACGTCTCCTTATGCGCTCGTTCGCGCTTCTGTCCGACTGTCCTCTGTCCTCCCTCGGCGTCTCCAGGCGTCTCTCGGGCGTCTCTCTTTTTCGCAGACTGAACGCCCTCGCCCTCGACGCGCGGAAGGAAGTGCCGGATGACCATCCCCCCCTGGTCGGCGAACGCCGCGGCAAACGCCGTCGCCTCCGCGTCCGTCGCGTCTCTTTCGCCGAAAGAGCTCAGCGAAGCCGCCAGCGCGCGCGTCTTCTCCCCCTTGAAGAAGTACGCGCCGGGCCGCGTGCCCCGCAGCCGCAGCAGCCGCTCGGGGGTCACGCCCAGCGCGATCTCGCAGAAGCGCGACTCGCGCACCTCGCCCGCGGCGCCGTGGCGCGTCACGAAAAAGTCACGCATGGGCTCGCGGTCGCACTCGAACACCGCGCACCGGTACGCCTTCGCCTCGAACCGCGCCCGCTCCGAGGCGCGTCGCTTCTGCTCAGATGCGGTATCCCGCGCCGCGCGCGCGGCGTCGAGGACGTCGAAAATCGACCCCGCCGGCGCCGGCGCCATCGTCAGCGGCGCCGCCGGGTCGCGAGCCTTCGCCTCGCGCTTTTTCGGATTCGACGGATTCGCGGATTTCGGCGGCGCGGAAACGGAGACCACACGTCGGCTAGGAGCCTTCGACGGCTTCGAAGCCGTTCCGGGTTCCGGGTTCGGTTCCAGATTCGGTTCCAGATTTGGGTTCGGTTTGGGTTTCCTCTCGCCGGAGCGCCGCGTCCCGGAGCGTCTCGAGCGTTTCGTCGAGTCTCTCTTTTCGTCCTCGCCGGTTAAGACGCGCGGCTTCTTCGCGGCGGGTCCATCGACGAGAGGCTCGGGAGGCTCGGGAGGCTCGGGAGGCTCGGGAGGCTCTGGCCGTCTGGCTCTCGCAGTCGGGCCGGGTTCGACGACGCCGTAGACGTCGCTCAAAGTCTTCGTCTTGAAATCTCGGGATTTCAATCCCGAAATTTCCGAGCGCTTCGCCGACGCTTCAGCCGGGACGCGCGGAAACCGCGGAGGCGCCACGTAAGGGCGCCGAAGCGCCGTCGGCGGCGGCTCTCGGACGCTTCCTTCCCGGTCCGACGCACAGACCGGGTCCGACGCACAGACGCGACCCGTAGAGCTCACGCGACGCGTGATGTTAACCTCCGTCCACGTCTGAGCGGCGTCGCGCGTTTCGTCTGCGCGTTTCGTGCCCGCCTCGAGTCGCCGCGGCGCGCGCGGCGCGGAGGCGGAGGCGGAACGGAGGCTCCTCCTACTCTCCGGTTTCGTCGATGTTTTGTCGGCGTTCGGCGTCGTCGGCGACGCCGTTTCGTCTCTTCCCGGTTCCGTCTCGGCGGCGTCCACCAGCCTCGCGATGATTCGCCGCGCGTCCTCCATCTCCAGAAGCGCGCCGGGTCGCTCCTCCGGCTGCGTCGGGTGTGTCGGAAGATTCGGCTCGTCGAGCTCGCGACTCGCCTTCTCCGCCTTCTCTTCCTCCGCCTTCTCTTTAAGACGACGCCTCTCCGCCGACTCGATTCTGCGCTTTTCGCGAGCCCTCTCCTTTTGAAGGTCCTTCTTCGCGCGAAGCCTCGCGCGATCCGCACGTGCCTTTTCATTCTTCCTCACTCGCTCTTGTTCCCGCCGCTCCGCCTTCGCCGCTTCGGCGTCCTTCTCGGCGTCGGGCGAGGGCGTCGCCGCGCCGTTCGCGCCCGAGTCGCGCGCCGGCGGCGCGGGCGACGCCGGCGCCGGCGGCGCCGCCGCCGCCGGCGCCGGCGGCGCGAACCGATCGGACGGCGCGACCTCAACCTCGACCGCCGCGACCGCGCGCGGTCGCGGCGGGGTCGCGACGAGCGCCCTCGGCGACGCCTTCGGCGATCGCAGCCGCGGCGACCCCTCGTCGAGCACGTCCTCCGCGTCCTCGATCTTCAGACGGGACGCCGTCGCCGAGACGTTCGCCGGGACGTTCGCCGGGACGCGTGGCGCCGCGTGGCTGTTCGGTCGGAACCCGAAGCCACTCCCGGCCACTCCCGGACTCGCGAGTGCGGCGAGTGCGTCTCGCGGGAGGTCCGCGGAGACGCGTCTCTGCGGGACCATCGAGACGGACAGCGGGTCGTACCCCGCCGTCGCGATATCGAAAAACGGCGCGACGTTTAACGGCGCGACGCCGCTCGCGACGCGCGTGCGTAAACCGTCACTGTTTGCAAGTCCGAACGGCGGTCCGAACGGAACCACCGGGCTCGCCTGGCTCGCGATCGCGAGCCAGGCGTTCGCGTCGCTCGAAAAGTGACGCGCCGCCGCGCGCGCCGCCAAGCTCGGCGAGATCAAGCCTTGCGGGCTCAGAGAGCCTGACGGCGCCGTCGAACCGCGCGCCGTCGGGATGGCGACGCCGCTCGCGCCGAGCGCCGCCGGCGCGAACATTTTTTGCTGACTATCCGCGAGCGCGCGACCGAGCGCCGCCGACTCGGAAACCGACTCGGAAATCGTTCCCGTGACGTGCGTTCCGTACCGACCGCGGTCTGTGAGACCTGTGAGAAGGGTCGGGGAAAAGAACGGAGTCACGTGTGTTGTCGCCCCCCGGTTCCGCTCAGCCTGCTCGGCGCACGCGCACGCCGCGGCGACCATCAGACGCGCCGGGTTATCGTCGTCGTCGTCGTCGTTTTTTAGAACGCGCTCAACGCCGGTCGGGGAAGGTTGGGGCAGACCGCTTTCCTCTCCCAGAAGCGCGCGTTCGGAGGAGAAGTCGTACTGGACGTGCTCCAACGACACGTTCCGCGCGGCGAGGAACCCCTCCGCGCCCCCGCGCGTCTCGCCGAGTAGGGACTCCAGGAAATCGCGGGACCCGAGCGCGCGCGCCGCCGCCGCCTCGGCGGCGGCTCGCGCCGCGTCGAGGAAGCGGAGCCGCAACTGCCGCGCTTCGTGTACCGAACTCGGGTCCAGCGGGCACGTCACCATCCGCGACTCGAACTTGTCCACCATGCGGAACGCCGCGGCCAGGCCGTCGGCGGCGACGAGCGGATCGCCGCTCCGCGCGCCCGCCTGAATGAGTCGCGCGCAAAACGGCGGGAGCCACCGCTCGAATTGGGCCTTGGAAAACGCTGTGATGTGCTCGGCGCGCGCGTAGCGGAACCACCGCAACTCGGAGTGCCGCCTCGTGTCCCCCACGCCCAGCAGCATCACCGCGACGTGCGAGTCCGCGTACGCGGGCGCGTGGAATTCCTTGGGCAGGAACAAGTGTCTCGGTTTCGGAACCGTCAGCGCCGGCCACGGGAAGTCCCCGGTGGCGAGACCCGTCGTGCAGACCCAGACGCGTTCGCCGCCGTAGTGCTCCAGAAGGTAGGACACGTCCTTGTGCCGCTTCGCGTCGGGGCGGGGGGCGTGCGGGTCCATCGTATCGCCGCGACAGGCTTCGGCGCGACTCGCGATCGACGAACGCGGCCGACGTCGATCCTCGGAAGCGGCGACGAGGCGACGAACGCGCGCGCGCGTGGGCGCTCCGAGCCGCGGGGGCCTGTGGGTCCGCGCCTCGACGTGACCGGCGTGTGCGTTCGGAGTGGTTCGGTCACCGCATCGGGCGCGTCGGCGACGAAAGAAACGGGCCGCGCGCCTCTCGCGGGACGCGCGCTGGATCGCTCGTGATAATGCGCCACGACCTCGGAACGAACCTCGGTTCTTGTCACCTCGTTTTCTGGACTCGACACGCAGTTCGGCAGTGTCGGCAGTTCGCGCCGGGAAATCGCGCGCGGCTTTTGTGCGAAATGCACCCCTGCGCCGTGCGAGAGATCGCGGCACGGCGCGCGCGTTCGCCCGCTTGCCTCCGCGATGAAGCTCTCGCCTCTGGCGCACCAGGCGGGCGCGCACGACGACGGCGCGTGGGCCGTGGCGTGGTGCAAGTCGAGCGATGGGGACGACCTGCTGCTCACGGGATCGGTGGACGAGTCTGTGCGATCGTGGCGCGCCACTGGAGACGGACTGGAGGTGGTCCACGAGTACCAGGGTGCGTGCGGCGGGACGGCCGCGTCGCGCTCTTTCTAACCGGGGTCCCATGTGGCGCGATCGAGACGGTCGCTCCCGCGACGCGCGACGAACGAACGGACGCCGTCGTCGATGCCGGTCGTCTACGTGGCATCATCACGGCGCGACCGACAGCGGGGGCGCATCGCATCCATCATCCCTAAGCCATCGGGATCGACGCGTCGTCGCGCGAAGATGAAGATTGGGTTTTTTTTTTCAGTTCGCGAACCTCTAGAGGTCGCGACGGTGTCTTCCCCGATTTTGAACCTCTCCTGACGAGTCCCTTCCATCACCTCCGTGGTCCCCGCGTTCGTGTACACGCGCGCGCGCACGAACGCGCGCGTCTCGTCGCCATCGCACGTCGCGCGACGCGAACGAACCCAAAATCGAAAAAAAAAATAAAAAAAAAATGAAAACAGGCCACTCTCTGGGCGTCGTTTCCCTCGCCGCGTCTCCGGATGGGTCGACCGTGGCGAGCTCAGCTTTGGACTCGCAGATCCGCGTCTGGGACGTCGCCACGCACGAGACCAAGGTTGTGATCGCGTGCCCCCCCGCGGAGAACTGGCACGTCGCCTTCGTCCCCGACTCGCAAGGGACGTCGAACACGCTCGCCGTCGCGGGCGGCGCCTCGAGAAGCGTCAAGCTGTACGACGTCTCGGCGGATGGCGCCGGCGCGGAGCTCGCCGCGCTGGCGTTGCCGAGCGACACACACGCGATGAGCGCATCCGGCATGAATGACGCTTCCGACGCTTCCGATACTACTACGAACGCGACGTTCGTGCAGGCGGTGGCTGTGTCGCGCGACGGCGCGCGCGTCGCGTGCGGCGCCGCCGACGGAACCGTCGCCGTCTTCGACGCGGCTTCGCGCGCGTTCCTGCATCGCCTGGAGGGCCACTCGGCGCCGGTGCGGTGCGTGGCGTTCTCGCCCGACGGCAAGACGCTGTACACGGCGTGCGACGACGGGCACTGCCACGCGTACGACGTCGAGCACAAGTCGCTGCTGGACGCGCTGCCGGGGCACAGGGGGTGGGTCCTGGGCGTGGCCGCCGCCGGGGACGGAAACGCCGTCGCGACGTGCGGCGCCGACGCCGCCGTCAAACTGTGGGACGTGCGCGCGGCTCGCGAAAACGCGTGCGCGCAGACCGCGTCCGCGCAGAACGAAGCCGTCTGGAGCGTCGCCTTCTCGCCCTCGCGCGATGTCCTCGCCGCCGCCAGCGACGACGCGTCCGTGGCCACCTTCCAGTACACGCCGTGAGTGACGCGTCCGTCGTCGAATCGAATCGAATCGAATCGAATCGAATCGAACGGGGATGACATGACGATCGTCTTCGTCGCGATTCATGGAGGTATACCTTCTAGTAGTCTGTAATATCCGATAAATACCACGTATACATCTAATAAGACTAAATATCCATACGCGCATCGCACAGTAGCTAGAAAGTACAAAAATATTTGTTTTAGCCGCCGCCCGCCGCCCGCCGCCCCGTTTTCGATGGGCTCCGTT
>Ga0181600_10004257_pt1 | contig 10860 bp, 11 predicted proteins | sample 041ome_2_FD_132982 | JGI IMG/M metagenome (GOLD analysis project Ga0181600, IMG submission 132982) | Coastal salt marsh microbial communities from the Groves Creek Marsh, Skidaway Island, Georgia - 041406US metaG (megahit assembly) | ecosystem: Environmental > Aquatic > Marine > Intertidal zone... | reverse complement strand
TTTTTTATGGAGCTTAATGCAAACACTATTTACTCCATCTATTTCTATAATTTTTATGAACGTCTAATTCAATATTTTGCATATCAATTCCCTTATCGAGATTGATATTATTATACTCATTAATGTAATTTGAGATGATTTTCATCTCGTTTGGTGTAATTGAAAATTGATTATCCCTTCCTGGTAAATTATTATCAATAGTAAAGTGTTTTTCTATAAATTCAGGATTGTAATTTAAAGAAGCTAAAGCATCGTTAACTCCCTTTAAGTGTCCACTATATCCAACTCTTTTAAAAAGTTTTCTTAAGTGATTTATTCTTGGTAAATTGACATTTTCAGGCTGCGTTGGATATGATGAGACACAATGAAACATTATAAATTTATTTTGATCAATATTTTTTGATAAAATCTCTAATTCAGATAAAGTTGTGGCGCCAGTACTCATAAAAACTTCATTATAGTTTTTTGTTGCCTCATTTATTATTTCAACATTATTATTTTCCATACTAGCAATCTTGACCGAACTCAATTTAAGCTTATTTAAAAAAGAAAAGTATTTTTTGTTAAAAACTGAAGTTAAAAATAAAATTTTTTTTTTGTCACAATAATTTTTTAATTCCCAATGCTGATCTTCTGTCAATTCTGCTTTTTTATATAATTCCAATCTTCCATCATTATCCCAAGGTCCTGGCTTTAAATCATTAACAGACCAAGTTTGAAATTTTGCATAATCTGCTCCCGATTCCTTTGCGGCATCAATCATTTCTTTGGCTAGTGTTATATTTCCAATAAAATTCCAACCTATTTCAGCAATTAATTTACATTTTTTTAACATTACCTATTTATATAGATTTTAATAATGAATTCTATTTATTTTTTTATAAACAGAGATAATTCTGCTGTATCATTTTTATAAAGTATATTTATCAAACACTAAAGTTTTTAACTATCTTCAAAAAAAATAAAAAAAATCTATTAAAGAAATTTCTCATACCAATTTAAAGTTTTCAAAAGACCCACATCTAACTTAATTTTTGTTTTAAAGTTAGTTTCTAATTGAATTCTTTTAATGTTTGGAACTCTACGTGTCGGAGAAGAATTATTTAAATCAACTTTTGTAAGTTTTTTTCTTTTATTTGTAAATTTCATAATTTTTTTTGCTAAATCTATTATTTGAATTTCTTCATTTGAATTGCCTATGTTATAGACTTTATAATTTAGTTTTATTTTATTCATTAATAATAGCAAAGCATCAATAAAATCATCTATATAACAAAAAGTTCTTCTGTGCCTTGGATTAAAAACAATAACTTCTTTTTTGTGGAAAAATTTATAAGCAAGCTGAGGTATTACGTGATCAAGCCCCATTCTTGGTCCATATATATTATGGGGTCTTACAATTACTACGGGTAGACCAGAGTGAATACAAAGCGATTCTCCATATATTTTAGATAGCAAATAAGTACTTCTTTTATCTGATATATCGGGCAAAGTTAAAAACTGATTTTCTGGTGTGGGAAATTTAATTGTTTTAGATAAAATTGAACCAGCATAAATTTCGCTCGTAGAAAAGAAAAAAAATTTTTTCAATTTTTTTTGTTTTTTTGAAAATTGAATTACATTTTCTAAAAAAATATGGTTAAAAGTCAAAACTTTATAGGGATTAGAAGAAACATTCTCAACTCCTACAATTGCTGCTAAATGAAAAATTACATCATATTGTTTCTTAATTTTTATCGGAAACATTAAATTATGACTAATAAAATTAATATTTTTGTTCTTCAGAACTTCTTTAAACTCTCTATCTTTTTTTCCTCTAGAGAAATTATCAATTAAATCTACATTGCAAATTTTTGCTATTCTTTTGGCCAAGGCTAAACCAATAAATCCAGCTCCACCTGTTATTAAAATTTTTTTCATTTATTTTTATTATTTAAAAATATTTAAACTTTAATTTTACTTTTAAAATATTATTTAAATTTTTGATACCAAATTTTATAATCATTTAATTTGATTCTACTATCGTATCTATTTCTTTGATCAGCAACTTTTATAAAAGATTTTAAATAAAAGAATATTTCTTTCATAATGCCTATAAATTTGCACTTAAAATAAAAAAAGTTAATCTTATTTTTCTTTTCAATTTTAATTGTTTTTATAAATAAATCGATTTCTTTAGCATAATGATCACATCTTTTATTATCAATTTTAAAAAAATATTTCTTTATATAATTATGATCAATTTTTTTTGATTTTATTTTATTAGTTTGAATATTATTAATAATTTTTTTTATATCATTTATTGAATTTATCTTATCATCTGACAAATTAAGATGATCTTTATGAATTAACTTTTTTGTTAAGGGACCATAAATTTCACCGCAAGGTATTTTTTTTAATTTTGCCTCAAAAATTGTAGTACATCCATTATGTGCTATATGGTAATTAGATATATTTATTAAATCATTAATTAAAATATCTTTCAATAGAAAAAAATTACTTCCTAAATTCTGAACAAGTTTTTCCCAAAATAAATAATCTTCATTTGGATGGGGCTTTATTAAAATAAGATAATTGTTCTTAATAATTTTCTTAATTTTTTTTAAAATTTCTTTAGTAAAATTTAAATTTTTTTTTGTATTTTTAACATGCATTAAATAGTCCATTGATTGAACGAATTGACTATTTCTCCTTTGAAGAATTGTTTTTATTTTTTTTGAACCTAAATGAGCTTCTTGCGTACTAGTAGCAATTGTAATAATTTTTGTATTTGAATTTAAAATTTTAATTTTTTTTTTTATTAATTTAAATGAATTTTTTTTTGGGTAAATTTTATCGTTAACAAAATCCATTCTTGGACATCCAGCTACAATTTTTTTCTTTATATGATTTATTTTTTCATATTTTTTTTTTTCAAATTCACTCCAAAAAAAATATAGATCTACATTCATCAAGACTCTTCTCTTAAAAATTGGAAAATCCTGATTGCACCCCTCAGACTCGATAATTATAATTTTTTTATTATTCCAATTATATTTTTTATATTCATTTTTAAAAAGAGGCTTATTTAATACGATAATATCTTTGTCGATAGATACTTCCCATAACCAAAGAGGGGCAAAATAGACTTTATATCCTTTATTTTTCAATATATATCCTATTCTTGCGAGTGAAGGCAAGTCTCGAAATTTATGATCTACGTAAAATAAAATTTTTTTCATTCTGTTGTTATTTAATTTGTACAATATAATCTTTCTTTTTAAGAAAATAGATATTATTTAGAATCAAATGATTATAAAAAAAAACACTTTAGAAGACTTAATTGCTTTATACAAAGAAAAAGTAAATCAGGACAAATATAAAATAATTTACGAGACCTTCAAGGAATATAGAATTAAAATTAAAAACTACATAGCGTTTTTAGTTAGACCACTTAATAGAACTAACAAATTTACAAAGGAAAGGTATGACATAATTCATACTAATAGAAATATTTTAAATTCACTAATACCAACATTTAATAAGAAAGTTCACGAGTACAAGGGAGAAAAATTTTTTGCTTCTGAAGGATTGATGAAAAAAATTTATCAAAATGTTGTTATAAATATAATAGAATATACAAAAGCAGCAAATGTTTTAGAAGTTGGTTGTGGTAGTGGAATTAATTTAAAAATTTTATCAGATTATTTTAATAACACTAAATTTTATGGTATCGACCAAAGTACAGCTGGTATAGCAAAAGCGACAGAATTAAAATCTTCACTTATTAATGATAAATATACTGAGGGATTAAAGTTTAATTTTAATTATAAAAAAAATAACGAAAACTTAAATTTTAAAGAAGAAGATGCGCAAAATTTAGGATTTTCTGATGAGAGTTTTGAATTAGTGTACACTATTTTAGCTTTAGAACAAATGAGCAATATACAAACAAAAGTTATTGATCAAATTAAAAGAGTTTCAAAAAAATATATTTTACTAATTGAGCCATTTAAGGAATTAAATTCAACTGGAATAAAATATTTTTATCATAAATCAAAAAAATATTTTGATTTAGATACAAAGGATATTGAGGATAATAAATGGAAAATTATAGAATATAATAGTGATTTTCCAAACTTGTTACACTTAAGAACAGGGTGGCTATTACTAAAAAAAAATTAGTATTTTAATAAATTTGGAAATTTTTTAATAAGTCCATCTAGCAAACAAAAATCCTTTTCATAGTCAATATTAACCCACAAAGTACTTTTGGATACTAGGCCTAGATATTTTTTTTTAACCAATTTTTTTTGATAAAAATTAGACGCTCTATATATAAATAAGTTTCCAGTTGGAATATACTTGCCACTTATGTCCTGCGATCGTTTATTAATATGATAATCTGGAATAAATTCAGAATTTTTTTTTAATTTTCCAGTAAATTCCTTAGAATTATAAAGATGATACAAAACATTAAAATTTTTTTTTTTATCTAATAATTCTAATCCTTCTCTTATCAAATTTTTTTCTCTTATTGGCGATGTCGGCTGAAGCAAAATTACATATTTATAAATTTTATTTTTATATTCGTAATGCTTTAATGCATGGTTTATAACATCTGACATTGGAGCTGAGTTACTAGAAAATTTAAGAGGTCTATTTAAAAAATTTACTTTATTTTCAAAACAAATTCTTTTAATTTTATTTGAATCTGAAGAAACAACTATATCGCAACCTTTAGAATTTTTTTTAGCAAATAATATAGTCCAATAAATTAAGGGTTTATTTTTTACGATTCTTATATTTTTATTCTTCACTCTCGAAGATCCGCCTCTAGCAGGAATCAATATTAATGCTTTTTTTTGGATTTTTTTATCAAATTTTAACAATTTGGCCTTTTTTATTCGAAGATTTTCTAATAGCCTCCACAATCTCCATAGTGTGGATGGCTTCTTTGGCATTTATTAAATTTATTTTACTATTACTATTTATAGACCTAAAAAAATATCTAATTTGAGTAAAATAAACTTTATCAAATTTAAAATTAAAATTAATTTTTTTCCACTTTTTCAATTTTAATTCATAAATATTTACATAATTATTTTTTAAGCTAGCTTTGATAATTCCTTTGCTGCCAATAACTTTTAACTCTCTTTCTTCATCGAACTGTAACAGGTCTAAATGAACTTGAGCTATAAAATTTTTAAAGTATAAATTTGCAAACGTTAAATCATCACTAGTAATTTCTAAATCTGATACCTTCGATACTGATCCGCCTGATACCCTAGAAACTCTTCCGAATAACCATTGCAAATAATTAATTTCATGACTTGTATCAAGTAATGCGCCACCACCCTGATTTTTTTTTGACATATAAAAATCTTGATACTTTTCCCACGGATGCCAAAAAGGTAAATAAAAACCAGACTCGGCTCTAGCAAAAATAATTTTTCCAATTTTTTTTTTGTTTAAAAGTTCTTTTACTTTCATTATTACTGGATGATTAATTAACATATATCCAACAAATATTTTTTTTTTGATTTTGATAAATTTATTGTTTGTAGAAACACATTTTAATAATTTATCTGAAAAAGGTTTTTCTAAATATACATGTGGATTTGCGTATTTTAGTAAATTATTTAGAGTACTAATGTGCAAATGAGTAGGCGAACACACAAATGCTGCTCCAATATCCTTGGAAGCATTTTTGAAGTTAGTAAATAAAGCAACTTGATCGTCAAATTTCCTCTTAACTACATTACTTATTCTAACATCGTATCCTCTTATTTCAGAAATTTTTAATTCTTTTTTTAAAGATATAAGGTTTGAAAGATGCCGTCTTCCAATAGAGCCTAAGCCGTAAACGCAAACTATCATAAAATTTATAATGTTAATTTATTATTATCTTTTACTATTGATTTTGTTATTTTCATAGATGAATTTTTCATTTTTTTAAAATATTTTGATGAATTTTTTTTTTGATAAGTAGATAAATCTAAAAAAAAATTTTTGCTACTTATAATTTTTTCTATTTTAGCTTTACTACTTAAAACTATAGCTATTTTTTCGTCAATTAATGGCATTTTTTTTAAACCAATTAATTTTTTTTTGAGATTTTTTTTAAAATTTAAATTTTGATAAAAAATATTTAACGATTGATTGTTCGATGTCAAATCATTAAAAATCATATCGTAGGTCATTGTAGAAAAACAGGATATGGAAATAACCATATTATTTTCTTTGAGTTTTTGTATTTTTTTTTTTTTTAAAATCTTAAAATTAAAAAAATTTAAATTTTGTCTAATATATTTGATGCTTTGATCGTCCTCTGGGTGCTCAAGTAAATAAATTTTTATTTTTTTTTCTATTTTATTTAAAAAATCCACACAATCTTTGTAAAAATTTTTTATTCCCAATATATTTAAAGGCTGTGAAATAATTATTATTTTGATCTTTTTTTTCTTTATATTATATTTTTTTTTATTAATTAAATATTTTCCAAAATCATATTTGGGTGATCCAGTAATTAAAATTTTAGTTTTTTCGCTTAATTTAGTTTTTACAAATCTCCGTGACTCAAGATCTAGCACCCAAAAAAAGTTAGGAGAATTTTTTTTTGTAAAAAACCCATAATTACCCCAATAATCCTGAATACAGCCAGATTGGATATTTAATTTTTTTGATAAATCTAAAATTTTTTTATCTATAGAGAAATTTTTTGAATTTAGACCAACAATAAAAAAATTAATTTTTTTTTTTTTAATATTTTCTAAAATTTTTCTACTTAATTTTTTTTCTTTAGATCTAATTAAAAATTGTTTTTTGATTCCGGTTTTTTTATAAATTTTTTTTGTAATTTCATTTGAAAGTATAATAGAATTTTTTTTATCTATATATTTATTTTTTTTTATAAAAAAATAGTTTTGTTCAGCACTTCCATAATCATCACTTGAAAATAAAAATCTAAATTTATTCATTATTTTTTATAAAATAATTTAAATAATCTAGACCACTTGTAGAACTTTTTTCTGGATGAAATTGCGTACCAAATAGATTTTGAAATTTAATTGATGATGTAATTTTGTTATTTCCATAATAAGCGAAACCAGTTATAATTTTTTGGTCCTGTGGCATTGCAGAATAAGAATGAACAAAATAATAATACTTATTTGATAGACTATTTTCCTTATTCATATAAACTTTATTCCAGCCAATATGAGGTGCTTTAATATTGCTATTAATTAATATTTTTTTTACTCTTCCCTTTATAAAGCAAAGTCCTGCAGTTTTTATACTTTCTTCGCTGCTTTCAAAAAATACCTGCATGCCTACACAAATACCTAAGATTCTTGCTCTATGTTTATTTTTTTTTAATAATTTTTCAGAAAATCCTAAATCATTTAATTTGTTCATCACATAATCAAATCTACCAACGCCTGGAAGGATAATTTTATCAAAATCATCTAGATCATTTGGATTTGAAATTAAGTATGACTTACAGTTAATTTTTTCTAAGCATCTTTGAATACTCAAAATATTTCCCACTTCATAATTCACTATTGCTATTTTATTGTCTGACATTTAAACCAAGATTATTGCAGTGATTTTTAATTTCTTTAACTTCTAATAAATTATAATGAAGCATGGTGGAGATACAAACTGCATTAACACTTGGAATATTTTTTAATATATTAAAATCATCTAATTTTCCAAATCCTCCATTAATAATTAATGGTACTTTTATTTTTTTCACAACATGATTGATTAAATCTATATCAAATCCTTTTTTTGTTCCTTCATAATCAACTGATGTTAAAAGCACTTCTCCGGCCCCCATAAACTGAACTTCTTCAATCCATTCTAAAATATTTTTCCCACTCTTTTCTCTTCCATTGTTAGTATAAACTTCCCAATTATCATTACTCACTTTTTTAGCCTCTATGTATGATACTAAACTTTGTGAACCAATTTCATCTGATATTTCTTTTAAAATAATTGGCTTCTTTACAGCATTCGTATTAATTGCAATTTTATCAGCACCAGATTTGAGAACTTCCTTTGCAGACAAAGCTGATGAAATTCCTCCTCCCACAGTAATGGGGATAAATATATTTTTTGTAGTATACTCTAAAATTTCAAAAATAAATTTTCTACTGTAAAGACTTGCCACTGAATCAATATATATTATTTCATCAATACCATCTTGATAGTATTTGTTCGCAAAATCTGATGCTTTTCCAATTTTTCGCAAACCCTCAAGATTTATTCCCTTTATTAAATTTTCATTCTTTATGTCCAAACGAGAAATAATTCTTAAATTTGACATTTAAATAAGTTTATATTTTAATTTAAATTCTTCTCCATCAAAATACCAAAGGTGTGGTGATCTAAAATTGTCAGATAATAAGTCTAAATAATCTCTATTAAAATCTGGATGTTCAAAAAGATTTCTTACGTGACCAAAATTTTTTTCATCAATCGACAAATATTTAAATATTTCTTTTTCAAAACGAGCTGGAAACTCAAGATCAAATTTATTTACAAGTGCCACGCCTTCTTTCCTATCAATATCTCCAGATCTAATTTCTTGAGCAGCATCATAAGATGCCCTTCCCAATCCAAATTTAATTCCAGTGGTGTAGTAATGAAGATCATCAATTTTATCATCAATACTGTTATATTTTGAATATGTGCCAGGTGTTCTTTCTGGGGAAATTTGAAAATCACTATTTTCCATAGCGTAATAAAAACAATTTTGAGGATGCCATTTCAAGTAATATCCTAAGTAATGAACTTCAATATTAGTTTTTTCATACTTTTCATATGGAAGGGGTTTATAAATATTAAGATCACTCTCTCTAATATCATAATCTTGTATTAGCTCAGATGTTTCAACTCCTCCTAGAATATAATCATTTTTATCTGATGCAAAAAATTTTTTATCTCTTAATGGAACTAATGTTGTTTCAATATCATTTCCATATTCAGCTTCATTTTCTCCATAAAAAACTAGGTCAACGTTATACATTGATGCAATTTTTGCTCCTATAAACTTTTGCCCAATTATAAAGGGTTGAAATGGATGAAATAAATTATCAACAGCTAGTCTAGTTAGCAATCTATGAGTTCTTCCATTTGGAGTAATTAGAATATTATCTATTCCAGAATGAATCCATGACTGGAAATTTTTCCATCCCCAATCTGTATATAAATTTGGAGCCCAGGTGACAGTCAATGGATTCATACCATATTTGTATTTTAATATATGAGATGTATAAAAACTGTCTTTTCCTCCAGATCCTGGAACTATGCAATCATATTGATTTTTTTTTTTATGTTTCTTGCAAAGATCCATGAGTTCTTTTTCTCTTAGAGCCCAATCAATTTTAGTATTTTTAATTTCTGCGTACCTACAGGCATCGCAAATACCTAGATTATCAAAATTTATAGTTTTTTTTTTTTGATTTTTAGATGATAAAAATTCAACTTCAGAAGATGGTCTTTGATTTGAAATAACGCATTTTTTACAATACAAAACATTTTGAGGTAAGTTATATTTGGAAACCCCGTTATCAGATTCAATGTTAAAACTTTTATAATCTACTTGAGCAGGTTTTTTTATTTTATACATTTTTCCTTGCAACCCTTAATGAATTTGGCGTTCCGACATCTATCCACTTTTCATAAATGGGATAAATAACAACTTTGTAATTTTTTTTAATCGCTCTCTTGATCAAACTAATCATGTCAATATTTTCTTTTTTTTTTATTAAATTTATAATTTTCGGTTCGATTACATAAATTCCTCCATTTATATTTATTTTTTTAATTGGTTTTTCTTCTAGATCGTAAACCCTGTTACCTTTTGCTTTTATGACTCCAAAATCAGTTCTGCTTTCAATTTCTTTTACGGCTATTGATATATGTGCTTTTGTTTTTTTATGAAAATTTAAAAATTCACCATAATCTAAATCACTTATTATATCACAATTAATTAGTAGAAAACTTCTTTTAACTACATTTTTAAGCAATTTTAAAGAGCCAGCTGTTCCTAATGGTGTTTTTTCAACAAAGCATTTGTAATTTAAACTATTATTTATTTTTTTTTTTAGATAATTTTTTATTAAATTTGATTTATGCCTCAGCATAAAAAGATAATTATTGAACCCATAAAATTTTATTTTTTCTATGATTATTTCAAGCAATGTTTTATTATTAACTAAAACTAAGGCTTTGGGAATTTTTTTAGTATAAGGACTCAATCTTTTGCCGACTCCACCAGACATTATAACTACATGATTTTTCTTTTTCTCAACCTCTTCTGATTTTGCATTATATAGCCCGACTACCCTATTATTTTTATCAACTATGGGTATCTGAAAAATATCCATTTTTTTTATTCGATTTATTTCATTAAAATCTAAAGGATAAGATAATGTTTTAGGAGAAGTATTCATTATCTCAGATACTTTTTTATTCATTTTATAACCTTTTACAATTGCTCTTCTTATGTCGCCATCATTAAGAATGCCAAGTAATTTTTTATCTTTGTTTGCAATCAAACAAATTCTTGTAGAAGATTTTACTAATGAATTAATTGCATCTTCAATTGTATTTGAAGAGTTTATAATACTTTTTAACAAAAATTTATTTTTTTTATCTAATATCATTAAATTGTTTCATTATAGATACTTGATCGATTTTAGAAAGGTTATTAATTATTATTTCTATTGTATTTTTTTTTTCTAAAGGATTTTTAACTTTATTTAATTTTTTTTGAAATTTTTTATTTTGAGAATAATAAATTTTTTTAATAATTTTTTTGTGTAAAAAATTAAAATTTAAAATAGAAAAAGGAATAAATCTTTCTTTTTTTTT